>ERZ773103.14-NODE-14-length-136508-cov-19.454406_pt1 | contig 136508 bp, 136 predicted proteins | sample MGYA00511118_ERZ773103 | MGnify/ENA primary metagenome ERZ773103 (study PRJEB29015, sample SAMEA2737821) | human gut metagenome | biome: human gut; feature: human-associated habitat; material: faeces | place: China | collected 2012 ... | reverse complement strand
GGAAGCGGTTTTCGAACACGACCACGTTGTAGTCGGTGTCCGGCACTTCGCCGTCTTGGTACGGGTCGCCCGGCTTGCGTGCGGCCAGCGGGTTGCCTTTGGCGGTGGCGCCAGGGCCCGCGGTGATCGGACGGTTCATGCGTGCGGTCGCCATAGGAATCCAGTCGCCGGTCAGTGGATCGCGACGCATTTCCGGAGCAGCGTACGGCACTTCCTCACCGGCCGCGTTGAGCTGGTTGGAGAAACGGTATGCCAGCTGACGAGGATCGTTCAGTTCGCGCGTCTTCGCGCCGGAAACGTATTCCGGATCATCGTCGAGGTAGAAGAAAGCGCGGCCATCGGCGAGCGTGGTCGGCGTGATGCGAATGTGCTCCTTCGCGTACTCTCCGGGAGTGTAGTTTGCGAATTCACTCATTATGGTTATTCACCTTCCTGAATAGGCTCGCTCTGGTGTGCCAGCACGAGCTCTTTAACCAAATCCCTTGTTTTCCCAACCGAATCGGGGTCTAGTCCATCATCGGTAATGACCGTGTCCACCTGGTCGAAGCGTGCGAAAAGCGACAATGATGTGCAGCTCCACTTGGTGTGATCGGTCAAAATTATGGTGCGATCGGCAATGTCCATCATTGCCATATCGGTTGCGGCCTCAAGCGAGTTCGGCATGAGGAAGCCGCGCGGAATGGACACGGAATGCGTGCCCAGGAAGACTGTGTTGACGCGCAGGGAGGCCACCACTTTGTCTGCGATCGGGCCTACGAGCGAGTTGGATCGGGTGGTCACGCCGCCGGTCACGATGACTTCCACGTCTTTCGATTCCAGCGCCTGCACCAGTTCCGCCACCGGAATGGAGTTGGTGAGGATGGTGATCCCCGACGACTGCTGTGATTCCAGCAGATGTTGCGCGAATACGTATGCGGTGGTGCCGCCGCCGATGGCGATCACGTCGCCGGGTGCCACATATTTGATGGCTTCCTGTGCGATGGCGTCCTTCAATCCGATGTCCATCTGCGACTTTACGGAGAACAGCGGCTCACTCAGCAGCGTGCTGGTGGTGACGGCGCCGCCGTGCACACGCTTCAGCAGACCCTTGTCGGCCAGATCGGCGATATCGCGTCGGATGGTCATGGCGGAAACGCCCAATTCCTTGGACAATGCGGTGATACGCACCGCACCGCGGGTACGCAACCTGCTCAAAATCAGATGCTGACGTTGTGACGATATCATTCGAACATTATCGCACATGTTCACTCAAAATAAAAACTGAGATGAGCGTTTCGCGCGTTTTCCTCACGAAAAAATATACTTGGCACTCCTGTAATCGTTCAAATCGAACAAAAACGAACGTCGACATCCCGTCAGCGAAATCAATCGACGTGTTGCTTTCCTGCGACGAACGGTGCGAGAATAGTGAACCATGACGTATGTTTCTGAGAATTTCTGGCACGATGCGGTGAACAAAGCCACCACAGATCTCTTCACCTTCGGCTACAAGCACATCATCAAGCCGCATTTCGTGTTCAATCAGACGCCCGATGTGGCGCACGACCAGATGATTCAGTTCTGCAAGATCACCAAGAACATTCCGCCGCTGATGTGGGCGTGCCGTGAAATGCTCAACTATTCCGACCCCGTGCTGGAAACCAGCGTGATGGGCGTCGACTTCGTCAATCCGTTCGGCCTTTCCGCCGGCCTCGACAAGAACTGCGAAATGCCGGTGCTGCTCGACAACGCCGGCTTCGGCTTCGAAACGGTCGGATCCACCACGTCTCGTCCGTGCCCCGGCAATCCGAAGCCGTGGTTCCACCGTCTGCCCGAATATGATTCGATGATGGTGCATGTCGGTCTTGCCAATGAGGGTTCGGAAATCGTTGTTCCGCGCGCGGAACAGGCTTGGACGAAGGCGCGCGACATGCAGATTTCCGTGTCGATCGCGCGTACGAATGACGATAAGACCGGCGATTTGGACGAAGGCATCGAGGATTACTGCATTTCGATGCGCCGCACGGCCGGTCGCACCGCCATGGTCGAAGTGAACATCTCCTGCCCGAACACGATGGCCGGCGAACCGTTCAATCAGAGCCCTGAAGCGCTCGACAAGCTGTTCACCGAACTCGACAAGATCGAACGTCCACAGCCCACGCTGGTGAAGATGCCGTTGAATAAGTCCTGGGAAGAGTTCAAGGATCTGCTTGACGTGCTTGCCGAACACAATGTGCAGGGCTTGTCGATTGCGAATCTGCAGAAGGACCGCGCCGGCATGGAGATTCCTCGCGATTGGGAGGGCGGACTGTCAGGTTCGCCATGCTATGAGGCCAGCAACGAACGCATCAAGCAGGTGTACCGCGAGTATGGCGACCGTTTTGCGATTGCCGGCATCGGCGGCGTGTTCACTCCGCAGCAGGCGTATGCGAAGATTCGTTCCGGCTCGTCGTTGGTCATGTTCATCAGCTCGCTGATGTATCGCGGACCGCAGCAGATCACCGTGTTGAAGCGCGGCCTTGCCGAACTGCTCAAGCGCGACGGATTCGACCATGTGAGCCAGGCTGTCGGCATCGACGCCTGATACCGATTATTTCAATCGGCAGCGAGCACCAAATAATAATGCGCCCTGCGACCGCCAACGCGGTGCAGGGCGCATTATTGTTGTTCGATTGTTGTTCGATATTACCTTGGTTATTGGTTGCGTTTAGTATGCGCCACGCACATACTGCGGCTGGTAGGGCGCATCTTCGGTCGGAATACCGAGCTTGTGGGCGGCGCGAAGAGGCCAATTCGGATCACGAAGCGCCGCACGTCCGATTTCGATGGCGTCGGCGGCACCGGATTTCAAAATCTTCTTGGCCTGCTTCGGCTTGGTGATCAATCCGACGGCCGTGGTTGGAATTTCGGCACGCGAGCGCACCTGTTCGGCGAATGGAACCTGATAATCGGGTTTGACGGGAATGGTCACGCCCGGAATCATGCCTCCGGTGGAGACGTCCATCAGATCGACACCGTGCTTCTTCAGGACTTTGGCAAGGTCGACGGTCTGATCGAGATCCCAGCCTCCGGCGGCCCAATCGGTCGCGGAAACGCGCACCAGCACCGGCATGGTGTCGGGGATGACGGAACGCACGGCGTCCACGACTTCGACCAGTATGCGGATACGGTTGTCGAACGATCCGCCGTATTCATCCTCGCGCTTGTTGATCAGCGGATCGAGGAATTGCGACAGCAGATAGCCGTGGGCCGCATGAATTTCCACCGCGTCAAAGCCGATATCATAAGCACGCCAAGCGGCGTCGCGGAACTGGTCGACGATGGCATGGATTTCGTCAACGGTGAGTTCGCGAGGCTTGTCCAACGGCCCGAACGCGTTGGCACTTGGCCCCACGGTCTGCCATCCGCCCTGCTCTTCCGGCACGCTCTCATGCTCGTATCCGATGGAGAAGCAGCCGGTGGAAGCCTTGCGTCCGGCATGGTTGAGCTGCACCGCCATCGTCGCGCCGGCGGCCTTCGCATCGGCAACGATCCAACGCCATGCGTCCATCTGCTCGTCGGCCCACAATCCCAAGTCGCACGGCGAAATACGACCCTCCGGCGTCACTGCGGTGGCTTCCACGATAACCATGCCGAAACCGCCCATGGCACGTGACACATAATGCTGGTAGTGGAATGGCGTGGGCAGGCCATCCTGGGCCAACGCGGAATACGTGTCCATTGGCGGCAGCCAGATGCGGTTGCGCACGGTCATGCCACGCAAAGTCATAGGATCGAACAGGCCAACCGTGCCATTGGTTTTGGCCTTCTTCGACCGCTTCGCCTTCTTTTCGTCTTCGCTCATCGTAGTAGCTCCCCTCCGGTCGCACCTACTGGCTCCATGCCGATCGGCTGAACCTTCTTCTTGTATTCCCCTTGAGCTTCTCTGGAGATTTCGTGCCATAAAACCGGCACTATCTGCATTCTACGCAGAACGCCCGCCGAGCGTGGCGGGCGTTCATTGATTGTTCACTTCCATTCGCTGGATTGCGGAAGCGTCACTCATCTTCGGTCTGCTGCTGATCCTGATCATCCTGCTGGTCGTTCTGCTGGCTTTGCTGCTGAAGCGACTGGTTCTGCTGCTGAATGATTGTGCTTTGCTGCTGGGTGGCATTCTGCTTTCCACCGCCGATCTTGGTGACCGTGCCGGATGTTGCGGAATACTTGGCCGCAGGCTGCCCATAATCGTTGTCAATCGGCAGCTGTTTGCGTTCCGCATAAGCATTCATAAAGTCACGCCATGCCGGGGCCGCGATGGTGGAACCATCCCAGTAGCTGTGGTACTGGCCGTTGATAGCGATATTCGCAATCGGGTGTCCAACCGGGTTCTGCACGTCACCGACAAGCACGAATGTGGCGATCTGGTTCGGAATGAAACCACCCGTCGTAACTAGCTGATCCTCGTGGGTACCGGTCTTGGCGAAGGTCTTACGTCCATTGGCTAGCTGTGCCACACCGCCTGCGCCGTCAGGACGGACAACGCCTTGATTCATGGCCCAAGCAAGCGTTTGGATGATTTCCGGATCGACCGCCTGATGGCAGTTCGCGGAAGGCACCTTAATATCATTGCCGTCCACATCAGTCACCTGCTTCAGCGCGATCGGATCGCACTGCACGCCATTGGACGCATATACAGCGAAGATGCTTGCCATCGTCAGCGGGGACACGTTGACGTTGCCGACCATCATGGCAGGCACGAATGATGAGGTCTTGTCGAGCGTCTCACCGGTATTCGCATCATGATAGCCAAGTTCAGTTGCGGTATCGGCAATCTTGCACAAGCCGATGATGGATCCCATGGAAGCCTGCGTGGTGTTATGAGACCTTGCCAAAGCCAATGCCGGCGTTTCCGGGTTCACCGTTCCATTGGTTATTGCGTTGGTGACGTTCCACGTATCAGTGCCGCCGGTATAACGATCGCATGCGAACAACGAGGTCGAATACCTCGTGGACGTCTGCAGGTTCTCGTTGACGGAATGTCCCGCTTCCATCCATGCCACCAGATTGACAGGCTTCCACGACGAGCCGATGGAAAAGCCCATGCCGCCGCCGTCTTCTCGATCCACGGCATAGTTCATGGAATCCCTGGTCTGGTCGTTCTGCGCCGCTTCGGTGGCATCATACGTTCGATTCAGACCGAAGCCCAACACTTCTCCGGTACCCGGTTTGACGGACGCCATCACGATTTCCATGCCGGAGGAATCTTCCGGTGGGATGGTGTTGCGCGCGGTTTCGTTCAACAAGGTGTTGGCATCGATATCCAACGTGGTGACGATCTTCAGACCGCCCTCTTTCAGCAGTCTTTCCCTGTCCTCGCTGGTCTTGCCGAATTCCTTGGAATTCAAAATCTTATGCACCACGTAATCGCAGAAATAGCCCGCATCATAGTCCGCGGCCATGCAACCGGTGGAAATAGGCTGGACATCAAGCGTATCTGCGAGCGGAGTATTGACCGCCTCCTGATATTCCGCATCCGAAATATAGCCCTGCTCGTTCATCAGCTGCAGCACGATATTGCGTTGCTTCTCGGATTCCGGCTGGTTCGATTCGACGGAAGGATCGTAAGCGTTCGGATTCTTGGTGATTGCCGCGATGGTGGCGGACTGCACGATGTTCAGCTGATCTGCGGTGGTGTTGAAATACCGCTTCGCAGCCGCCTGCACGCCATAGAGGCTATTGCCGCCAAACTGTGCGATATTGAGATACCCCTGCAAAATTTCAGGCTTGGAATACTGCTTTTCCATTTGCACGGAAATCAGCATTTCCCTCATTTTTCGTGCGATGGTATCTTCCGACGCATGGTATTGTGCGATCGGATCGTCATCCTGCTGCGCCTGCAGGATCAGCACGTTTTTGACATACTGCTGGGTAAGGGAGGAACCGCCCTGATGGTCGCCCTTCATATATGTTTGGACGAACGCGCGGAACACACCCTGCACATCAACGCCGCCGTGAGTGAAGAATCGTCTGTCTTCACGCGCTACCACGGCCTGCTGCATGTATTTGGAAATCTTCTTCAACGGCACGACTTCACGATTCTGATCCCAGAATTCGGTGATTTTCGTGGTGCCATCGGAAGCGTACATGGTCGACTTCTGCGGCAGGCTGGTCACATCAAAATCAATACCTTCGACCGACAGCGACGGAATAACCGCCTTGGCGACGCTGTTCGCGCCGAAAACCGCCGGTAGGAGGAACAAACTGGCGGCCACGCCGCCACCCACACTCAGCGTGATGTAGGCAATCACGAGTGCGAGCACACGTTGAACGGTCAAAGTCTTCTTTTCGGGCATGGTGCCCATTCTAAAGTGGTGGGTCTACTAATCAACCGGCCGATCGCAGCCATCACGGGTTTCTCACAAACAATCGTAAAACTTGAAAAACGCTGAAAAATAGCCGAAAATCTATCGTCGCGAACGGCGGATCAGCATGCCAGGCTGGTAGATGATGATGGAACGGCCCTCACGCGCAATCCATCCACGGTTGGCGAAATCCATCAGCGCCTTGTTCACCGTCTCGCGCGACGAACCGACCAGCTGCGCCATTTCCTCCTGCGTCAGATCGTGCGGCACCTTCAACCCCGCCTCGACCGGCTCGCCGAAACGTGACGCCAGATTCAGCAGCGTTTTCGCCAAACGTCCCGGCACGTCCATGAACACAAGTTCCGAAATGCGCTCGTTGTTGTCACGCATGCGATGCGCGAGCACCTGAAGCATGTCGACGGCCACGCGTGGATGCTCGTCAAGCCATGCGAACAGGGCGTCATGCTCAAGCCATACGACTTTCGTGTCACTGGTCATGGCCACGGCGGACGCGGTGCGCGGCCCACCGTGCGGATCGAACACCGGAATCTCACCCAGCACTTCGCCGTACGCATGAATGCTCAACAACTGCACACGTCTGTCGGACGATTGCCGGATCAGTTTGACGCGCCCGCGTTCCAGCAGATACATGCGGTGATCGGTGTCGCCTTCGCGGAAAATATAGTCGCCCTTGTTGTATTCGGCATGCTGCAGATGCGGCAGCAGTTCCTCCGCCTCTTCGGAAGAAACCTGCTTGAACAACGCGGTGTGCAGCAACGTCGCGCTTTCGCCACTGGGTCCACTATTGGTCTCGTTTGGCGTAGCCATTTTGTCACACCTCCGTTCATAGGCACATCCTCTAGGCACGCCGCCAGGCGCGCTGCCGGGCGCGTTGCCGCGGCTTCGAAAGCTTGCTGCGATTCCACATGCCCTCACGGAACACCAAGCTTTCGTAACGTTCTCATTGCCCTTGATATCAGGGCGGCTTCGACCATCGGGCTACATTGTAACTCGCCTGGCGGCGTCGAGCAGCCGTTCAACCACGTCTTCACGACTCATGCCCGTCTGCGAGCGCATTGGATCGACTCGTTTTACCGCTGATTTCACCGCTTTGTCCGACATTTTCTCACGTGAGGTGTTCAATACCCGCCCCATTTTTTCCGCGTCGATATCGTAGGCGAGGGTCACGTGGTGCAGTATGGCGCCAGGCCCTCCCTCTACTGGTGTGAAGCGGCGTTGCGCGGCTCCGCCGAGTTTGCCGTATTGCGTGGCGATGTCGTTGAGACCGGCGAATCGTACGTCGAGCCCGAGTTCCTTAAGCGCGCGCACCAGCCAGAAATCGCAGAGCCGGTATGATTCCTCGATGCTTATGCCTTGGGTGAAATCGAACGGCGCGTACAACGAGTAAGTGATGGTATTGCCCGGTTCGATGAACATCGCCCCGCCGCCGGTGCAACGTCGGACCACGGTGAATCCTTCCTTCTGCGCGACCGCCGTATTGACTTCGTCTTCGAGCGACTGGAATTTGCCGATGACCACGGCCGGAGCGGCCCATTCCCAGATACGCAGCGTGGGTTCGCGTTTGCCTGCCGCCACTTCGCGCGCCCATGCGATGTCGGTTTCCATTTGTTCGTTCGGGTCGCGCGGCTTGTCGTGGATGACGGTCGGTTTCAGGGCCCGCCAGCGTTCCAGATATTCCTCTTGTGTCAGCGCATTATGCATTCCCGGTTGTTCCCCGGAATATTGTTTCGTGGACCGCGCGATATTTCCGTTGCCCGTTGCATCTTCCGCATTGCGCGATTCACTGCTTGTGATTGCGCGGAGAAAAGCGATGGCAATGCCTTCTGCCGTCATACCCACCAATCGCACGTTCGGATAGTTCGCGGTAATCGCTTGCAATCGTCGCGTAATGTCGCGTGTGGGCGCGCCTCGCTGGCTTTGCAGCAAGTTTTCCCAATCCTGCAATAGTCGGCGGGAATCCTTGTCATCGCCGTCAAGAAAAAAATCGCCGTCGATCCGACATTGTTCCACGGATTGGATGGAACTTGCACATTCGCGGAAATATGCTGGAATGTCATCAGAAAGCCGGACGGAAACCCCTACGAGTTTGCCGCCCGGCTGCTTATACAGCCCTCTGCCCATCAATCTTGGAGTTCTTGGCCGTGCCCATCGCGGTGCCAGTTGGACCCGTAGCTGGAGCACAGGATGAGGACGGCTTCGATCAGAGCCCAGATTCCGGAAATGATCGGTCCGATGAGGATGATCCATCCGATCAGGGTCAGCAACAGCTGAGCCACGGCCTTGCCGGTATATCCCAGATAGAAGTTGTGCACGCCGAGGGTGCCGAGGAACAGGCCGAGCAGGCCGGCGACGATCTTCGACTTCTGCGCGTAGCCATAGCCGGGCTGCTGTTGGGTCGCCTGATAGTAGGTCTGCTGCGCGTAGGTTGGTGGCTGATTGTATGCGGACTGCGTGTATTGGGGCTGAGTCGGCTCCTGATAATAGGGGGTCTGCGCCGATTGTGCGTAATCCGTAGGTCCGTACGTCGGCTGGCCGTAGATGGGCTGTGCAGGTTGCGCAGGCTGAGTCGGCTGCCCGTAAGCGGGAGCGGCCGAGCCATATGCGGGGACGGACGAACCGTAGGCAGCCGACTGACCATATGGCTGACCATTGCCATACGTACCGCCGGGGATGTTGTTGCCCTGCGTACCCGGGGCATATCCCTGCACGGGCCGCTGCGATGCGTACGGGTTGGGATTGTGCGGCTGTGAAGCAGGCTGATTGTAGCCATCCTGCGACTGCCTGTAATCGGCTTGAGTTGAATCGTTCGTCGCGAAATACTCGTCTTGGCCGGAACCGTTGTAATCGGCATTGTTGTCACTCATGGTTTCAACAATATCCCATAATTTGCCTTGTTGCTTTCATCCACCCTGAAAGCAATCCCTGAAATCCCCCTGAATATGCGAGACGCCTGTCGAATTCAAGCATGAACTCGATTTCGACAGGCGTCTCAACAGGCGAACATATCCGGCGCAATCATGCGTTCCGGATCATATGTCACATGCGTGCCAGAATGTCGCGTCCGACCTCGTCGGTGGAGCGGGTAGCGGATCCCAGCTCTTCGATGTCCGCTTCGACGGCCGCATCGATCTTGGCCGCGGCGTCGTCGAAACCGAGGTGGCGCAGCAGCATGGCCGCAGAAAGGATCGCGGCGGTCGGATTGGCCTTGTTCTGGCCTGCGATATCCGGTGCGGAACCGTGAATCGGCTCGAACATGGACGGGTATTCGTTGGAAGCGTTGATGCATCCGGAAGCGGAGTATCCGACACCGCCGACCACGGCACCTGCCTCGTCGGTGATGATGTCGCCGAACAGGTTGTCAGTGAGGATCACGTCGAAGCGGGACGGATTCGACACCATGAAAATGGTGGTCGCGTCGATATGCAGATAGTCGTGGGAAACTTCCGGATATTCCTCGGCGACCTTATCGACGATGCGCTGCCACATGTCTCCGGCGTTGACGAGCACGTTCTTCTTGTGCACGAGGGTCACATGCTTCCTGCGCTTCATGGCCAGCTGGAAGGCGTAACGCACCACACGTTCCACGCCGTAGGCGGTGTTGATGGAAACTTCGGTGGCCACCTCGTTCGGGGTGCCGCGGCGAACCGCTCCGCCGGCGCCGCAGTACAGGCCTTCGGTGCCTTCACGCACCACGACGAAGTCGATATCACCCGGGTTGGCGAGCGGGGAGGTCACGCCCTTGTACAGCTTGGACGGACGCAGGTTGACGTACTGGTCGAGATCGAAACGGAGCTTGAGCAGCAGGCCACGTTCGAGAATGCCGGCCTTGATACGCGGATCGCCGACTGCGCCCAACAGGATCGCGTCGGTCTTCTTGATGCGTTCCTCTTCCTCTTCCGGAAGAATCGCACCGTCACGCAGGTAACGTTCGGCGCCAAGATCGAAATTCTCGTAATCGAATTCGGCAACGCCCTCGGCCGCCTTCTCCAGAGCCTTCTGAGCCCACGGAGTCACTTCCTTGCCAATGCCATCGCCCGGAATGACGGCGATGGTGTACTTCTTTGCAGAATCACTCATAGCACGCGACTCTAGTCAACGAATCAGCACGTGGACGCGTAACGCTCAACTAATGGACACTCCATGCCGCTTTCCTGTACGAAACACACGAAAAGCATGAATCATACGAATCTCACAAATCGCACAGCCTAATCAGCTGGTAATACCCATCACGCCAAGGCACCAAGCATTCTCATAGGAAATCTCCTCCCACTGCTTGTACCTTCCAGACGTACCCCCATGACCAGCCTCAACCTCAATCTTCGCCACGGCATCCACGCCCGCACGCTGCAGTCGGGCCAACCATTTCATCGGCTCCACATACAGCACACGAGTGTCATTCATCGACGTGGTAATGAAAATCTTGGGAAAAACCGCAACCCGCGCATCATTTGCATCAGACGGCGCATTCTCATACGGCGTATATTCCTTCATATACCGATACACGTCCGCATTATGCAGCGGATCGCCCCACTCATCCCACTCCGTAACCGTCAACGGCAACGACGGATCAAGAATCGATGTCAACGCATCCACAAAAGGCACATCCGCCTCAACGCCCGCGAAACATTCGGGAGCCATATTCGCCACGGCACCCATCAACAGGCCACCGGCGGAACCGCCATCGGCCACCGTGCGAGCAGGCGACGCCAAACCGGCACGCTGCAACGCACGCACGGCATCAACGAAATCCTCAAACGAATGCTTCTTATTGAGCAAATGCCCCTGCTCATACCAAGCACGACCCATCTCACCGCCGCCGCGAATGTGCGGCACCGCATAAAGCACACCACGATCAAGCATGCTGATGCGAGACACCGAGAATCCCGGATCCGAACTGATCTCATACGCGCCATACCCGGTAACGAACATCGCCGAATCACACGCGGGCACATCCCTGCGCCACACCAAGGAAACAGGAATGCGCTCGCCATCGCGGGCGGTAACCCACACCCTGCGCTCCATGTATTCGCGCGGTTCAAATCCACCAAGCACCGTGGCACGCCTCAACAGGCGATCCTCGCCGGTCGCCGGATCGATATCATGCAGTTCGCCGGGACGCGTGTAACTGGAGAACGAGTAGCGCATGCGGGGCGCATCATACGAAGGATTGCCTCCCACACCAATCGAATACAAGCGCCGGGTCTCCCCCGGCATCGCATCGGCGGTCGCACCATCCGATGAGGTCATCGCCTTGCGGGAGATCCCATGCACGGCCGACCCCTCGCCTTGCGCGGCGGCCAATTGGTCGAGCGCGCCCCACACTTCGGCACGTTCCTCGTTGATCTCGTCCACCGACTCGTCGACATCCCAATCGTCTTCCAACGCGTGGGGAACCAGCTCGGTGAACTTCCATGGACGCCCCGCAAGAAAATCCTCCGCAGCGGCATCCTTCGTCATCACCGCAATATGCGTCAGGCTTTCCGCCCGGTACTGCAGCGCCACATAATGCCGGTGAATCGAGATCCCCTCAATGCCAAGACCATGCGCGCCCTGCAAAATGGCTGGATTGCAGGGATTGGAATACGGTGTGCCGATCGGCATCTCAGAAGCGCCCGGTTCGACCTCGTCGCCATGCTCGCATCCGTACGGCGAACCGACGGCCACACGCACGCCCTCACCCAAACGGTACGGGGGCTCATGGGAGCGCATGTCGATCACATCGATTTCGAAATTCGGGTTCAACGCATTGTGATAGACCACGGCGAGCGGAATATCCTCACCGCACTCGCCGGCACCTTCGAAACGGCTGAAACTCACGTCGTATTCCACGTCCTGCTCGCGCGGAATGAACGCGCGGAATTCGCCTTCCGGATCGTCGGTGGAAAGCAGCAGCACTTCGGTGGTAGTCTTCGACCCGGTGCCGATCACCAGATTGCGTTCGTCGAACGACAGGCCGATGCCAACCCAGAATCGTTCGTCCTGTTCGCGGTACACCTCCACATCGTCGACGATGGGAGTGCCGACGCGGTGCCTCATCACCGCGTATGGACGCCACGCGTCGTCGAGCTTCACATAGAACACCCATTGCGCGTCCGGTGTGAAGCAGGCGCCACCGATGCCCTTGAACACTTCCGGCAGTTCCTTGCCGGTTTCCAAGCTGCGGATGCGGAAATCGTAACGTTCGTCGCCGCTGGTGTCGGTGCCGTACAGCATCCAACGTCCGTCTTTGGAAATATCCATGCCGCCGATACGGAAGAAATCATGGCCTTGCGCTTCGGCATTGGTGTCGAACACCACTTGTTCGCCGTCGATGGGCACACCGATTTCAATGGTTGGCGGATCCCAATCGTCTGCGCCTCGAATAGGCACACGGCATTGCACCGCATACTGCTGGCCCTCCTGGGTGCGTACGAAATACCAGTAGCCATCCATGCGTGTCGGCACGGACATGTCGTTTTCCTGAACGTGCGACTTGAGCTCGTCGAACAGTGTGGAGCGTAGGGTTTTCAACGGTTCCATGCGCTGCTCGCAATACCGGTTCTGCGCGGCGACGTAATCCTGCACGTCATGCGATTCCTTGTCGCGCAGCCATTCGTACTCGTCGATGAAGGTGTCGCCGTGGAATACGCGCTCCTTCGGCACACGCTTCGCGATCGGCATCCCGCATTTGTCTTGCACGCTTTCATCGCTTTCTCGCGCGCCCGTTGCGCCCTGTTCACCCCGAAAATCAGTCATGCACGCGATTATACCGGCATTGCATTCCCAATCCCACGCGGCACGTACCCCCTGCTCCGGGCGTACGAAAAAGTCAGACGCCCATCTGTTGTTTCAGGAACGGCAGCATGGTTTTCATCAGATTCGAGCCGGTCGTTCCCGTGAATACCGGGACATCGGTGACCGGGATCGGCTGCGTGACCGCACGCCCCGCAACGGTGCCGAGATTGCCGGCGACTTCGCGTGGAGACAACTGCCGGATGCCGATCGCCAGCACACGCCCTGGGTATCGGCGTGCGATCGTGGCGTACGTGGTCGGATCCTTCTGCCCGTCATCGCCGATCAGAATGAACTTCATATCAGGAAAATCAGCCATCAATTGTTCGGCATATTCGAGTTTGTGCTGCACTCCGGAAGGAATGAACGTTTTCGGGCGAGGATCGAGGTCGCGCAATAGCAGCGGACCTTCCGGAAAACCATGGTTGGCGATGAAATGCCGGATCGAGCTTTCCACATTCCATGGCGATGTCGACAGGTAGAAGAACGGCGCGTCCGGGAACATGTCCGCAATGCGGTTGAACAGCAGGTTCATGCCCGCAACCGGCATTTTCTTCTTTGGATCGAGCAGCAGCAGATTGTAGGCGGCTTTCATCAGGCTTGGCGCCTGCGTGACCATAATGGTGTCGTCCACGTCGGAGATCACGCCGACTTTCGTACCGCTGGGAATGGTGAACAGGTTGGCTGTGACCGGTTTGCGGCTGCGTACCTTGTATGACACGTCGTGCACGCCCGGTTCGAGCGAATGTTCGGCCACGAGATCGAGATATCCTGCGGAATCGGAGGCTGCGAATTCACTGGAGACATTGCGCTGCGCGTCCACTTCGTCGTGCACTTCGGACGCGCCCACCTGCACGGTTTCGAGGGGCACGCCGTCGATGGCGATGCGCACCTTCGTATGCGGCGAGGGGATGGTGAGCATGGCACGGATGCCACGGGTCAGACGGCCCGCCTGACGTTTGAAGGGCCCGTACACGGTTCGGCAGATCAGTCGAGAGTAATGTTCGGTGCCGTAGCCGACATATGGTTCCACGCGCGGATACCAGTTGAGATTGAGCACCATGCTTGTTGAGAACGTCACCCACTTGTTGAACGCTCTGGTAATGGTGCGGCGGAACAGTCGTGTCAGCGGAGGCTTGACTTCGATGCGTTCGTGTTTCGAAGCCGCGTCGAAGGTGGTGACCACCTTGCGTGCGGGAATGGGCACGGTCGGCATGTCATCTTCGGATATGGAATCCGGTTCACGCTGGGGCAACGGCTGCGGTTCGGTCATAACCCCACTATAAAGGCGATTATTGAATTACCTGGTACCCCAGCGTGAAAATCAGGGATTTTTCAGGGAATACCGATGATTCCCCATCCAATTTCCCGAATCGTGCCGTTCACTGAGCCACGATGTTGGCGTATTCCTTGGAGGAAAGCAGTCCTGGCTCGTCATCCTCAAGTTCGATTTTGAAAATCCAGCCTTCGCCATACGGGTCACCCGTTACGATGCTTGGATCGTCGGCGGCCTCGTTGTTCACATAGCGAATCACGCCGGCCACCGGAGTGACCAGCGGCGTGACCGCCTTGGAGGATTCCAGTTCCGCCACCTCGTCGCCCGCCTGCACTTCGGTGCCGACTTCCGGCAGATCGATATACACGAGTTCGCCAAGCTGGTCGGCCGCATATTCGGTGATACCCACCATGGCCGGCTCGGTGGAAGCATCCACCCACACATGCTCGTCGGAATATTCAAGATGCTCAGGCACATCCAGATTCGGCTTGTTATCGTTTTCTTCGCTCATGAAAGCTCATTCTACGTCAATCGTATGTATTTCCCTAGAGCAGTGCCGAAACTTGTTACGGGAGGTCGTGGCCGAGCCATTCTTCGATCATGTAGCGGGCGATGGTGGCCTTTCCGGGAGCTTCCATACGCCCTGCCACCAACTCGTTCATGTATTCGTCGCGGGTCACCCAACGCGCCTGCAGGGTCTCGTCGCCGTCCACGCGCACGTCGGTGGTGTTGGCCACGCCTTTGAACGCCATCATGAGCGATGCGGGGAACGGCCATGGCTGCGATCCCAAGTATTTGAGTTCGCCGATATCTATGCCGACTTCCTCTTTGGCTTCGCGCCGGCAGGCATGCTCCAGGTTTTCTCCGGCTTCCACGAAGCCGGCCGATACGGAGTACAGTCCGGTGTTGCGCCATGCGCTGTTGTGTTGCAACAGCAGACGGTCCTCATGGTCCACGATCGCCGTGATGACGGCCGGTTCCACTCTGGGGAACAGCAGTCGCTTGCCGTCCGCTTCGCTGGTGCAGCGTTGCGCCCATCCTCCCAACGCCGGTTCGGTCGGAGCGCCGCATGTGGGGCAATGACGTTGGCGCGCATGCCATACGCCCAGCGAGATCGCCGTCGTGGCCTGGCCTGCTTCGCGCGCGCTGGCATGCGGTGCGAATCCGCGCAGATCGACCCAGTCGAATCGTTCCGCAGCGCTTTCCAGCAACGATTTCGACGTTTTCGCTTCCGGTTCGTGCTGTTCGCCGAACGCATCGTCCGCGCCCATATGCTCGCTGCTTGCGGCCACCGTCTCCGCGGCTTTCACGCGAGACACGTCAACGGCGACCACGTGTTCGTCGCGTTTGCCGCCATACGATCCGAGGAATATGGCGAGCGCCGTCGGATGCGTATGCAGTTCCGCCGCCACGTAGGCGCCGGGCAATTGCGCGAGACGCATATGCACGTTGGCGTAGTCCGCGATGGCTCCCTGTCCGTGCGGCACCGCCACCATGCCGTCTTTGACGAGAATGACCTTCGTGGCCGGCTCCAGCAGCGCCGTGTCGAACAGGTCGGGTTCGCCGCGTCTCGAAACCTCATAGTCGATGTCACCTTGCGCAAGTGGCAGGAACGGCAGTGCCTGAGTCAGCGCCAATGGTGAGAACACGCTCATCGCTTGCTTCTTTCCTTGAATACGATTGATAGAGCGGATATTTTTTCTCTATTCCGTATTTTCTTTTCTATTTTTTTATATCTTTTTTGTATTTCTGATTGCGATATTGACGGCAGCGACGGAAAATACCGGCTACTGCACCCTGCGCACCAGCGCGAGCAGCGCGTCGGCAACCGCTTGCGGATGCTCGTATGCGCTGAAATGCCCGCAATCGAATACCACCGTCATATCCGCACTCGTGCCTGTCATCGCATCGGCGATCGGCGTCATCACGCTCGGCGGGCTCGACGGATCCTTGTCGCCGCAGATCACCGCAACCGGTGCTGTAATCGCAGGCAACACATCGTTCAGATCCGGGCGCCCAGCCGCCATGCGCTCACGCCATGCGATGCCTTCGGCAGGCTGTTCGTTGATCCACGTCGTGAACTGTTCACGGTAGGCGTCCGACTGTTTGATGGTTGAATCCTCAGGCGTGGCGGCGGCGAATCCCATAACCGGTTCGTGTGTACCCGTCGATTCGCATTCCTCGGCGATCGCGATGCGTTTCGCACGCATCTGATCGGAATCAGCGGCGGCCTTCGTGTCGCATAATGCCAGTGCGGCGACGGCTTCGGGGTGCAAACGCTGAATGTCGAGAATCAGGTAGCCGCCCATCGAAAGACCCACCCAAATCGCCTTGTCGTATCCGGCAGCGTGCAACAGGTCGACGTAAGCGTCGGCCATACGGTCCAAACCGTTGGGGAAAGCGCCGTCCGTGTCTTTGCCGCCACTGGTCTCATCGGAAGGAATCGGCCCTTCTCCCGCACCGGGCATGTCGGGACCCCAGATCGGGAACCGTTTCATACCATGTTCCACAGCGGCCGCCTCCAACGCCTCCGCACATTCGTCCCACATGCGGTGGTCCACGGGGAACCCGTGCACCAGCACCACGGGAAGTCCCTCGCCCTCGCAATACACGTTATTATGTAATTCGATCGTCATCGTCTCACTCCGTTCCTCTCCCCTATATTGCCTATATATCTATCGCTTACGCTGCCTGCATTCGCAAGCTGCCACGCGCTTTCCTGGCGCCCACGGCCGACCGTTTTCGACGTCAACCATAAGCCTGTCGGCTACCTGCCGGCCCAAGCGATCGCCTGACGCACAATCGTGCCGTATCCGTTGCTCATCTGGTTTATGAAAGTGTCGAGGATCTCGCTGTTCGTGTTGACCCATTCCACGTCGAGCGTCTCGTCCTGCGGCTTGCAATCGCCCGCGATCGGCACTACATAGCACAATGCGATCGCATGCTGGCGGGAATCGAAATAATCGGACAGTCCTGGCGTCGGGAAAAATTCAGCCACGGTGAATGGCTGCAGGCTCACTGGCAACTGCGGCAACGCGATATCTCCCAAATCCTTGGCGATATTGCGCGCCACGGCCTCACGCAACGATTCGTGGTAGAGCACGCGGCCGGCGATCAGCGTTCGTTCGATGCTGCCGTCGTCAGACACACGAAGCAGTGATCCGACCTGTGAGACACGTCCCAGATCATCGGTGCGCACCGGCACCACAAGCACGTACGGAATCGGCATTTCACCTCGCATACGGTTGATTTCGCCGGAAGCAAGCCATCCTGGAGGGTTTCCTATTCCGCGGATGAAATCCTCCGGCGTGATGTCGTCGAATTCTCCGCGACGGCGGCCTGCATCGAAATCGCCCTCGTCGGGCACTTCATCATTCATCACTGGCATAGTCCCATTATCACGCATCTTGTGTGAATTGGCTGGAAAAGCGTGCGATGGAAGACGATTCCTCTGATAGCGGATCTTGCGCATGCCGGGAATGCGTCGGGTTGGGGCACGGTTATATACTCCAAAGCAATCGCATACGAGGGGTGCAGCCCGTCACGCGCGTCGATGGAACGAACAGCAAGGAGCAATCATGGCAACGCATGCAGTCACTTCCGAGGATTTCAATCAGATTGTGGAATCCAACGATCTGGTATTCGTGGATTTTTGGGCGACCTGGTGCGGTCCGTGCCGCGCATTCGGTCCGACGTTCGAAAAGGCGAGCGAAGCGAATCCCGACGTTTATTTCGCCAAGGTCGATATCGACCAGAATCCGGATCTCGCTTCCGCGGCCAAGGTGCAGGCCGTGCCGACGTTGATGGTGGTCAAGAACCAGCAGATCGTGTTCCAGCAGGCCGGTGCGTTACGTGCGTCGGATCTGGACGATCTGATCGCGCAGGCCAAGGCGTTGGATGTCAACGCGGCCGCTGCCGAAGAGGCTGAGGCGCAGGCGGAGTAGGCTGAAAATTACAACGATTTCAAAGGTGTCGTTCGATGGTAAACATCAACGGCACTTTTTGTTTTGCCCGCCTATTGCGTACGCTTGCTTTGCCCACCTGTTACATATGCGCCCGCTCGGTTTCCATGGCGTGAGGTAAACTGGCTTGTTAGATGTGCGCTTTCCGGCGAAGCCTCGTGTGGCAGCGCACCGCATGCCGAGCATGCGTGAATTCGCCGAGGATCTGAACGCGCGTTTAGGAGCAGAATGGCTAACCACAGCAAGCACGCCCAATCGTCTACCTTCACCGTGCCGAGCAAGTCCTCGCTGGTGAAGATCGCCGCAACGATTGCGGCGATGGGCCTGTTGGCTACCGGCGGCATTGTGTCGCGCAATCTTTACACATCCGCGGAGCGGAATACGGCCAATCAGGTCACGGCTTTCTCCGTCACCGATTCCGCGGAGGCGTCCCGTGGCAATGCCCGCGAGCTGCTTAATGGAGACACCTCGTACGTCACCGTGAAAATCAACGGCAAGTCACGCGTGGTGCCCGGCACCAATTTCACCGACGTGAAGTCCGTGCTTGACGCGGGTGATATCACGCTCGAACCGGAAGACACGGTCTCCCCTTCGCTCACCACCAAGGTCGATGAGAAGACCGTGATCACCATTCAGCGTGCCGGCGCAAGCGTCGAGGTTTCCGACACCGCCATCGGCTTCAATGTCATCAAGAAAGAAACCTCAAGCCTGCCGGAAGGCCAGGAGAAGGTCGAGACGGAAGGCGAGGAAGGCGTGATGGAAACCACGAACCTCGTGACCAAGTCCGGTGACACCGTGGTTTCCTCCAACATGATCAGCTCGTACGTGAAGAAGGCTCCGGTCGACAAGGTCATTCTCGTTGGCACCGGCTCCACTTCGTCGTCGTCCTCCAGCGCTTCCGCGTCGATCGGCACCACTGTGCCGGCGGGCGAAATGCAGCAGTGGGCTCACGATTATCTGCTGTCGAACGGCTACACCGAAGCCGATTTCACCGCCACCGTATACATCATCACCCACGAGTCCGGCTGGAGCGTCACCGCAACGAATCCGAGTTCGGGCGCCTATGGTCTGCCCCAGGCGTTGCCTGGCAGCAAGATGGTGAGCGAGGGCGCCGATTGGGCTACCAATTACCAGACCCAGCTCAAGTGGTTCTGGGGCTATTGCGCACAGCGTTACGGTTCCATTCAGGGAGCCTATTCGTACTGGCTTGCCAACCACTGCTACTGATATGCGTCGCCATCTGATCTCAAGCAAGCTCGTATTGAAAGTTTATGCTGACTGGTGATTGATATTTAATTTTCGTAATTCAACGCATATAGTTTGAGCCTTGTAGTATTTGAAGATATTACGAGGCTCAAACTATATTGCGATTCGATATATCACTAAGATACTATCGGTTTCACAGGGCGTTGTTGGCGCCGATCACAGTAGCTTCCTTGACGTCGTCGATCTTCCTGCGCTTGCGGCCGCCATGGCCGGCCTTCGGACCGCGCTTGCCGACGGTGCCGCTACGAACCCCGTTCTTGGCGTCGAAGAGGATCACGCGCTCATCGCTGTGATATTCACCTTCCAAAGCAAAGTAGGCGATCTTGTCTGCAGGCACTTCCGGGAAAGTGAAGAACTTCTGCGTTGCAACAAGCAGGTCAAGATTGCGAGTGGTCACGGAAGCCGGACGATCAGCGTTCGGATTGTTGAACTGAACCGCGAAATCGTCGTTCTCGTCGCACACCTGGATTGCGAACTTGCCACGCTCGTAATTCACCAGCAGCTTGACGAATTCCGGACGACCGAGCACTTCGGAAACACCCTTGGAAAAACGAACGGATTCAAGCATGACCGTCATGGTCAACTTGCCCCCCGTTCTTTCGCCAACTTCTTTGAAACCATCAAGAACGGACATGTAAATCCCTCCTTTATCGTAAATAACTACATGAAATACTGTACCTCATTGTCGGCAATAAAAACGAATCGAATCTTAGGGAATATATATTCGTATCTTTAAGAACACAACATAATACGAAAAAACATAATGAGGCCATTTCACGCAACCACTTTTGTAATCACTTTCATTTTTAAAATGTTTTCTCAACAACAATTTTCATTGGAATTTCGCCATTTCTTGGTACTTTTTGCACTCTAATTGAAATGGAACATACACTACACAGTTACAGCATCGCAAACGCAATCAAAGAAGATGGACCCCCGTCGCAAAGCAGGATTCCAGCATTGCTAACAGCGTGGCGGAATCCTTGAGCAATGTGGTGGAAAAGTCGCTACACGCTTCCAGCAAAGAGTCGCCGGTGAAGCTTTCCATGGTGCAGCGCACCGCGGAGCCCGTAGCCCCCAGCTCCCCGAAGGCGGCGTTGTACCTGGCTGTGACGTGACTATGAAGCGCGATCTGAAGGAAATCGCCGTTCAGCTCGACAACCTCAACGTTCCGGTGATGGGCTTCGTGTTCAACTTCGCGAAGGAACGCAAGGTCTCCTCGAACGGCAACTACCATTACTATTATGACGAGAGCTGCAAGAAGCGCCAAAGGAGCCGAAAGAAGAGTAAGCACAAAAACTGACCCAATCTCAACAAAAATAATCGCCTCCCTTTTACTAGAAAGGGAGGCGATTTTTCGAGTTTATGCAACGCAATGCGCAGCTTAGTAGGAACCGGTACCGCGGAAGACTACGAGCACGGTCTTCGCAAGAATCGCGAGATCTCCAGCGATGGACCAATTCTCGATGTACGAAACGTCCAAATACTCGCTCTGCTCCTGCGAAAGATCCGAACGACCGGAAACCTGCCACGGACCAGTAATACCGGGCTTAACCAGCAGTCGGGCGGAATAAAGGGAACCATAGCGGGCAACCTCTTCCGGCAACGCCGGACGAGGACCAACCAAAGACATATCGCCCTTCAACACGTTAAAGAACTGAGGGAACTCATCCAACGAAGTCTTACGAATAAAATGGCCAATCTTCGTAATACGTGGATCATCCTTCATTTTGAAGATAAAACGATCGCTCTGGCCATTCTCTTCCGCAAGCTTCTTCTTCAACTCTTCTGCATTGGTAACCATGGAACGGAACTTGTACATGGTGAACGGCTTACCATGTAACCCGACACGCTGCTGAGAGAAAAACACCGGACCACCATCATCGAGTTTGATGGCAATAGCCACACCGAGCATAATCGGCGAAGAAATCAACAACGCGCAAGCCGAACCTATGATATCGACGACACGTTTCACCACAGCAGTAGCAGTAGTGTATTGCGGCAGACTCGCCAACAACACCGGCTGCTCAGCCGTATTACGCAAATATAGGCGGTGACCGCTCACATCAGCCAAAGACACGGCCAACGCAAGCTCCATGCCCAAAGATTCCACTGCAAGAGAGATACCATGCAGCATTTCGGAATCACGAGACAGCACGTCGGCAACATACACTTCCTGCGCACCCAAGCTTTCGCACGTGCGGGGGAACGCGGAATTAAGCGGAATCACCTTCAGCTTGTCGGCACCTTCAATGGAAGGATCCGGCTCGAACGAAGTGACCACATACGCATCTTTCTTTCTGCCGTCAGCTTCGATCGGGCATACTGCGACCGGCGAATACCCCCAATTGGAATAATCCTGCATGGTACGCAACGCACGGTTAATGCCGTCGGAAGAACCAATCACCACGGTCCTATACTTGCAAGAACCTTTTTTGCGGCTGCGATGCAACCACTGACGCATCTGCCAACGGGCAATCACTTCCAGGAGGAACGCGATGATCGGGGCAACGATAAGTGCCGTTCGTGGAAGCGCAAGTTTGAAAATAAACGCAATCGAGCAATACGTAATAATAGTGAGCAGCGAAGCGTTGATGATCTTCGCGTACAGCTCATAGCCCTCCGCCATCACATGCCTATGGTATGCACCGACGATTGTAAGGCTCAATACCCAAATGGCACTGAAGCAAACAAGAAATAGCCCAAATGGCATGACGCTACCGATGGCTTCATATGCAGAATTGTTTGCCCACAGGCTGAACGCGAGAGAAACCAGCATGACGGCAAGGTCGACCATTACCAGACAGGCAACGAACGAATATCTCCACCCCGGAACGACCTGCTTCTTGACCCTCTTACAGCTATGCCCGTCCCCATCAACGGGAAACGGCGTGTTCGAGAATGTCATCGGTTCAAACTGCGAAACGTTTTGAGCTTGATCCTGAACATGCGTCCGCTGCTTATGCCATGCGTTGGAGGAAACAATATGTATTTCCTCCGTCTTTGGCGTTGAATCCGAATCGCAGGAGTTCCCTCGCATGTCCAATCCCTTCAGTCTGGCTCTCACACTCCATCCTTCTAGGGCAGATTACCCCCCCCCCGAGTAACATCCACCACCCTAGAATGGCATAGAAGGGTGATGGATGTCGGTACTCCCACAATCAGCTGCGGAGGAGGATTTCCTCCAGGGCGCCAATCACCGCATCGGGCATGCCGGAGGTGACAAACAGCTCGTTGCTGAAACGGGGCGCGGTATCGAAGGTGCGCAGAGCCCCGAGCGCACGCACTCCTTGCTCACGAATCGCCTGCATCGCATGCTCTTTGGAAATGTACGGCATTTGCGCATGCAAGAGCACGTCAAGCACGTCCTGTTCGACTGAATTCTCAGCAATCTGCAGTCCGTCTGCAATCGTAACGTTCAAGCATGCAGTAGACGGCACGTCGCGCACAACGACCGACAGACTCAACGTCTGCTGATCGTATGTAATTTCTGCAGTATTGCAAGCTTTACCGCCAATTTCGATACGAACGTTCTGCGTGTCTGGCTGCGCAACTCCACGGAACACAATCTCCCAGTTACGCTGTGCCGGAATGGCTTCAGCACAGCCTTCCACCGGACTGATGGTGAACTGCGTGGCATTGTCCGTATTCTTCCAGTCAAGGCTCATGCGCGTATCGGCAACATGAGTTTGGCCATCGCAAGACTCGGCAGATGCAGAACCGGAAGCAGCAGAGGCCACAGAACCATCGTCTTCCTTGAGTGTGAACGAACCGTTCGCACCGGGGAACACCAGCACCTGCAGGGACTCCGGATTGCCTAGATCATTCACCTTATTGCCCTCGCCAAGCTGCTGCAACGGCACGATACCGCCAGCCTTGGCAAACACCGGCATACGGTCGATCGCACGCCACACTTCCAAACGACGCCCGGACTTCCCTGCCGAAACGTAACGGCGACCGTCGAAGAAGTCATACCATTCGCCTTGCGGCAGCCATGCTTCCGTGCTACCCAGCTGCGCGGAATCGTCATTGTCAGAAACAATTGGTGCAACCAGCAGCTCAGTACCGAAACGGAATTCGTCCGGCACCTCGTACGCCTGCGGATTGTTCGGATCCGCCCAATACATCGGCTCCACCAATGGCATGCCCTCAAACGCGGCGCGATAGTTCATGGTGTACAGGTACGGCAGCATCATATGGCGCAGTCGCAGCGAACCCACCATGGAATCGCGCACTTCCGCGGAGAAGTTCCACGGCTCCTTGCCCATGAACTGCGAATTGCTGGAATGCAGGCGATTGATCGGGCTGAACGTGCCAAGCTGGTACCAACGGGCTTCCAAATGCTCGTTACGATAGCCACACATATGACCGCCAATATCGTGACTCCACCATCCGTAGCCGATATTCGACGCGGTAGCAGTGAAATACGGCTGGAACTGCAAGGATTCCCACGTAACAATGGTGTCTCCCGAGAAACCGACCGGATAGCGGTGCGAACCCGGGCCAGCATACCGCGAGAAGGTGAGCGGCCAACGGTTGTTGCGTCCCGCACGGCTCACGTTGCGTTCGGATTGCTCGACATGCATTTCATGCTCATCTCGAACGCCCGGCTCGGCGCACTTTTCGCATTCGCAGTTCTCCCCTGCGTTGCGTTCGGAAGAAGTCTCGTAGCGCCCGGAATCCAGGTAGTGCAAGTGGTTGAGCACCCACAGCGGGTCGAGTCCCGGCTGGCGGGTCACGCCGCCCTGCTGCCAGTCGAGCCACCAGAAGTCAACGCCTTCGGCTTCCATACGATGATGCATGTCGAAGTAGGCGCTTACGAAATCCGGATTCGTCAGGTCGAATTCCACCGCCTCTTCGGTTGCGGGATCGATGCCGACGCGCTTGGCCACCGCCTCATAGTCGTCTTCGAACGCGCGCACGCCGTCTCGCGGATGCACGTTCAACGTGGCTTTCAGGCCGCGCTCGTGCAAGTCGCGCAAGAACGCCTTATGGTCCGGAAACAGCTGCTTATCCCACGAATAGCCGGTCCAACCGGAACCGTATTTCGGATCGACATCGTCCACGCGGTGCCAATCCATGTCGATCACGGATGTGGTGAATGGAATGCCTTCGCGCTTGAACCGGTCCATGAGCTGCAGGTATTCGTCTTGCGTGTAGCGGTAGTAGCGGCTCCACCAGTTGCCGAGTGCGAAGCGCGGCAGCAGAGGCGTTGGTCCGGCCAGCTTGTAGAAGTCTTGCACCGCTTCGGTGTAGCGGCGGCCATAGCCGAAGAAGTAGAAGTCGGTTTCCGCGTGATCGCGTGGCATAACCCAAGCCCCCAGTGGATTCGGTTTGCCGTTCACTTCGTATGCTTCCACGATCACGTTCGCGGCGGAATCGTCGAGTACCGCCCATCCGTCTCGCGAAATCACACCGTCGCCGAGCGGAATCGCACCATTCGCCTCGTCGAGCGTGCGCGCGGTGCCTTTGAGATTATGCTTCGGCTCGTCGCCGTAGTGCCACGTATTGAACTGGGTGTCGGCCACGCCCTTGACGACCACGCTCAAGCCTTCTTTGCTGAACGGCTTGCCATCGTACGTCACATATAGCGCGGGGGTATCAACAATGAGCAGTCCGTCGCGATGTGTCACCGTGAATTGCGGATCGGCACCGAAATCGCGGTTGACCACCATCTGCGTGAGATTGTCCTCAAATTCACCGGAATCTGACCATTCGAAACGGATCAGCGATTCCGTTAGAATGCCAATCCTCCAATGCTCCCCCTGCAGGATCGACGCTTCTCGCATATTCGGCCGCGCCTTGCGCACATAGTCGACGAACACCGTGCCGGCTGCGTTATCTAATGCGTTGTTTGCCATGCTACTCCTGCCTTACTTGCTACTGCCCGTCGCAATACCTGCGATGAACTGCTTCTGGAAAATCATATATACAATAATCACTGGAACAATTGCCAACGAAGTTGCTGCGAACAATCCGCCGTAATCGGTGCCATATTGGCCGTTGAAGGCCTTCAAGCCGACAGCGAGCAGCTGCTTGTGTTCGTCAGTGATCATCAAGAATGGCCACAGGTAGTCTTCCCAATTCCACAGGAAGGTGAAGATGGCGAGCGCCGCGATGGTGTTGTGGCTCATTGGCAGAATGATGCTATGGAAGATTCTGGTTTCGGATGCGCCATCGAGTTTTGCCGCTTCAATGAGTTCGTCAGAAATTCCCGAGATGGATTGGCGGAACAGGAAGATGCCGAATGCGCTGATCATGCCAGGAAGCACGAGCGACGTGTAGGTGTCTTGCAGACCCCAGTTGGTGAACATTTCGTATTGCGGAATGATGGTCACTGCCCAAGGAATCATCATGGTGCTCATAACGATGCCGAAAAGCAGGTTGCGACCACGGAATCGCATTTTAGAGAACACGTAACCAAGCACTGCACTTGTGTAGATTGCAATACCGGTTTTCAGTACTGCTACAATCAGCGAGTTTGCGAACAATCGCAAAAAATTGAACTTTTCTTGGATGCTCACATAATTGTCAATTGTGGATGGCTTAGGGAATAATCCTCCGGTCACTTTGACGATTTCGCTATTTGGCGCGAATGATGAAATGAACATCCAAACAAATGGAACAATGGTGATGATGGCGACGATGAAGAGCAGAATCGTAAGAATGATGCCGCCAATTTTACGTGATTTCATACCAGTTCCTCCGAATCTCCAGAAACCTTGAACATGATGAGGGTGAGCACACCAGTGAACAGGAAGAGCACAACTGCCTGAGCTGATGCGACGCCGAAGTTGTATTTCTGGAATGCCTGATCAAAGATGAGATAGCTGATGGTGTAGGTTGACGTGCCCGGTCCGCCTTCGGTCATGACGAGAATCTGCACGTATGCCTGCAGGTAGCTGATCAGTGACGTGATGACAATGAACAAGGTGGTTGATTTAAGCAGCGGCAGGGTGATTTTGAAGAAAATCTGCACTGAGTTGGCACCGTCGATGGCGGCCGCCTCGTACACGTCTCGAGGAAGATTCATGAGACCGGCCAAATATAGAACGGTCGCGTAGCCGAAATCCTTCCAAATGGTCATGATGATGACTGCCGGCATGGCCCATTTGGTGTCGTGCAGCCAGTTGATGTCGAGTCCTGTGATTTTGTCTACCATGCCGAACTGCGGGTCGAACATCCACATCCACACGAAAGAGACTGCCACGAGCGGAGTGATGGTCGGCATGTAGAACAGACCGCGGAGGGTATCTTTGCATTTGACGAGTTTGGCGCTGAGCAGCAGGGCCAAACCGAGACCAAGCACAATGCGGAAGAGTGTAGAAACACCTGCGAATACCGCAGTGTTCCCCATGGAAGTCCAGAAGAGTTTGTCTGTGAGGATCTGTTTGAAGTTGTCGAGCCCAGCCCAATCATAAGTGCCGATCAGAGGATTCCAGTTATGCAGACTGCCCGCGAAGGCTTTAAAAATTGGGTAGGCCAGGAAAATGGCGAAGTAGACCACCAAGAAGGCAACGGCCATGTTGCGTAGGGTGAAAATTCTCGATACCAGAGATTCACCATTTTTGTTTTTCATTGAATCTCGCCTCTCTGTGAGTCGATTCGACCGTTTTGTTACGCAATACAGAATGCCGGATCGAAGCGAATAAGAAGATTGAACGTATCTCGTAGATAAAAGGCAGTCGCGGCGCGGAAGAAGAATCGTACCGCGACTGCCCGGATTGGAAAAGGGATCGGAAAGGATATATCGGTATTACTTATGTTCGTCGAAGTAAGCGTACTTGCTTTCCATTGACGTGAAGTCAGAGCTCTTCATGTCGGTATCCATCTGATCCTGGGCCTTCTTGAGAGCTTTATCGATGGACATGCCGTTCTGGAAGACGTTCTGGAAAGCAGTGGTGCCGCTGGATTCAACGGTGGATGGTGCCGGCCCCGGCCAGATCAGTCGGTCTACGCGTGGCTGGATGGCGGTCATGACCGGCTTGGAGAGAATGTCCTTGTCGTTCTGCAGCGAGGTCTTGGCTGGGAAGGAGTTCAATTCGGATACCGCTTCACGAATGTAATCATCGTTGGCAAGCAGGTACTTGATGAAGTCTTGGGCAACGGCCTGCTGTTCCTTGCTCTGGTTCTTGTTGACGCCCGGAGTAGATTCGCCGTTGTAACGGTCGTATGCAAACGGAGTGTCTTCGGAGAAAGTTGGGGTGGCGAACACACCGTAGTCAATATCTGGATACTTTTCTTTCAGCGTGCCTTCCATGTGGCCCCAAGCGTAGATCATCGCAGACTGGCCGTTACCGAAACTTTGGGTGTAATCGTTACCGAAGTCAACAGATCCGACCTTGTACTTGTCATACAAATCCTTGAGGAACTGCATGTTTTCTTTGGTCACATCGTTGTTGTAGTTGGCTTTCTTGCCATCTTCGCTGAAGAGCAGTTCACCCTTCTGATAGTTCAGACCTTGATAGATGGCGCTGTAGGCATCGCCGTTGAAGTTGAAGCCGGCCTGCGTCATCTTGCTGCCGTCGGTCTTGGTGAGCTTTTGGGCGACCTGGATGAATTCGTCCCATGTGGTCGGAATGTCGGCGTCGGTAAGGCCCGCTTCGCTCCACAATGTCTTGTTGTAGTAGATGTTGCCGGTGTTGATCACGGAGTCGATGTACTTGACTTTACCGTTCTCATCTTCATGTACGGATGCGGTGGAGTAGTCGGATTCCAGAGACTTGGTGTCGATATCGTAATCCGCTGCGTATGGACGAATCAACGCATCGTGAGAGTTGTGGATGTTGAAAACAGCAGGACCGTTTTTGCCTTTCAGAGCCAACGGCAGCTTGGTCCAATAATCATCCCATGAAACATTCACCGTTTTGATGGCGACGTTCGGATACGTCTTCGTGTAGGACTCAATCATCTTGTAGACAGGATCCGTGCCCTTGCTGCCCCAGCTCCAGTACTCGAGCTGGATTGGCTTGCCGTCGTTCACGAGATGATTGGGGTCGTAGGTAATGGTGTTGCCGATAACATCAAGCCCTTTGTCGGCTTTCGTATCGGTTGTGCCGGAGGTGGCATTGCTGTTCCCGCACGCAGCCAAGCCGACGATGCTCAAGGCTGCCACTGCCACTGCGATACCTTTGTTGATTTTCATATCTCTCCTTACGTCCTCGTAAGCCTTCATCCACCCCTTGCGGACAAGCAATAGCATACGACAAGGGTTTCATATTGGCAATTCAAGGTTTTTTAAAATGTAAACGGTTTCATTTGAAACCCGTTTCATCTCACCGCTGTGAGCGTGCACACATTGTTTTTCATACGGCGTGTCGTATCGCAACCCTTTTCATTCATCTTTCAACTCTGTAGCCATGAGGACGGCAATGATGGTAGGCTGAAACCAACAGTGAAAAACTTTCGGAGGCACCATGAAAGCGAGCATCGGCGATGTGGCACTGAAGGCAGGCGTATCGAACGCTACAGTCTCACGCACTTTCGCACACCCTGAACAGGTGTCAGAGGCAACACGGTTGAAAGTGCAGGCCGCAGCCGATGCGTTGAATTTCAGCGTTTCCAGATCGGCAGGAATTCTTAAATCCGGTAGAACCTATCGCATAGCATTATTGGTCGGCAGCGGCGTCATCGAATGGTTCACCGCCGAAATCATTGCCGGACTTAATGATGTTTTGCGTGACGCCGGGTACGATCTGGTCATCTACCCCATCGAGGGGTCGGAAGCGCGCGACGCATTCTTCGAGGAACTTCCCGTACGCAACAACGCTGATGCCGTATTCGTTTCCTCATTTGGCATCAGCCCCGACGAAGTCAAACGTCTCGGAACCGCAAAAATTCCGATTATCGGCATCAATACCACCAGCGAAGGATTCGACGCAACTGTCGGTATCAACGACAAAGAAGGCATCAAACTCATCGTTCGGCATCTCGCCAAGCTGGGACATCGTAACCTGCTGTATTTATATGAAAGCTTTTCCTCCACATTGGGATTCAGCTCATTTAACCGCATTTCCGGATTCCAAGAAGCCTGCGATATGATTGACGGATTGACCGCCCGCACACTGGCAGTGCAAAAAGGCGACAGCATTCTGGATGCGGCAATTTCCGAAATCCTGGCGCAAGACAACCCACCCACCGCATTGTGTTTCCATCAGGACTCACAGGCAATTCCATTGTTCTTCCGCCTTCAACGCAGTGGCCTTTCCGTGCCTGGAGATATTTCCGTAACCGGATTTGACGACAGCACCTTCGCTAAGGAGGCTGAGCTAACCACCGTTCGACAGCGCCCATACGACATGGCCGTCGATGCGGCGCAAAAGGCTCTGGCGCTCATCGAAGGACAACCCATCGAGGAACCATTCGAGACATTCCCCGTTCAGTTGCAAGTACGCGGATCAACCGCCAAACCACGCGCCACCCCTCTGCTGTAGGCCGCAGCGTGTAATCGCACGAGATCGCTTCGCGTAATATCCCCATTTCAACCTGGCCGCATCTGCGTTATGTATGGCAGATTTGTAGCGGGCTTTCGATCAAACAGATGTTGGGCAGTTTTACATGGCATTTATCAAAGATCTTGTTTTCTGCCGCTCCACACTCAAAGAATTCAACCAGAAAATACCGATTGCTTTTGCAGCCGCATCAATTAAATGCCAGCAAAAATCCATTCAAGACGTTGCTGCCAGCAACACCTCGGAAAGTAAAGTAAAAGTTGTGACCAATAATTCGGAGGCATCGCCAAGCAATGCAACCGTATTAAAATTCGGTTCGATTAAGGTTCGATAAATCTACCTCACCATTTTTGCTTATGGCGAGGCAAAATACATCCTTCCCACATGGCTTTGCTGCTTTTTGTATCTTTTGTTGTTATCCGTTGCCACTTGTCGGCATCGGCACGGCATGTCAGTATCATGTGCGTATGCGACTTCTTGGCAATATTCTGTGGCTGATTTTGGGTGGACTGCTGCTCGCCGCCGGTTGGGCGATTATCGGCCTGGTGCTGTGCGTCACCATTGTGGGCATTCCGCTGGGCATTCAGGCGTTCAAGATGGCGGGACTCACGCTGACCCCGTTCGGCAAAACCGTGGTGTATGGCGGAGGTGTGGGATCGGTGCTGGCCAATATCGTATGGTTTGTGTTGGCTGGCGTATGGATGGCGATTGGCTACATACTTGCCGGCCTGCTGAACTGCGTCACCATCATTGGCATTCCGTTCGGCATTCAATCGTTCAAGATGGCCAAATTAGCGCTATGGCCGTTCGGCTCGCAAATCCGCAGCTTGTAAATCACTTCAGATCACTTCACCCAACATAGACGGCCATCGACTGCCGTCTTGCATATAAGTATCGAGGAGCTGCGGTCCGAACAGGCCGTGACCACTGCACCCTAAGCAACGAAACACGTCTCATTTCGCTTATGGCAGCTCCAGAGCGGCAAGGCTCAAAAAACTGAACAGTCGAACATTACCTACCCAAATGATTGCTAATGCCAACCGCCTTGTGGACAGGTTAAAGAATACTTGCGATAGCGGCTTCTCTAACTGTAAGTTATCTAGAAGAAGACATCCGTACCCCGTCAAATATGGTTACTTGCGCAGCTTGCTTGCCGCGAAGATAAACAATGGCAGCGCGGCGAACGCGTAGTTCTCGCACTGGATATACAGGTACACGATCAGGACAAGCCAGCAGATAACAGTCTTGCCCCAAACACCATGCTCGGCAGCTGCAGTATCGAAGACACGCGTCATGGAAACTATGGAAGCGATGACCAGCAGAACCAGGCCGATCAATCCGTATTCGGCGACAACGCTGGTATACGCACACATCGTCCATACGGTGTCCGCATTCATGCCAGTCGCGAATCCCACCACAGCACTTCCATTCATGCCCAGGCCATTCAACAATCGTTCCGCATGCTTCGCGCCGGCCCATACCGCGTTGATGATGTTGCCGGAGCCATATCCGGTAAGCACCGTCCACGGATGGGCAAGAAGCCCGCATATCGGGTCAAGACTCTGGTAGATTCGCGCGAAGAACGATCCGTCTCCTTCGGCACCGTTTTCCGCAATCGAAGATAGTCGGGAATCGGCAAGCACGCCCAGCAGACCAAGCATAACCGCACCCAGCAGCTGCGCAATACCACGCACGCGCTGTTTCTTGTCGCACCACGAATTATGCACAATAATGGCAACCAGCAATGCCACCACCGAATCAAGAACGATCCGGGTGCCGGCCTGCATCAGCACAGAGCCAATCGCATACACAACGATGAGGTTGCGCAACCGCTTGGCATAGATACGGTCGCGCCCACGCATAAGCCACATAAGCGGCAGCAATATGCCGAACAGATGCATGCCGATATAGCTGGGCTCCGCGAACAGGAATTGCGGGCGACCACCGCCCCACACCGAGCTTTCATTGATGTACTGCCGGTACATGAGGTGCGCGAAATAGTCGGTCAACGGCTTGATATGCAGATGGATGGCTAGCCATTGCACCACGCCCACGCCGAAGGAGAACCAGTAAGAAGCGATGAGAATCCGCAATGGAGTACGCCAGGGGATGCGTTTGATGCCGAACGCAATGGCGATCGCACCCAAAGTGGCGAGCACGCCCAATAAGCCGGTGATGCTCATGAACGCGGCGTTGAGATGGATGCCGAATTTCAGCCATCCCGGAATGGACAGGATTATGCAGGCCACCGGCAGGAGGAACATTGGCAGGTATCGGTTGACCACGATGCGCAGTTGCCGCCAATTGCATAGGCAGTACGCGGCGAACAGCGCCGGACTGATTGGCGACCAGAACGGTGCGTACAGGCCGAGCGTGGTGCCGTCCACCGGAAGAAAAGCGATGGCCAGCAGCAGCCAAATGACGTTGCGTTCCTGCGTTGTCAGGAATCGCAGGAACGGCCGGTATTGCGGTCGGCCATGATGGTTGCCCGCGTCGATGGTGTCGTTGCGTGCGCATGCCTGGTTCATGTGGTTCCCCCTCCCCGTCAACCCTACTCGTTCATCATGATGTATGGATGCTACCCGTTGTTCATTTGCAGGTGCAACGCCTTCGTCAGGCTTGTAGGTCTGGCGGTTCGTCGGCGAATGGCTCGGCAGGCGTGCGGTAGCCGAGCACTCGCATGGGCCGGTCGATCTTGTGCTGTAGCGGACAAGCGGCAGCCCGTCATCATTCATCGATTAAACGTCCACTTCTCCTCAGGCTTGCGGCAAATTGTTCTTCCGTGATTTCTTCTGTCACCAGTCTGGAAATGAGTTTATATAGGGTATTTCGTTCTGGCGCTGGATCATCATCGATATCCAAATCAATTCTTTCCATTTTCAGGATGGCCAAGGATATGGCCATTGCGGTGCGCTTGTTGCCATCAGCGAAATAATGATTTTTGGCTAGGTGAAAGGTAAAATGCGCCATTTGTCGAAACAAATCTTCGAATCGTTCTTTCGGCGATTGACCGAATACCGGCAGAAAGGTCGAATCTACAACGCCACTTACGGAACCGGCGTCATTGGCTCTTTCCACGGTAAATCCGCCGATGTCGTCAAGTTGCTTCCTGTGTACTCGGACGATTGCTTGTGTCATTGCTTCTGCGAAATCATCAGATGGAAAAACGAGTGGCGGCGCTTGGATATGCCACCACTCGTCAGTGTATTGCTCAGGCATTGCGCAGAATCCTGAAGGTGTTCTGCCATTTTGCATTTACTTCATCCAAACTAGATGCAAGAGTGTTTTTGGGGAAGGTCAGACCGTCGTCGGATGCGAGAATGGCATCGTTGGTGATTTCGACGTTTTCTCCTTCCCTGTAGACATTCTTCCAAGCGGAGTTCTTTCGATGGGAGAATCTCACAAGATCGAATGCCGTCAGAAAACCATATTTCTTTGCCGTCCCATCTACGACGGATAAGGCCTGTTCATCCTTTACGGTTTCGCCCTCGGGCTTGAGAATCCTGTTGCGTCCGTATTTTTGGAAAGTGAAATAAACGTTCCTCTCAACCGGACCGTAAGGCCACGCTTCAATCTTGTCTTCGAACAATGGTTTCCCGGTTTCGCGCAGAGATTCGACTTGCGCGAAATAAACGAGCTTGTTCAGCACAAGATTCGTAATGTCGATATCAGAGCCATGGCGAAGAATGAAAGCATTCGCTACTTGTATTGACTTCATGCCCCTCCTCTGTCATGGAAATTTCTATGTTCAGATATATGAAGCTTGCTTTCGAAAGGATGTATATTACCAGTCCTTCTCTCAAAAACACAAAGGTAGCATTCAATAATGCATTTGTCAGACGCTGTAAGAAATCCTGCATTTTCAGTTTGCTGGGTATATATAGTACAGAATACGAAAAGGCATCATCAATCATTGCTTCAAATATCCGAAAGGCAATTTGTCGTATTGATGAAGGCTTGTATCTTGAGGATTAGGCGGTGTTATAAATCCCTTTGGAACAAAGGGCGCACTTCTATACAGGGGCAAGCCATGTATGTGCGCTCTGCGAGGCAGGCAGCCCAAACACACGAATATTCGGGTTGTTTTGCGCCACTCCGTTCCGTACAAGGGGCTGCAACCCTTGCGTCGCTAAGCGGCTATCCCTGCGGACTTGCTATCTACGAACGATTTAACAAACCATTCGCAGATAGCAAGTATGATTGAAAGGAGCATCCATGAAAGGAGCATCCATGAAGCGAGACATGGAGCTTGTTCGTCTCATTCTTTTGAAAATTGAAGAAGAATACTCTTCAACAGCGATTTCTAATTTGAACATTAGTGGCTACGACATGGAAACTGTCGCCTATCATTGCAAAATATTAAATGAGGCTGGGCTGATTTCTGATTACGGTGCCCGGTATGCGGATAACAGTTTACGGAGCTTCGGCGTAGGTTCTTTAACATGGGAGGGCAATGATTTTCTTGATAAAATCCGAGATAACTCCCAATGGAAAAAGGTTAAAGATGTAATTGTGCAAAAAGGACTCCCCCCTGTTATCGAAACAATTAAGACCATTTCCTCTGCGTTTGTGACAGCCGCAGCAGAGGGAGTAGCAAACTCCATCATTAAAAACGGTGGAATGCCGCAATAAAAAAACTATCCTCTAGTGTTACATAGACCGTCTACAAAAAAGTAGGCGGTCTTTTTATATCCCCACATCAAAATCAAGGAGGTCATGCATTATGGCAAAACAGAAAACTATCCCCGAACTGGAAGCGGAGAAAGCGGGAAAAAGAACGCAAGCTCTTGCAGCTCCAACACAAAAAGCAGCAACTTGAAAACCGTGCCGCATACTACGAAAAGGGAGATCGGCGCAAGCGGGCACATCATCTTATCACCCGTGGCGCAGCTATTGAAAGCGTTGCATCGCTGACAAAGGTTTTGACCGAAACCGAGTTTTACACCTTTGCGGAAAAGCATTCGCCTTGACGGAAGTCAAGGGTCTGCTCATGGAGGCCATCAACGAGCACAACAAAAATGAGTTTGGGGGTGATTGACTATCGCACTGTATCATTTTCATGTGACCCGGATTAAGCGCAGCGCCGGACAGTCTGCTGTGGCTGCTGCCGCCTATCGCTCCGGCGAAAAGCTGCACAGTGAGCATTACAGCGAGGACAGCGATTACGCCAAAAGGGCGACGTAATCTGTTCCGAAATCCTGCTGCCATCTCATGCTCCACCCTCTTTCTCTGACCGCGAAACCTTATGGAACGAGGTGGAGAAGCAGAACGGGAAAAGCGCAGCTTGCCTACAGATTTGACATTGCCTTGCAGAACGAGTTTTCCATGCAGGAGAACAGGGCGCAGACGTTTTCTTGGAGACTGAGCGAAAGGATTATCATATGTCCGGTCCCGAGGAACGACAGCGCGCGGTGGATCTGTACTCCGCCACGCCGATGACCACGGCCCAGGTGGTGAGGCATCTGGGATACCCGACCAGGCAGTGCCTGGAACGCTGGCTGGCAAAGGATCCCGGGTATGCCGGCCATATGGCGAAACCCATCATCCTAATGGAGACGAGGGCCAAGGCGATCGAACTGGTGCTGGGCGGCATGCGCGGAAGCAGGCCGCCGAACGGCTCGGTGCGGGCATCGGAGCGGTCCGCAACCGGGTCAGGGCGTACCGCGAGGGCGGCATGGCCGCGCTGCGACCCAAGAACAGGAACGCCGGCCAGGCCGACAGGCCAGCGATGCGACGGGATCGATCCGCCGGCGACGCCGAGGCCCCGCGCCGCAGGGTCGAGGAGCCGGAACTGGGGAACGCGTTGATGCGGGAGGTGGCGGAGGCGTTCGCCTCTTCCAGGGGAAGGTACGGGTACCGCAGGGTCAGGGCCGTGCTCCGAACCCGCGTCTCGGAGAAGGCGCTCCGCAGGATCATGGCCGAGGATGGTCCGACGGCGCATGTTCCCGAACGACGCGGGTACGGCTCATACGAGAGCGAGACCACGCCGGCTCCCGGCGACCTCGCCGACCGCGATTTCACGGCTGAGATGCCGAACGAGAAATGGCTCACGGACATCACCGAGATCAAGGCCAGGGATGGGAAGGTGTACCTCTCCCCGCCGATCGACTGTTACGACGGCAAGATCGTCGCGTACACGGCCGGGCCCGGTCCCAACGCGGAGCTCGCCAACAGGATGCTCGTCAAGGCCGTGGAAACGCTGCCGGAGGGAGCGAGGCCCCTGGTGCATTCCGACCGCGGATGCCACTGCCGGCGGCCCGGATGGCTGGCGCTCATGGACCGCTACGGCCCGGCGCGGTCGACGGGCGCCAAAGGCCGTTCCCCGGACGACGCCGCCGCGGAGGGGTTCCTCGGACGCATGAGGACGGAGCCCGTCTATCCTGGGCATTGGGGGGCATACCCGCGACGGGGTGCTCGTCCCGATCGACGACTGCATCCGCTGGCACGACCACGAGCGCATCAAACGGTCGATTGGTTGGATGAGTCCTGTACAAATACCGTCAAAGCCAGGGAATGGCTGCGTGATCATCTCCAAGAAAACGTCCGCAGCCCCCTTATCACACTTGTCACACATTCATGTAGATAAGGCTCAATATTATATACAGGTATGACAACTAAAACTAGCGGATCCATATTGCTTTTCATTTCTTCTCAAAAAGTTTCAAGTAAATTGAAGTCAGTTCCCGGGCATTCTCGGAAATATCATAGTCGGAGAACGCTTTATCGGAGGAATCGATTCGTATCCCCGGTTCCAATGCCAGTATAGAAGAGCTCCATTCTTCATGCGATTCTATGGGCATGAATTTAGATGTGCCTGTTACATCAACTTCTCGTGTAATTGCGTCGGAGAACAGGCATGGGAGACCAGCGCGCTGCGCCTCAACGCCAACTAAGCAAAGTCCCTCATATAGACTAGGCAGGCAGAACACGTCAAATGCTTGGTATAGACGATTGACATCAGATCTCTGTCCCAGAAACATCACATGATCAACAACACCAAGCTCTTCAGCATGCTGTTGAACATCCGCCTTATCAGGTCCTTCTCCCACAAAGGCAAGCATCGTATTAGGCCTACTAGGCAGCAGATCCGCAAGCATGTCAACCAAGAAAACCTGGTTCTTTTGAGGCATAAAGCGGCCAACATGCCCTATCAGGAATGTGTCATCGGCAATACCGAATTCTTCGCGTACCTTTTGACGAACTGTAGAATCAAAACGGAATTTATCCAGCTCAATGGCGTTCGGAATCACAGTAAAATCATGGTTTTTACCAAACAACCATTCACCCGCATAATGTCCGCACGCAAACCTTACTGTCGGGTACACATTTGCGAACGGCTTCAATGCAAGCTTCATCGCATTCTTCGCAAACTCGCCTTTTCCCATGGTTGAATGAGAATGCGCGATGCGGACGGGCACTCCCACTTTCTTCGCTGCCGACAATGGGAATACACTCAGCGTGTTGATGTTGCTGTGCACAATCGGCCACTGCTGTTCGTGCATCAGACGAATCAGCTCACGACGGTAACGAATCGGATGCTGGTACGGCGGTATGCGGAATACACGACCACCCAAAGTAGTGATTTCCTCTTCAGGAACGCGCGTGGAATCCTCATCGACAAGGAAATCAAACTGCACTTTGCTGCGGTCGATATACCGGTAGTAGTTCATCACTACAGATTCAACACCGCCGCCAACCATTTTGCCGACAATCTGAGCCACGCGAATCGGCTTTTGCGAACCATTCACGCTGGTTTTCGTATTATGCGATTGCGTATCGACCATACTCATATCACGTATTGCTTCCCTTGTACTTCCGAGCTTACCCAGCACCTGAAACTGCCGTTCCCCTGATGGAATCCCTTGCTATGTCTCATCTCCATCAGAACCTATCAATATGCACCCTTGTGAGTTACAACGGCGCCGACGGTGCGGAACAGTAGCACGATGTCGCCCAACATGGACCAGTTCTGCACATAGCTGACATCCAAGGATTCAGACTCCTCCCGGCTCAGATTGGAACGGCCGGACACCTGCCACGGACCGGTGATGCCGGGCTTGACCAGCATACGAGTGGCATATGTCTGGTCGTACTGCGCCACTTCCTCAGGCAGCGGCGGGCGCGGTCCCACCACGCTCATATCACCCTTCAGCACGTTCAGGAACTGCGGAAGCTCATCAATGGAGAACTTGCGAATGAACTTGCCCATCTTGGTAACTCGCGGATCGTCCTTCATCTTGAAAATGAAACGGCCCTTCTGTCCATTTTCCTCGGCCAATTCCGCCTTCATCTTGTCCGCGTTCACCACCATGGAACGGAACTTGATCATCTTGAACGTCTTGCCACGGCGGCCCACACGGGTCTGCATATAAAAAATCGGACCACCATCGGTGAGCTTGATGGCGATGGCGACGGGAACGCTGACAATCGCGGAAACCAACAGCGCAATCAGCGACATCACAATGTCGAACGCGCGCTTCTTGCACATGGCCCACGGCGAATACTGCGGCAGGCTGATCGTCATCACCGTGGTGCCTTGGAGCACGCGGATATTGGTCTCATGGCCACTCACATCCACTGCGGAGGTGACAACTGCGATCTCCAGATTCATGGATTCCAGATCCAACACGAATGTGTTGAAATTATCGGAAAAACGCTGCATCACATCGGTGACCATCACCGTCTGCACACCCACGGCCACGGCACGTTCGGCGAAATTCTTGCAATACGGCAACGTCACGATATTTCTGCCGCTAATCTCATGGATCCGCTGCTTGAACTCCTCGGGCGCGCCGACAGCCTCCACAAGACCGTTCTTCTCGTTCAATCCAATCGGGCACACCGCAACGACATGATAGTTTAGCTGGCTTTTCTTGCTCAGGAATTCCAAGGCATGTTCAATGCCCTCGGGAGAGCCTACCAGTACGGTGCCGTACGAATACGCGCCCTTCTCACGGCTGAACAGCACGAACTGACGGATGATGAGACGTTCGACAATGGTAACCAGTAACGCACACAGAAGCGCCAAACCGGTGGTCACCAACGGTACGTACACGTTGAGAATGGAATTCAGCGCGCAAACCATCAGACCCGCGAAAATCGCACCTTTGACCAAAAACGCATTGAGCTGGTAGCCGTCACCCATCACATGACGGTGGTACACGCCCACACTGTGCAGGCAATATATCCAAATCAGCGAGCCGACAAGCGTATACACCCATAAAGCAAGGTAGAAGTGGGAAACGCGTGGAGTACAGGTCTTCTGCATTCCGCACCACGTATACAATCGCCGAGGCAATGATGAAGGCGGTCATATCACACAACACCAGCAAGGCGTTGACGAAGAACCGCCAGTAGGCGACGCTGAGCACATACTTCCGGGATGTCTCGCTCAACTTCTCCTTAGTGTTGCCGCTATAGGTCATTTTTCTCTCCAAACTAAAAGCCCTTGCCTCCCCCGCTTGTTAGGAGCGATAATTTAGCTTACTCTCACATCCATATAAAGGGGGATTTTTCTTTCAGCTCGACACGCCCACCAGCCTTCGATAAGCGGAGTCTGCGGACAGTGAGGACTTCCTCAGCGTCCGGAGCGGATTGCACATGCAAGGTGATCTCATACTCCTCCCCCGGTTTCAGCGTGACCTTGCCGACGACGAGCGTCAAACCATCATGCACGGTCATGCCCTGGTAATCATTTGGTTCTGGAACTTCTAATCCACCAAACGGCCATTCGCCGGCGCATATAGGAACAAGGCCGTTCTTATGTCTCCGGGCTCGGTCTCGTTCGTGCCACCGGTCACATAGTTCGGAGCCGTGGCCAGTTCCTCGACGGTTATCAGGTCCTTCAGCTTGATATGCACCGTATACTGGTTAGCCCCATTCGCCACCACTTTCTGGAATTTGGTGGTCACCTCGCGATGCAGATACCAGTCCATCTTCGGCTGCGTCTCGTCGGAAATGTACACGCCGATCTGAAGCTTGGCACCCTCGGTAATGGAACGACCCAAAATCTCGGATTCGGCAATCAAGTCCTGCTCGCCCTCGTGCGCGCTCCACAGCAGCAGATGCCCCTTCACGGACCGGGAAAGCGCACCAATATAGGCTTTTGGATCATCGGCATTCTGGGTGATGTGGTTGAACGCAGCTTGCGCGGCATCTGCGAAATGCCTGTCCTTTTTCTCCGGCGTCATCTTCGCATACACAATATTCAACAGCGTCTGCGCGGTATTCGTACCGTCCAATACGGAACCGTCGGGCATGGTCACACCGCCGGTAACGGCAAGCATGTTCTGCAGAAACAGCGGGTCAATAGCAATCACGCCATCCCATCTGGACGCCATATTGTATGGCCCACATTGCACGTACGATTTCGCCGGTACGCGGGAAGTCGGGAGTGAAATTCACGTCGCGGATATCCGTGCCCAGCTTGTCGGTGAACAGCATCCGCTCCTCGGCGGTGAGCTCCACCACCGGCTCGCCAGACTTGGGATCTCCATATCCGAGACGAACGGCTGCAAGCTCAGATGGCCGCCCTGTACGGTGATTACGCCAAGCAAACCGGTCAAACCGCCGGAAGGACGAGCCTCCGCGTTGGCCTGCGCCAGAATCAGGTAGTTGCGCGGAGCGTCAATGGCACGGCTGTCCGTGCCGAACATGCTGGGCAGCAACTGCGCCAGTGTGCTCATACCATGAACCGTGTTACTGAGCTTCACGCAACTGGCTTTGACTGCATTGATAGCGTCGGTCACTTGCCGTATTTTCGGCTGCTGCGCGGATTTCATCTCGCGCACGGCATCATCAATCACATCATCGGCAGCATTCTTCTGCGCATTCTCCAAACCGGGAATGCCGACAGTGCCATCCTTTACCTGAATCTTGTTCAGATTGATGCTTCCCGAAGCCTGCACCAGCTGAGGCAAGGCCTGCGAAGAGATGTCTTCCAAAGCTCCGACCGTGTCCCGGACCGCGGAAATATCACCACCCGCCTACGGCAGACGCGTGGCAACCGACCATATCGATGAAGATGTTTGCGGATAAGCCTTGTCAATATGCGCGGAGAGCTCCCCCCACACGCTTTTCCATCTTCGACTGGTCGGCATCGGCAATGACGGACTGCAGATGTTTTGCACCATCAGCGGCCTGTTGCAGTTCACTCTTCGCTTTCAACGCCGAGAAAGCGAACACCCCCAGCAACGGCTGCAAACGCCAGCAGCACGATGAGCACGGCAACCAGGATGCGAGGGTTACGGCGTCGACGCTTGATACGGCGGATGTGCTCGGCGCTCATCCGTCTGCGGACCCGCCGACGATGCGGCTCGCCGTGCTCGGGATTCTAATTGGCATCTCGTAGAATCGGAATTCGGAGCAGCATCCAAAACACCTGAAATGCCCGAAGCATTTGAATTGCCCGAATGGGATTCCTGCCCGGAAACGGAACTGTCAAGTATGGACGGGAATGCCAGACCGTTTTCTTCAGGGCTTTTCTGGTTCTCTGACCCTGGACGATCGATCGTCCATGACGGTTGATTCCTCTCCGCTTCGCTACTAATTCGTACACATTCTAATACATGAGGGGAAAACAAGCGAGATTACGAATCCACCCCGAATCATTACCCTCATGCCCTTCGATATCTTAGCAATGATGGCCTATAACGGTGGTTCAGTAATGATAGTCCACATCGTTCGTCATTTTTCCGGATGGGGACTGGTCGATGGTCAGATCGGTCTTCGCCTTCGTGGAAGTGGTCACGTCGAATTCGAACGTCACACTTTTCCCGGGTTCCAGATACGCAACGTTGGTGGTGACGTTCTGTCCGTCCATCGTGGTTGTGCGCTGATCCTTCACATCGCCGGTCGAAGTTATGTCTCCGATTGTTCCTCCCGCCGGAGCATAGAAAAGCATACGCTGCACGGAAATGCCGGAGCCGCCCACGATTTGTCCGTCGACTCCGCTTTGCACTCCGCCGAGAATATACCAGTTGCAGGTTGCCTGTTCCGCTTCGGTCAGCGTATTGGTCAGCGTGTAGCGCACATGATAGGTGCGGGCGCCGTCCTTGGTTCGTCCGGTCGCCGTCACCATGGCCTTACGATCGATGTACCAGCCCAGCTTCGACGAGTTCTGTTCGTTGAGATATATACCCACCTGTGGTTCGTCCGCGCTGCCGGGAGCGCTTTTCGCGGTTCCGGCACCTTGGAAGTGATCAGCCTCGTCCTCATGGAACGTGTATGCGTACAAGTGACGTTCCTGGGCCATTGAGCCAATAATCTGCCCCATATTCAGCAGTTTCTCCACGCTCATGCTGTTGAAGGCGTTGTTCAGCACCGTCTGCGCCACGTAATTGAAATAGGCGTCCTGTTGTTCCGCCGGCACGCTCTTGTAGATTGTGTTCAACAGATACTGCGCGGTGTTGCTACCGTTGAGCACGGTACCATTCTCAAGCCGCACGTCGCCGCTGATACCAACCATCTCCTGGATGAACACCGGGTCGACCGCCAGTAGACCATCGATATTGCAGGCGTACGGCGAGCGCTGCCAAGTAGCGTTCAGCATTTCCGCGTTGCGTGCTATGTCAGGCACGGCGAATGTGTCGCGCAGGTCGAAGGAGAATGCGAGCGGGCCGTTGAAGACCGCTTTTTCCTCGGCATTGCCGTTATTACCGTTGAGCAGCGTGCCGTCGGGGTGGAGTTCGCCGACCGTCACTGTTCCTTGATCGGCGTGGAATGTGCCGAGAGATCCGACCAGTCCGCCTCCGGAGCGTTGTTCGGAGGGGGTTTGGATGGCTAGAAGGTATGTTCTCGCCCCGTTTTGGCCGAGCAATTCGGGGACCATTTGCATCGCACTGTTCATGCCGTCCACGGTTTGCGCGAGATCGTCGAGTTTGTCGCGTCCCTGTTGGTATGCGGATGCCACGATTTTGATTTTTGGCGTGGGCAGGTTGCCGTATTTTTCTCGTTGCTGCTGGAGCTGCTGGTTAGCTTTGGCGAATTCGTCTTGCATGTCAGCGATGGCCTGCAGGTTGAGCTGTCCGTTGGCGTTGTTCAGCTGCGTCGTACTGATCTGTTGCGCGATGCTCGTGAAACCGGGAAGCGTGTTGCCGGTCAGGTCGTCCATTACTTCGGTCATGCCGCGCACTGTAGTGACATCGTTGCCCATGTACGGCATTATGGATGCGACCGTCCACAATGGGTTATGCGAAATTCGTTTGGCTTCCACGGTATGCTGCTGCGCTTGGGATACGGTGGCTTGCAGAGAGTCCGCATTCTTGAGGATATCTTCGTTCAGCCCAGAGAGGGCGGAAACCGCCTGTTGTTCCTCATTTTTCACGGTCTGAGCCTGCTTGTAGAACAGCAGTCCGGCCACTGCAACGGAAACTGCGAGCGCGAGGCAGAGGATTACGATGGCCAGTGCCACATGCACGGCGGTGCGCTTTTTCGTATGCTTGCTTCTTGGCAAAATCGTCTGCTCCTTGTTTCAGCATGCGCTGGTTCGCATGGTTGCGGGACGCGAATCGGACTGTTCGGTTGTTTCCGCTGTCTAAGTCTACTCTGTTTTCGATGGCTGTGCGGAGCTGGCAGATTTCGGGGGTTGGATTGCGGCCAGTTTGGGGAAGCCGGTTGCCCAGATGTAGAGCCATAGGGTGTAGAACGCGTAGCCTTCGAATTGGATATAGAGGTAGCACAGGAGGATCAGCCAACAGATTGTGGTTTTGTTCCAGGCATGGTTGCAGGTCACGTGGGCCAAAAGCAGTATCAGGAATGCGGCCAGCATTATTATGCCGAATTCGGTGATGAAACTGACGTAGGCATTCATGGTGAAGTAGTAGGTGCTGTTGTCCGTGTTCGCTATCAGTCTGATCTCGACATTGCCAGACGGGTCTCCGCCTCGGGCGATGATGACGTTTCGGGCATCGTCGTATCCTTGCAGCATTGCGTTTTTGATGTTGCCCATGCCGAAGCCGAATACAAGGTGCGCAGGGGCATGCAGACCGGCGAGCATTGGCGCCAGCGAGCGGAAAATGCGTGCGAGCATGGAGAAGTCTCCCTGCATCAGGCCGTGCTGCAGCAGGCTTTGCACGCGCGCGTTGCGCAGTAACATCAGTGTTCCGCCGATGCTGATCGCTCCGATGCCGACGAATGCTGCGATGATGTTGCGCGCGCGGTTCCACCGGATTTCGATTACCGCCCACAGCAGCAGCGCAATCACCGTGTCGATTAGGATGCGCACGCCAACCCCCATGCATGCCGAGCCGAAGGCGAACACGAGTACGAGTAGGGCCAATGACTTGCGTCTGGTGAGCCAGAACAGGGGCAATAGTACGCCGAATATGTGCATGCCGATGTAGCTTGGTTCCGCGAACAGGAATTGGGGCTTGCGCGGCACGTAGTTGCGTTCCATGAGATGTTGGGACAGGAATGTGACTGGTTCGATGCCGTATCGGGAGTCCAACCATTGCAGGACACCCGCCATGAATGCGATCCAATACACGATTACGACAATCGTCACCGCCCTGTTCCAATCGAGTCGTTTCAAGCGGAACGCGATATCCAATGATGCCAGACATGCAAGGCCTGAGACCAGCGCGAACATGGTCTGGAACACGTACATCCTGTGGAATCCGACGGTCAGCCATCCGAAGAATGATACGGCCACCAGCAGGAGCAGGAACAGGAAGAATCCGAGATACTGGCGCATGGAACGCAGGAAAAGGCGTAGATTGCATAGGACATACAGCGTGAAGAACACGGGGGCGATAGGTGTCCAGTACGGCATGATGACGCCAAGCCTCGTGCCGTCAACCGGCAAAGTGATCAACGCCATCACCAGCAACACATCGCTCGCGTTCCGTATCAGACCGCTGTTTCCATGCTCCATATATCTCATGTCCCCTCTTTACAATCCTCTACGAGGATAGCGCCCCTCCCCGAATGCCCAATGCAATATATACGAGGCTTCTGCTGTTGTCGTGGGTTAGAGGACGGGGACCGGCAATCGGATGGGTAGGCCGGAGCATCTGAGTTTGATCATGGCGATGAGGTTGTCGACGTGGTGGAAGCCGTAGGCCATGCGTATGGTGACTTTGATCCTGTTGTTGAACGCCTCCAGGCGCGCGTTGGAGTAGCCGAGTCGGATGGTCCTGAGGATGCCGTCCCGGCGCCCGCGGATCTTCCTGCATAGTTCGACGATCTCGGGGATGCGCGAGTGGCTGGCCCAGTTGATCCATCGTTTGAGTTCCCCCTCGGCTTGCCGGCGGGCTGGTGCAGGAGCGTGCGCAGGAGCTCCTTGAGCTGCCAGGAGCGGTAGAGCTGGCCCTTGGGATCCACGCCGGCGAGCGTGGCGAGGGCCGTGGATTGGCGCTCGGTCAAGTCGCCGGGGTTTCCGAGCACGGCGTATTTCAGGCCCTTCATCGCCTCCGCGGCCGTCTTGTCCTTCGTTCGCCTGGCCTGGTTCCACAACCGTTTCCCGACCCGGTCCAGGCAGTCGGTCATCCAGGAGACGATGTGGAATGAGTCGAGCACGCGCTCCGCGTTCGGGCGGTATTCGGCGACGGACGAGTCGATCCACCTGGCGCTGTCGCCGGTGACGATCCTGATGGAGGCGCGCTGCTCCAGCGTCAATTCTTCGAAGAACAGGTCGAGGACCTGTTTGCCGTATCCGTCGTGCGCCCAGACCACCCGCTTGCGTTCGTGGTCGACGACGACGGTGACGTACGTGTGGCCCTTCCTGTGGCCGGTCTCGTCCACGCCGATCGCCGTGAGCCCGTCGAACATGCATGGCATGCCGGATTCCAGCCGGCCGACGACCCGTCCGGCGATGTCGCCCGCGGTCCTCCACGCGACATGCAGGAAACCGCTCACGGTCTTCCTGTTGGCGACCGTCATCAGCCACGTGCATTCCATCTCGAAGTCGCGCGTGAACCGGCTGCCCGGCTCCGCCCACGGAACCCGCGACACCACCACGCCATGCACACGGCATTCCACACGCGGAGCCGGACCCACGATCTCGACCCGATAGCAGCCGAAGTCCTGGTGCCGCCAACGCCTTTCGCCGCCCCCGTCGTCGTATTTCGGGCATTTGCGCCCGCAGCGCGAGCAACGCAACGCGGCCTTCCTGCACCTGACACGCGCCACCAGGACCGGAACGTCGCGCAGCGGGGAATCGTCGATGGACACGTCCTCGACGACCATGCCCTTGACGTTGAGCAAACGTTTGAATATGTTCTTCATAAGGCGTTTTCTGTGGTTCTTTTTCTTGGTCGAAAAACAAACCTACAGGAAACGCCCCTCACACCCTCATAATCAACGGCTCAACGACGAGACGACACCCACGAAAACAACACAAGAGCCATATATATACTGTTTCTAGCCTATTTTCGCATTTCGATGGTTGAAGGATTCAAAAACATGCGCGTCCTGTTCATCTGCACCGGCAATATCTGCCGGTCACCAATGGGGGAACTCCTTTTCCGCACATACACGCAGGGCACTTCCCTCGAGGTCGGCAGCGCTGGCACCCATAGTTTAGCCGGCCACAGCATCGATCCTTCCAGTAAGGCACTGATGGATGCCGTCGGAATCGACTCCTCACAGTTCCGTTCCACGCAGCTGACACAGGACATCGCGGACAATTCCGATTTGATTCTGTGCTTCGAACCGGAGCAACGGCACAATATCGTCGTCATCGCCCCGACCGCACTACCGTACACGTTCACGCTCACCGATTTCTCCAATATGTGCGCATACTGCGCGCAGCACAACATGATCACGGGCGTCACCATCCAAGAACGCCTGCAATCGGTAATTGACCAATCCATGCAGATACGTCCAATGCTGCCCCCCTCGGCCACGATTCCGGATCCCTACCGTAAAAACTTCGAAGCGTTCAGGTCGGCCGCGCGCGCCACCAATGACGCAATCCGCAATATTCTGCGCTCAATCAGTTACAACACCACGCCCGCCGTCCAAAGCGTCAAGGAAACGGTCCAACTAGGAAATCCTCCCCATTTCCATGGCGACGTGGTCCATGGCGACTGGCCTCTGCCCGACCTCTCATTTGACAACGCGGTGGCGCCCGCGGACATCGTCGTCAAAGACAATACGGAGGTTGAAACCGCCAATACGAAGTTGATCGCTCCGGACGACCTGCCCGATGATGTCCAATCCGATGAAAGCAGCGATCAGGATGAGATGCCCGTCGTCGTAGAGGACACTTCCATTCGAGACAAAGCGGCCGCTGCGGAGAAGAAGTCCAAGAAGCGTAAGATCATCATCATCGCCAGTGCCGTGGCTGTGGCCGCTTTGCTGGCCGTAGGCGGAACCGTGGCTTGGCATGTCACATCGGTCAACGCCCAACGTGACGCCTTCTCGTCCTGCAAGCAGTCAGCGACCCGATATGCCAAAGTGAAGAAGCGCTACGACGCCGCAATTCAGAACGCAAACCTGCTGGTGAGCGTGCCGTCCGACCAGCTCGCGGATAGCAAGACCGCCAGCACGCTGAAGGACGCGCTGTCGAACGCGTATGATTTCATTCCGACTACCCAATGCGTGGCTTCGTTGTCCACCGAGAATCTGACACGAGCAGCCAAACAAAACAATAAGAACGCCAAGGCGATGGAGCAGTCCCTCACCACGCTGACCAAGGCCTCCGATGCGCTGTCCAAGAGCCGCAATGCTAAGGCCGATTCCAGCGTGGAAGCCGCCAAGCAGTCATTGAAGACCACGCTGGAACAGGCCAAGAGCCTTATGGACAGCAGCAAGGACAATGTGTCGGACGAGAAGACGCGCACCTCCCTGCAGCAGGCCATCGACGCAGCCAATCAGGTGCTGAATGGTGAGGGTCCAAGCATCAATGCGCTTTCCAAGGCGCGTGAGAACGTGGAGAGCGCCATGAAGGCGGTCACCGATTCCGTGGCGAAGCACAATGCGGATTCCAAGGCGTACGAGACACCGAAGGACAATTCAAATTCCAATTCGAACAATCAGACCTATTACAATCCAAGCATCTATGCTCCGGCACCGAAGCAGAATGCGATTAACAATAGCAACACTGGTAGTTCCGCCGGTCCCGCCGGAACCGGTACCGGCGGCAACAATTCCGGCGGCAACAGCGGTTCCAACAACAACTCCAGCAGCAATGGTTCCGGCAATAATTCCGGTGGAAACGGAGAAACGAAGCCCACGCCGACTCCGACCCCCACTCCAACTCCGGACCCGGGTCCGACCCCAACTCCGGACCCGGGTCCGACCCCAACTCCGGACCCGGACCCGACACCCACACCGGACCCAGGTAACGGCGGAGAGTCAACACAGACCGCTGAATAGCCTGGTCTTATATGGGCTGATTCGATGGCCGTCGAATGTAGCAGCCACCGAATCAGCCCGGAATAGCATAAAAGCCGAGTCTCATTTGAGATGCGGCCTTTACTGATTGCGAATTTGAATCACTGCTTGGTGTCGTCTTCGTATGTGATTTGCGGTTCGTAGGGCACAGGCGTTTGGTCGAACACAAGGTCGGCGGCTCCGGCTGCGGTGGTCACGTCGTATTCCACAGTCGCGGTGCAGCCGGGATCGATGAACACGCCGACGTTCGTGTAGTATTCACGCCCATCGGATTTGATCGACCTGAACTGTTCACCTTCCTTCACTTGGGAGGCGGAGTTGTTGCTGACCTTGATGCCGGAAACGCTTCCACCGGCTGGCGGTTCAATCACATAGATGTGCCACAGCACACCCGGTTGGGCTTTCCCAACCATGGTGTTGGCGAAGGTCTTCTCCTCGTCGGACATATTGCCATGCGAGATAAGGTCTTCAAAGAATGAGGTGGGGAACGTGGACGTGATGTATGCCGGCGTGGACTGCACCTCTTCCGGCTTCATGGAATTGGCGATGGTATATTTCACATGCCACGTGGCCGTGCCATCCTTGTTGGTCTTCGTTTTGACCACCACGGCATTGCGTTTAGCGTACCAATCCATCTTCGTCCAGCCCATCTCGTTGACGAACAGTCCGGTTTCCGGCTGCTTGGGATCATCGGACAGTTCGCCGTTCCATCCGCTCTTGCCGGAATCGGCGAAGCTGACATTGTAGAGGTGGCGCTGCTGGCCCAAAACAGACATGGTCTTGATCAGGGAAAGCATGTTGTTCGCGTCGAACGATCCAAACACCTTCTGCATGATCATATGCGCGGATTCCTTGAAGAACGCATCCTGCTGGTTTTGGTCCGGGATGTCGCGATAGACGGTGTTCGACAGGTAATGCGCGGTGTTGGATCCATCAAGCTGGACGCCGTTGCTGAGCGTCACGCCGCCCAGTACGCCGAGCATGCTCTGCAATGCGTACGGGTCGAGAGACATCACACCCTTAATGGTGTCGTTGGCGCCAAAGGACTGCTGCTTCCACACGCCTGCGGCATATTTGGCCGCTATCGGAAAGTTTGGGGACACGGTGGATATGCGAATGTCCCCGCCATAGTTGACACCGAACTGAGAAATCGCATACAGGTCTTCAATCTGCTTGGTGCCTTTAACATTGCCGACGAGTTGGAATTCCGAATCGGAATGGAACTCCCCAACAACAATCTTGCCGTCCTTGACTTCCAACGATCCGACGGAGCCGGGAACACCACCGGCGGCTTGCGCCTCAGCGTTGCTCTGTACCAGAATCAGGTACTTTCCTTCTCCTCCGTTCGTCAGTTGGGAGAACATGGATACGACCTTGCTGATTTGGTCGCTCTGATCGGCCAGTTTGGCGAACAAGGTTTTGCCTGTTGACAAAGCGTCACGAACTTTGCCAATATGCGGCGTAGGCGCGTTCTCCAAGGCTTTGGACTGCGTCTGCACTGCCGCGTTCGCCTTCACGATCGCATTCGCAGCCGATGACAACGACTTGATATCCAGCGTATTGCCCGCAGCGCTGTTGTTCTGCAGGCTGGTCAGTGAGTCGAATACCGTGGGAATCACGTCATTGGAGACGGTATCCAAAGCCGTCACGGCCGTGCGCGCGGCCGACAGATCATCCCCGAAATAGGGAATCACCGTACCGATCCGCCACACAATGCCATCAGTCTGTGACCGAGCGGCCTTGGTTTCCTGCTGCAGCTGCGCTGTTTTGCCAGTCAAGGCAGTCAAGCCGGAAGTCATGTCGGAACCGATATTGGCCGACTGAACGATAGACACCGCTTGAGTGAGGTGTTTCTTCGCCTGCAACACGCTCCCAACCAACAACGCGCAGTAAACGACGATGACGCCGAGTATGGCCGCCACCACAATGGCGACCTTCTTTCCCGTACTCCCCCTTGTCTGACTCTTTACCTGAGTATTATCCGCATGGTTGGCCATGCTTCCCCCTCATTGTTTGCTTAATATGTTTCTACCGCGAAATCGCAGTCGCAGTAAATCCATTGATGGCGTCCTGCAATTTGTTCATCTGATTGGTATACACGCTCGAGTCCGAAGAATTGGATGCGGACACTACCTGCTGGGCTTCGTTCAACGCAGCAGACAAATTCTGCCGAGCTGTCAAATCATTGGAACGCACGGTACTCAACACATTCTGCCCATCGTTGATTTTGTTGCTCAAATCAGCCTTGGCAACAGCAACGTCACGGGCATTCTTGGAATGCTCCACCGCAATTTCAGCACTTAGGATAGCCTCAACCTTGTTCCCCAAATCACGTGTGGCTTCAGTAAGCTTCCGATCTGCAGCCTGGTTGTCCTCAACCGACGCCGAGGCGTCACAGCTCGCATCAATCTTGGTCTTTTCATTTCCCTTATCAACTGCAGTACGCAAATCAGTCACAGTTTTGGAATCCTGCACCTGAGCCTCTGTAATCTGCAGATCATCAGCTGCACCCTCAACGGTCTTCCTCAAACGCTCGACGCTTGACTGATAGATGTCAACAGACTGCTGGCAAGAACTCAATACCTCTTGGCTGTCGACATGCTGACGAAGTCCCATTGTAATCCCAGCAACAGCAGCGGCCACCACCGCAATCGCAAGGACGCTTATCAACTCGCGACGATGTCGGTATACAAAACCATGAGTTTTTGTCTTCGACACATCATATCCCCCGGCATTGCTGATTAAATGACCTCTAGAGGCTTCTTCACCGGCGAGTTGACCCTCTGCAGTCAAAGGAAAATCATAAATTACCGGGGCATGCGCACTACGAGTTCCATTCGGAGCACACACTTCCGGCCATTCTTTGAATTCATTGCCCGCCATATCCTGCATTCCCTCCCAGTACTTTCCGATACCTCTCACACATTATACGGATGACATGTCACAAAGGGGCCATTCTCACACTCCGATAACCATACTTAAAAAGAGGGTATACTAACCATGAGAGAGATTACGGGCGATTTCGTAATTGTCAATGATTATCGGGGAGCAGCAAGCAGCGTGACTACGACCAACAGGAAAAAGAGGGTACTCATAGTTCACGAAGCCATGGGCGGCTGTGGACGCAACATCATAGATATTGCCAACGGCATCGACCGCAATAAATTCGAAGTGACGGTCGCTTATGGAACCGACCGAATCGACGACTATTATCGCAAAGCCATTCCTGAGATGCAGAAGCATGCGACGCTTATTCCCATCCCTGAACTGACCCGTAATATTTCCGTCGGCAATGACCTCAAGTCATGGCTGCGCGTACGCAAGCTCATCAAAGAAATCAAACCGGATATTCTGCATTGCCACAGTTCGAAAGCGGGCATCATCGGACGAGCCGCAACGATTGGTCTCCACGTACCAAAAGTGTTCTATACGCCTCACGCCTACTCATTTCAGGCTTGGGAGTTTTCTGAATCGAAGAAACAACTGTTTACGTTAATCGAACGGGTGTTCAGTCATCTTTTTACCACGCAGACGTTCAACGTTTCCGCTGGAGAGCGTGACATCGCACTCCAGCATAAAATCGATAGACCGGAAAAGCTTAAAGTCGTATACAACGGTATTCTGGATATAGCATTGCCTTCGCGCCAAGAAGCCCTGCAAGCACTGGGGTTGTCTGATTTGCCACAGGATGCCATCTTCATCGGTTCGACCGTACGATTGGCACAGCAGAAGGATCCGATGACGTTTGTGCGAATCGCGAAGACAGTAGTCGAACATAATCCCCTCGCACATTTCGTTTGTGTGGGAGATGGCGATCTGCATGATGATGTAGCCCATTTCATCGCAGACAATGGTCTCGCCGGCAATGTGCATCTTCTAGGCTACCGTGATGACGCGGAGCGCATCGTCTCAGCATTTGACGTGTATCTGCTGACCTCACTGTATGAGGGCCTGCCGTATTCACTGGTCGAAGCATTGCGCGCGGGCGTGCCCATCGTAGCCACGGATGTGACTGGCAACAATGAAGTAGTACAGCCCGGTGTAAATGGTTACCTGTTCAAAGTCGGCGACGTAGAAGACGGCGCTCGTCAAGTAGAGCGTATCATCTCCGAACGTTCCCACGACGGTAAGTTCTCCTACGATGTTATCCGCGGCACGTATCTCGATAAATTCACGTCACAACAAATGCTTGACAGCGTGATGGGAAGCTATTTGAGCTGAACGCCAATCAATCTCTCATCATCGCACGATATTGCTGGATAAAATCTACATTGAAGTCCAGCTATCTGATTCGAAGACAGTCACGTATGCTCCGTCGACGGTGGATCAAAGACGACATTAGGGAATACATAAGGTAAATCAAACCACCGTCTGAGCTGATTCCGCGCGGAACGACAGGCTTATCCATCGCAGCAATCATGGCGCACCATACATCAGCATGGTGTATGCCACTAGGGATGACCCGGAATTCCGACACGCTTCCGTCGACCTGCACGGTCTGCGCGCATCCGCTACATCACCACGAGAACGGACACCCGCCGCCACCTGGACATGTCCCGGTTTGATGACAGACTCGGGGGGAAGAGAACTGGTCATCGCACCATGGACTGACATGATTCAAAGTGCACAATTTTTTCGGACACTACCGGTTGGGAAGACGAATGAGAAAAGAAGTTTATCATATTTCTCTACGTACATCACAAATGATTAATGTGGTTAGACTCATCATGATTATCGGAGTCATATATGTACATGCTATACCAATTTTAAAACCAATTGACTCTCCAATAATCACTGCTTTCTCATCTCTCATGCGAGGCCCTATCGGAACTTCCGGCATAGCTTTATTCTTCTTTTTATCGTCAATATTGACATATAAAAAGGAATTTACATTTAAAAGTAATTTCCGAAAAAAATGCTTATCGTTGCTTCTCCCCTATATAGCTTTTATATCATTTTGGATACTAGTTGTATTTGTAATGCAGCTTTATACCCCACTTCTTGTGCTCTTCCATTTCGATAGTCAAGTTATTCTCTGGGGCAAACCCGTTATTCAGTGGACGCCTTTAGATTGGTTTGACGCATATACAGGTTTTGTCCATGGAACTCCTTTTGTTTATCCATTCTGGTTTATTCGTGATTTATTTTTAGTTAATATTTTCGCCAGCTTAATAAAGAAAGCCGTAGATTCCAACCCCTATATTTCGGGAATTATTTTAACAACAATATCAATAGTATTAATGCAAATCGGAACTTATGGATTAACTCTATTCAGCTTTGCTCTCGGGTATTACGTTATTAAGTTTAACATTTCATTGGAAAAAGTCAACGATATAAACATCAGCCTAATTCTTGTAGGCTATGTTGCACTTGTTTTATGTTTTTCGATTACATTTAAATATATATATTACATACTTGTTTTCCCACTGGTGATTGTGGGCAATATATTATATTTACAGATAGGGTATTGTCTTATTGATAAAAAACATGATAAATATTTATTAAAAATCGCCCCCTGGTCTTTTGGGATATTCTGTTTCCATGAATATTTTTTGCGATTCTTCAGAAAGATAGCTTCTATGATTATTCCTCAAATTCCAATTCTCGTTATAATTGAATATTGCATACTGCCACTAGTTCTTTGTCTGTTCTGTTTGCTTATTTGTAAAATATTGAATTCGCTTCCTTTCAGCCCATTAAAACTGTTGCTTGGGGGAAGAGGTAGTAAATCTTCAAAAAGGATGAATAAATGAGAGTTATTAAATCTATTATCGCCATAATCACTGCATTTGTTCTCTCTCTGTTACCCATAACAGCATACGCTGAAACAGGAGAAGCCAATAAAATCGATTTGTTCTTAGGTGATTCCACCACTTCTGCCATCGGCGTGTCTGATACCCAGCGTTGGAGCAAATTATTTTCAGAGAAAGATAATGCGCAAGAAGTTAATTATGCAGTTGGAGGTTCCGGCTGGGGGGACACAAAATGGGTGCATGATGGCAGAACATATGCTGATCAATATGAAAAAGCTCGTGATGCGTTAGGGGATAACGTACAATACGTTCATAGAGTGTTTGTCGTTGGTTTCGTCAACGATATTCAAAGTGGAACCTCTGTGCAAGATATCAAGACTAAAATGAATGATTTGCTTACAAAAATACATGCAGATCTTCCTGAGGCGCAGCTTATCTATATACCTGAGATTGCTGCACCATCTCCTAAGAATCTGAGTCTTCTTCCACTAATGCTTCCAGCTTCAAAAGAACTGATCAAAACAGCTCAAAGCATCAATAGTGTGTATGTGGCTGATGACTGTATTGATTGGTTGAAAGACTCGAGCGACACGTGGCAAAGTGATCAAATTCACCCTAATGCAAAAGGGCATGAAATCGTTGCACAAAAAGTCGAATCTCTTGTAGCACAAATTGATTCAGGTAAAAAGCAAGCAGGGAAGACAGCTAATACTGAAAATGCTACTGCTAGTATTTCAAAGAATATTTTTTTAAATTATAAACAGATTGCACTTATTTTATTCATCGTTATAGCTCTTATAGCGATTGCAATTGTGCTAATTGCATCTCGTAAACAGAAATCGAAGCACGCAAAGCGGTGATATTTTCTTGGAGATGCAGATGCAGCCATTCCTTGACTTTGTCTGTATCGTACCATGAGTGTATCCAACCGAGTGATTGTTTGATGCACTCATGGTTGCACCCGTGACGAGGAACCGTTAATCAGGATGAGCACCTCGTCACGGGTGCATTTTTCACCGATTGCACCACTGCCATCGGTGAACATCCATCATCAATCACCACAACGTCCAAATTGCCATAGGTCTGGCTCGATAGACTGTCCGGACACGCGTCCAGTTCACGTTCAGAATGCATGTGGGGACAATTACGCAACCAGGGGTTGCTTACCATACGCTCATCTATCTGCTTTTGCATACCAACGCCACAACGCCTTGACGTTCAGCAAAAACAGCAGTTTCGTCAGTCGATCGGTATGGCCCGACTTCAACGCATTGAGATAATGTCTACGCCACGGCGAATGCATGATTCGTTCGATAAACGCCACACGATTGTCGACCCCAACGCCACTCGGCGCCCGACGAACCGCGCTGATAGCCCGAAGCACGTCATTAGCCAGACGCGTGTCGATGGCTTTGCGCTGGTCTTGCGTGATAGGCAGGTCCTTATAGAACTCCACATGTCGGCCGTGGCTGAACTCGAAATCGTCGGTCTTCCCCATGCGGAAGCCACGGACCAAGCTGCCGCTATCCTCACGGTAGTCGTACAGAGCTTTAGACAGTACACCGACTGTGCCGCCACGCTTCAACGTCTCCAGCACAAACACCGTGTCCTCTCCATACGCGCATCCCGGTTCGAAACGCAGCCCCACAATCCACGATCTGCGGAACAATTTGCCCCAGCACTGGTACAAATGACCTGCGATGTCCAAATCGCAGATCTGGCGGGCACATTGGGCGTCGTGCAGATTCCCGGTATCCAAGCAACGGCTCGATTTGCCAGTTTCAGAAGATTCGAACGGCCCGGGCACGACCTCGTCACGCATTTCCGTGCCGTTATCCCCCATCACATGGCGCGTATAGCCTCCAATCACCATGTCGTCGTCTTGGCTGCGGGCCTCAGACAGCAGACACTCGATAGCATCCAGCTCCAGCCAATCATCGCTATCCACGAAGGCCACGTATTCGCCGTTGGCCGCATCCAGACCGGCATTACGGGCGCATGCGACACCTTGATTGCGCTGGTAGATGACGCGAATACGAGCATCCGACACAGCGAAGGCACCGCATATGCTTGAAGTCTGATCCGTGGAACCGTCGTCCACCAGAATCGCTTCGACATGCGCATAGGTCTGACCGATAATGCTCTCCACACACCGGCGAAGATACTTCTGCGCGTTGTACGCGGGAACAATCACGCTCACCAACGGGTTGTCGTTCGCCCCCATCATCGGTTTCTCCTATCGTGTATTTCAGTGTATTTACGCCATAGCCAACGGTTGTTCAGCATCATCAGTACCTTCATTGTCTTGGACAGCAACGCGCCACGCGCGCCACGCGCCACATATCGACGGCACGTTTCGTCACCGACCATGGTCATGATATCATGCACGCGCTTGTCTATCGGCACATCAAACGCGTCAGTCACCTGCGGAACGATCCAACCGATGTCCTGGGTGATGTGGACGGACAGATCCTCCAGTCCCTTCTTGCTCAGCTTGCCCGCAAACAGTGCATCCTTGAGTCGATTCGCGGCGACAACATTGCGTACCTTGCGTTCCGAATACACGGTGGCCATGCCCGAATCCATATGCCGGTAGCAATATAGCGAATCATGCATGGCGTACACGCTGGGCTTGCGGCGCAATATCTGGATGTTGAACGCCAAATCCTCCTCATACACCATGCCAGTGTCGAACGCGAGACCGTCCACAAGCCTTCTGGCAATCAGCTTGCCCCAAGGCGAGCTAAGGTAGTCGTCCCGCAGCAAGCTTGCAAGCCGGTCGTAATAATCCGAGCCGGACTTGTCGCAGAGCATGTCCTGATCGATGACTGCGATACGCAGATTATTTCCCTGTTCGTCGATGTATCGCTTGCCGAAAATCACCAGCTCGCATCCGGTGCGCGACGCCACGGACACTGACTTCTCCACCGCTTCGGGGTGCAGCTCATCGTCGCTGTCCACGAACATCAGATAGTCGCCCGCGGCCTGAGCCATGCCTGCATTGCGGGCACCGGACGCTCCGCTGTTGGGAATATGCAACACAGTGACGCGAGTATCTTTCCCCGCCCATTCGTCACATAAACGAGGGCAATCATCAGGGGAGCCATCGTCTACCAGAATCAATTGAAGGTTGCAATAGCTCTGTTTCAAAACCGATTTGACGCAAGTGCCAAGAAAATGCTCAGCTTTGTATACAGGAACGACAATGCTGACTAATGGCTCAGAACCCGTGGCCATAGTATCCACCTATCCATTTTCAGCTGATATACCCTTGCTGGGTCTTACTTCTTCTCATTATCCACACGGGATTCTAGCATCTGCCCCGTCCGATTCGATAACGTCCGAGTCATGATGCCGGAAGATCCGCCGCCACGCCTACGTCGTAGGCAGTTTCCCCGACGGGAACGGCGCTCTGATGCTCGTCCGAGTGCGCGTTAAATACGTCACCGCGAACGAATGGTTGACGCCGCTACCTAGACATGTCCCGGTTTGGTGGCAACCTCGTGGAAACAAACTGATTCACGCTATGGACTGCCATGATTCAAAGCGCGCCGCTTTTCGGGCACTACAAGGCTACAGATCGATAGCATTTACCCATCACTATCGAGGAGATTGGCAAATGACCGTCCTGCCCAAAAGGAAAGACGCTTTGGCTTGGAATGGATAGCACTATTCATTCCAAGCACTAATGTCATAGAAGAAGAGAGCTGTTCCACGCAAGAGATTTCTTACAGACCGCAAACGGAGACAGGGGAATAACACATCATGGAATCTTCTCGACGCATCGCATGGGTGGACTACGCCAAAGGCATCGCCATCATTGGTGTCTTCATATTGCACAGCAATGCCCCCGAAGGCATCATCCATGCAGTGAATGCGTTCTGCATGCCCCTGTTTTTCTACTCTCCGGTTTGTCTTTTCAATCCGCAGGTATTCCTCTTTTCGACCTTTCCTATGGAATAAATTGCGGACATTGATTATCCCGGGAATCTTCTTCGCCGTTGTGCCGTTCATCATAGAACGCATCATCGGAATGTTTTCAGGTAGCACATGGACGATGAAGGGCTACGCGGAATGGATACTGGGTATTGTCGTCAATCTTCGTGGCCATGAGAGCTTCGGAAGCATCCCCTGGTTCCTTACTTGCCTGTTCATGGTCGAAATCGGTGGATATATCCTGCTGCGTTTGTCCAAACGCTTTTCCCTTCCCGAATGGGCATTCATCGGGATAGGTATCGCAAGCATACTTATCGGCTATCTGTATAGCTCATTCATCCATATCGTTCTGCCATGGGGAGTGGATATCGCCTTGTCGATGTTCGGCTTTTTCGTTTTCGGATATGTGATGCGCACCCATCGGGAAACGATAGAACATGCGATGCATCCTTTCACGGCCATCGCTGCGATAGCGCTACTGGTAGCGGCAGCCATGCTGAACATACGTCAACCAGTCAATGTGTATATGAACACGTACGGCAACATCGGCTGCTATCTGGTTGGTGCGTTTGCAGGTATATGGACCATACTCGCAATATGCATCGGTCTGAATCATGTTCCATCCCATAGCACGCTTCTTTCGGCACTTACCTATTGTGGCCGTAATACCTTAGTGTTCTACTGCGTGAATGCACCTATCTACGGCACTCTGATTCCATTCTTTTTGGGAATGGTCGGACTTGATGTTGGTGGTGGATCCATAGCGAATCAACTGTTATGCATGCTAGGAGCAATCGCCTTCAATCTGGTCATTTGCTCCGTCGCAGCGGAAATCATGAATCGGTGGATGCCTAGCGTGCTTGGCAAAAAACGCACGGCCAAATCCTCCATGGAATGATGAAACAGACCACTTGCCCGATTTATTCCTGTTTCGGAGAGAATCTGACGAGAGACATCCGAATCCGATTGAATCACAGCCATCCCTGTAGTCCGAATCCACTAATAACGGTTAGATTGAATAGTCTTACCGAACCGCATCAATCGTAACCATGCCAAGATACGTCAATTGTCATCATATTCTCCCGTCAGCCAATTAATGAAGTCAGCGGGGTGAATTGTTCGGCGAACCAATCTGAGGGGAATCTGGGATTGGTAACATGCAGCACCTGACGGGCTAATTGCGGCACCTCATCCGCAGTAGATGCGAACGCGACGTACGGAACATCTTTCAACCATTCGTACTCATAGCCGACCTTGCCATTCGAATTGTTCAGTGCCACGCACGGAGTCCCAGTGACCGCAGAGAAAATCATGCCATGCAATCGGTCGGTGATAACGAGACGGGCGGAACGGAACTCGTTCCACTTCCCATAGACCAGACGCTCACCCTCTTGCTGTGTTATGGGGCCATGTGTCTGTACCGTAGTGTCTGTATACCGCCAGTCCATGCCCAGATCCCGGGCAAGCTCCTCGAATAGGCGGTGCGAATCGTTGCCAAGAACCTGCTCGACATCATTCCGCATGCACAACAGAATCCCCTGCCTCGATGCAAAATCGGCGCTGTCCTCGCCACTAATCGAGAGCACAATATCCGGAACCAGCTGCACATCATTATCTGGAAACGTCATCTTCATACGTTCGTAAGTAACCTGCTCACGCGCAAACAAGTGCAAATCAGGATGAGCACCATACACACATTGCACATGATGTAGAAAACGACGATCGTCCTCCGTTCCCCCATAGCTCATGGTCTGAGGGAATAAAATAATTCGATTACTACGCCTAGCGGAAATCAGACGCAATCTATATTCCTCTTCATTACGATACAGCGTTCCCATATTGCCGCCACCAGTCAAATAAATAGTGTCTTCCTGGGATGCATAACGCCGGAGACATAACAACAGCGCCGTCGTGTCTCCACCAAACGACAATACGGGCCGCTGCATACGCCCCAGCATTCTCCGCTCTGCGAGAGCAATGGCATGATCACCGAGATTCCCATAATGAGGGCAGCAGGTCAGAATACTGCGGGGTGTTCCCCCAGTAGCTTCGAACTGCTCTCCATATTCGCGTAACCCAGCGTTGGCACGGTTATGGTAACGTAACAATGCAAATCTATCATCACCAAAGGTATTCTTAACGATTCCTGTAAGTCTATCCTTCATTCCCATTTCCAGCATTTTCCTTTCGGGATTACTTACTCGTTTTCAAAAACTTACCGACCAGAATTCTTTTGAATTCCAAACGCTCATCACGACTAAATACAACAAAAAGATTAATCGCTCCCGCTATAAAGCTACACAGCACAGCCATGCAAATAAGCAACAGCCATGAATCAACGATTACGAGGCGGTGGAACACGGCAGCCACCAATGTCATTATCGCAGTGCACAAGGCTCCACGAGCAATCGCCTTGTAGAACGTCGACCAATGAACATCAAGGCAATGTGCGGCGTAGACTGGCGTGAATGTCAGATTTCGGAACAATCCCCAAACAAACGATGACAGGGGTACGCTCCACACGCCAAGCGGCGTGAACGACGCCAGTACAATCACCGTCACCACTTGCAGCACACCGAAAGCAACCCACACCAGAGCCGGCACCTTCAACTTGTTTGTGACGGTATACACGTTATATATGGTATTGATGCTTCCCGTGACAATCATCGGGATAATCGTCAGTAACGACATTCCTTGCAATGTCGCAACATCCTGTCCCGGCACCCAAAGCTGGAAGAAGTTCGGCGCGAAGACAATAAGGAAGCCTATCGGCAAAGCCATCACATAGCCCATGACCTTGACCGAAAAATTAATACTGCGGAGAAGATCCCCCTTCTTCTTCTGCGCATACAGAATTGTGAACTGCGGAACAAACACCGACACCATTGTACCGACAAAAGACTGAATGAAATTAGGCAGAGTCTTTGCCACGGAATACTCACCTGCAGCCGTAGCTCCAATCAGCACATTCATCAGATAGATATCAAGTGATGTAAGTAATACAAGACTCAGCTGGTTTACCGAGTTCCACACGCCGGATGACAGAAGTTCCTTCACTGCGGCGCCTTTGAAATGGTGAATATCCACCTTTAACTGCGGGGTCAGCTTTCTGGTGTAATAGACATCGGCCAAGCCAAGATACACGTATACCACCATCATGGTTCCGGTCACATACCACATACGAGCTGGCAGAGAAGCGAAAAGCGCAACCAAAATGATTGCTCGGAGTATGCTACCTTCGATATTTCGCTTCGCTTGAATATCCACATGGTTCGTCGTGTAATATACGGTGGCGAACACGTTTAAAAGCAGCTGAACCTCCATGCCAACGAAAGCAAAGGCAAACATAAACTGAACATCTGAAAGCAGATGGGCAGGTACGTTCATCACTTTATCAGCGAACAGCACGAACAATATGCTCGGGATCATCAGCACACACGCAAGCACAGTGTTTGCCATCAGCACTGAGTTGAAATATTCCTTCGCCTTTTTCGTATTCTGACGATTAATCTCTATGCAGATGAATCGACCAGACATGGAATTTAAGGCAACTGTAAGGATACCCACCCAGCTAATTACGTTATTCGACAGCTGCACGAATCCATATGCTTCACTACCCAGAGTACGAACAATATACGGCGTCAACAAGAAGTTAATGCCGAATTGCACAACGAATGCCACTACGTTGGCAATCATATTAATCACTAACCGTTTTCCGCCCATATCTCCCGCTATTTTCGTCCATTGCGGCTATCGCACCTATAACTGGCTGCTCAGGTCTTGTCTTGTCAGTTGCGCAAAGACAAAGACACCAGCATGCGTCGACATCCTTCCAAGACAACTCGTATCTTTTCACTCACACACCGAGACCAATATATGGTTTTCACTGCCAAACGCGGATGAGTGCGCATTTCCACCAACCTGTTCCATATCCCATCAGGAACAATATCGCGAACAGCACTCACAGAATCGAATAATCTATTGATACGAAGTACCACAGCATGCTCGTTCCGTGTATCACGCCAGTCCAGCCGTGCACTTGAATATAAATCATTCATAATCATATGGAGCAACGGAATAATAAGGTCTTCCCCTTCACCGTGCTTGACAAATGCATCCAACCGTTGCAGCCACGCATCAATCCGGTCAAGATAACGAATGTCATACCATGTATGCATGATGCTTCCACGATGCTGCACATAATGATAAAGCTCATCAGCTATGACAACGACCCGATCACATTGATACATAATTTCATGGAAGACGAACTCATCCTCATGAAGCCGTCCTTTTGGAAAACGCAATCCTTCCCAAAGGGAGCGGTGGTACAACTTGCTCCATGCCGTCACAGCATTCGGATCAACATAGGTCAGCCCCAAACACTTACGACCTGACATCACGCACTCCTGCGGGCGTCTCTCTCTAGATTTCTGCAGAACGTTGCCACTCTCATCCTCACGAACTACATCACATACGGATACTGTGGAAGAACACCTGCTGAGCGCATCAAACATCCTCTCAATAAACCTCGAATCGACATAATCATCGCTATCAACAAAAGCAATGTATTCGCCGAGACATACATCCAATCCGGCATTCCTTGCATCCGATAATCCACCATTCCTTTTATGGATAACCGAAATGCGGTCATCTTTGCCCGCCCAAAAATCGCACTTTAACGACGATCCATCCGTCGAACCATCATCTACAAGAAGGATTTCAATCTTCGAATAAGTTTGAGAGACAATGCTTTCCACGCATCGATCAAGAAACCTCACAACATTATAGACAGGAACAATAACACTTATTAGGGGACGATTCAGTTGCATTCCTGACACCACCTCGAATTATTCAACTTCCTCCACGGAATTACAGTCCCTGTTCCTTCAATCCGTAGACCCTGAAATTAACCAATCTTTCTTGCACTTATTGTATGGCAACCGGTACGACGTAACTGTTCCATCAGATTCTATATTAGGCTTGGAATCATTCGAATTTCTCGCTCAAGAAGATATTGCGGTCATATGTCAATGTATTTATATTTGCGCAAAAACCTGCATCGCGAGCAGTACTCCGAACATCAGGGCGATTACGAAGAAAATCCGCGAATCCACATCTGTCATCATCCGAACCGTCATCGATTATAGGTACTTCTATATCGCTCAAAGTTGAACGGGCGATACTGCTCAGACATTTGTCCAGAAACTGTGCCGTTTGATACACCGGCACGATAACACTGATTGCCGGACTACTCATGCTCATGCTCCTCACCGGCTACCAGATAATTTGGATAGCACCCGTTTGCGCCAAAACATCACATCGCCCTTGAAGATGTTCCAACGGTGACGCGCAATGTCTCCCGGCCTTTTCCACTGGATATGGGCAAAATTATCTTCGGTCACCCTATCCACTTCAAGAGGCTCGAATGCCCCAGGAAGAATCTTGAACACCCTAGCGGATTCCGTCTGGTCAGGAAGACGAACGGCCATATCACGGCGTTGGAAATGCATGTACATAAGCTCCGATGCAACGAAGTTACCAAAGTTTCGAGTATATCTCGTCAGAACACCATCACGCCATACGTACACCGCCCTCGCAGCTTTCTCCGTACAGTACGTCGTGAGGTCATCATTGAACCGGGTGATTTGGAACACCGATGCACGCGCCCGCGGATTGGTCGAATAGTCTTCCGTGAACACGGAGAATCCATGCTCCTTGTAAATCATGTTCACGTTAGTCGGCAAATAGCTTTCATCAAAGGTGAAAATACGTTCAGATTGCAGCACTTCCTTATAAAGTTCACGACCGTTCAAGGGAAGCATAAAGCGCGTGTTGTTCTCGTTGTTGTTCTTGAGTATCGAGCAATGCCCGAGCACGAAGAGCTTGTCGTAGTTTTCGAGCATGGTGTTAGTAATGAACCGGTTCAATCGCCCGAACACCATGTCGCAATCACAGTATCCCCAATGCTCGTAATCCTGTAGATACTCGGAGAACAGGTAGCCATACATCGGCTTCAAATCGCATAGCTTATACGGCGCATTCAGTACAACCGGGAAATCAAACTTATGCCGGACCCGTTCCTGCATATCCTTGAATGATTCATAGCGAACATGTACGTTTGCCGGATATTCGTATTCCGTACAATCGTCGGTGAATATCAACCAGTCGTAGTCCGCATTGGTGGCACATGAGTTCAGGAATAGTTGGAAGTAGTTGCCAAATTTCCCGTAGTATGGAATAATAAACGCACATTTTCTCATGACTTCCCCTGCCTATTCCGCATGTTTCAGATAGAATCGTTGTAATTCCGATGCGACGTCACGGATATCAAAGCCCTTGTCCCTTACAACCGTTGAATAATCTTGACGCTTCTTTCTATCAGCCAGCAAACGCTGGCATTCCTCAGCCCACTGCCGTGCCGATTCCTGTAGAGAAACAAATTCCAGCAAATCGGTTATCTTGGCAACAGGTGGAACTGCCTCCTTAGATGCCAAACAAGGCAAACCGGCGCATTGTGCCTCGGCATAGACAATGCCGAATCCCTCGAACAGCGACGGCAGCAGGAACAGATCCATGGCCTGATACAAATCGGGCATGTCAGTACGGGCTCCAAGAAACATGACCTTATCCGTAATGCCCAGTTCTTCCACCTTCCTACGCATTTGTTGTTCAAGCTCACCGATACCGATCAGCATGAGCTTGGTATCCGCTTCCATACGCGCATACTCGGCGAAGATTTCCAATAGGAACAAGGGATTCTTCTGCTTGCGGAAACGCCCACAAAAACCTATGAGTTTGGTGTCTTCGCCGATTCCCAACTCAGCACGCACCCGCTGACGGGTATCCTCACGAAATGCGAATTTTTCAGTATCGATACCGTTCCTCACCCAAGAGAAAGGTTTACCCGGGAACATATAATCGGCGGCCTGCTGCGAACAAGCGAAATAGTGGGTCGGCGCCGTGTCAATCTGTTTTCGTACAGCGCAATCTCGACATGTCTTAATCATTGCCTTGATGCCACTCGGCTGTGGCCCGAATTGCGATCCCGAACCGGAATTATGCGAATGCAGGATACGTAGGGGAATTCCCGCCTCCTTGGCCACTTTAAGCGGATACGCATACGGATAGTTGGCGTTCACGTGAATGCCTGCGAACTCAGAATGCTCCCGAAGAAAACGAAGCAGTTCCGAATGGGATTTGATCAACGATTCGCGTTGCGAGTACATTACTCGATAGATATGCCCGCCCATGGCAAGAATCTCATCTTCATAGGCCAGCCTGCCCTCGTTGTGGGATTCAAGGAAATCGAATTGGACTTTGCTTCGATCCACATTGCGGTACACGTTCATGATGAACGCTTCGACACCGCCAAAACCGCCAAGCATGCCCCATTGAAGGATACGAATCAGTTCTGTCATATCATCACACCTCTCGCTGACTAATGCTGGGTCATCCGCACATACAGTTTCGGTATCCACGTCAGCATGCGGATCTTCATCTTTTCCGCAAGCCCCACGGAAGAATCACGATATATGGGCTTGGCCTTCACCGACAGTTCTTTGCGCCAAGTATTCAACACTTCGGAATCCAAGTTCATTCGCGCCAGATCATAGACGATGTCATACCGGCCTTGCATCACAAAATAATCCAAGGATGCCCGATCTTGGTATCCGGATTCCAGAAGGTATTCACAGCATTTGTCCGCGATTTTCGCCCGGTCGAAACTATGAGCGTTCAATCCTGCCGTGGTGATGGAATCGGGCCGGATACGGTAATGGTACAGCGCCTTTGGATTGAACAGGATGCCCCGCATCGTGCGATACACCTGCGCCAGCACGTAATAGTCCTCGTTGTTCAGCCCCTCGGGGAAACGGATATGGCTGGTTCCGGTGAAGAAAACCGCCTTGAACAGTTTGTTCCACACGGCGCTGGCCATGCGGTTGCGGTGGTGGAGGAAATCGTGAAGCGCCTCGTCCGAGTTGAACTCTCGTTCCGGCAGTTGGCCGTCGATATGTTCCTTGCGGCCGTCCTCGTAATCCTTTTCGGTGCCGCACATCACCACGTCGACGGCGGTGTGCTTCCGCATCCATCCCAGCATGGTTTCCAGCATCGTCGGCTCAATCCAATCGTCGCTGTCGACGAAGGCGACGAGCTCACCGGTCACTACGTCCAATCCGGCGTTACGGGCCGAGGAAAGCCCGCCGTTTGCCTTATGGACCACATGGATGCGCGGGTCCTTGCTGGCCCACTCATCGCACATCGCAGGACACCGGTCCTTGCTTCCATCGTCAACGAGGATGATTTCCAGATTGCGATAGGTTTGTGCCGTCACGCTCTCCACGCAATGGTTCAGATACTGCTCCACTCCGTATACCGGAATGATGACGCTAATCAATGGTTCGCTCATGCGTGCACCGTCACGATGCTTTCAGGATCGAAACGCTTGGACATGCAGGTTTTGACCTCCGGTAGGAAATGTCCGACAGCGATATACATCACGAGGAATTCGCTGTCTGGCAGGTTCAGCAGTTTACGGGTGGCTTCGTCGCGTTTCATCGGCAGCATGGTGTTCAACGGGCATGCGGCCAGTTGCTGCTCTTCAAGCGCAAGCAGCAGCGACATGCCGAACAGTCCGCCATCCGTATAGCCCTCGTTGCGTTCGTCTTGGTTCATGAACGCTTGGTTGTCGGCGGTGAGCAGGATGAGCGCGGGCGGCATTTTGTATCCACGGAATCCACCCTGCAATGGCATCAATTTGGCGATCATGTCGGCATTGGTGATGATATGGACGCGAGTGGGCTGTCGGTTGCATACCGATGGTGTACGCATGGCGATGGTCACTGCCTGCTTGATGTCTTCGGCGCTGACCGGCTCGTCGCTGAATTCGCGTACGGAATGGCGTGCTTCGGACAGCTGCTCGAAAGTGAGTTCGGCATTATGCGCCTTATCGGCGGCTTTGATGGTCAGCACGCCTCCGGCATGCCCCTGAGCCTGGCCGATTTCCTCCCATAGATCATCCGGGAAAAGGCGACGCATGTAGTCGAGATCGTATCCGGCCCGCTCATGGCGTGCGCGATACTCATGTAGCGCGCACGTAGCCGATTGGAAGATCCCGTTGCTCTTGTATTGCGCGTCAACCTTGCGCAACGCCACCAACAGCGGAGCGAATTCCGCAAGTACGCCCTTGCCGAAGCCGAAACGGAAATCCTGATGACTCAGTCCCTTTTCGATCTGATGGGTGAAGAATATGATACGGGTTTCCAGATGTTCCTTCCGCATGGAGCCACGCTTGGCGTAGTTCCGTTCGAAACGCTTCATCTGACGAATGGTTTCACGACGAAGTTTCACGGAAGCCTGCACGCCGCGAATCCACGCAATCATCGATTCGGGAACGATCTTCTTCAACGTCTCTTTCATCTTCCGTATCTCCTAATCCTGCAATGCATGCCGCAGATACTGCTTGGACCGTTCGACTTCTCTACCCAATTTCTCGTCGATCACCTGATAGTCAATGGTCGAATCGTCCCAGGTCTCCCCCTCGATGAGCTGACGGCTGTCCAATCCGCACAGTGCCAGCAAGGAGCTCATGCGGTCATCCATGTTGACTTTGCCGTTATGTTTGCCACGCACCACGTAGAACTGCTTCTCGAATTTGATGGAGAAGGCCGTGCCATGGAAGGACGCCGAAAGCACGTAGTCGGCGTTTTTGATCAGGCTCAGATAGTGGTTCGGCGCGGCCACTTCAAGCAGATGGAACCCGTACTTCTTCAATCCGTAGGATTTGTTGCCGGTGAACATCACGTATACCGGCAGACCCTTGCTCTGCGCGAATGTTTGGACCGCCTTGGCCGCGGAATCGTTCAGCTCGATGGAATCAATAGCGTAGTAGAAGATGTACGGCTCATGGACAAGAGGCTCGGCCGTGATGGAATCATAGACCCCGGAGTCAAGCAGCAGAGTCGGATCGAGCACCTGTTCCACGTGCTGCTTCACCAATGGTTGCAGGTATTCCTGCGCGGTCAACTCGCGCACGCTAATCGCATGGTAATCCGCCAGCAGTTTGGCGTAATGTTCGGCGAGCGCCTTGTCATCTTTCTTGTCGAGTATATGACCGCCCATGCTGGATGCGTAGGAGATCTTGCGTCCTTGATGCACGAAACTCAGCAGGTAGGCGTCGGAATAGTCCCATGCGTCCGTGTTCCAAATCTGGTCGCTACCGGATACGAACGCGTCGTACCGTCCGTTCAGTACCTCCAACTGTTCGACGGTTTCGTAGAATTGCGGCGTGAGCCGCAGTGCCTGGTGCTGTAATGCCACGAAATCGTCGTGCCGTTGCTGGATCAGCTTGTGGTGGAAGAACGCGTACAGGTTTTTGGCGATGTCCTTCGGACCAGACACTTTCTTGTATACGTCGTAGAGGTACTGCTGACGCGGCGTGGAGAAATCAATGACATCGCATTCGTGGCCAAGCTGTTCGATGGCTTTCTGCGTGGCGAATGCCTGCAGGAACGAGCCGTTGTTGTGGGCCGCATGGTAGGTAATCAGTGCGGTTTTCATTGGGTCACCTCATGTAATAGTTGAATCCAGGATTGAATAATCGTGTTGATTCCATATCGTTGGGCATTGCTGCCGCTCATGCTTGAATATTTGACGCGCTTGGCGCGATCATCAATCAGTTCATTGACTGCCCTTGCCATGGCATCAATGTCTCCCAACGGCACGAGGGTTCCGTTGACACCGTCCTCGATGATTTCGGCGGGGCCTGTCGGGCAGTCGAAGCTCACCAATGGCAGACGATGCGCTTTGGCTTCCAGCAGCACCATTGGCAATCCCTCGAAACGTGAGGTCATGACGAATATGGCAGACTGCCTGTAATACGCGTCCACGTCATCGACTCGACCTTCGAGTGTCAACCGGCCGTCCAGATGAGCATCGTGAATCTTCTGCTCGATCGACGGCCTGTCCTCACCTTCTCCAAGAATCTTCCACTGCCAGTCCGGATGATCCGGTAGCACTTTGGCAGCGACATCGACCAACAGGTCAAAGCCTTTCTGATACGTCAGTCGGCCAGAGCTCAGAATCAGCTTGGAATCCGCGTCATATGGAACAGGGTCGGCAGGCGCCTGCATGGGGTTCGGAATGGCAATAACCGGACATCTCAACGTGAGATTGGTCTCGTATAGTTTCCTGTCGGTTTCAGTCAGAGTGACGATGGCGTCCGCGCGGCGAGCGGCCCACCGACGAGTCAGCTTACGGTAAGGCACATCCGGATTCTGCAAGTAATTGAAATGCTCCCAAGATACCACCTTCACGCCGGTTTTCCTTTTGAGCGGAAGGGAATACATGTCCAGAATGCCGTCGATGTCAATCAGTACATCAACATGCTGTTTCACAACGATGTTCCGCAATCGTTTGCAGGTATCGAAATAATGTTGGATACCGTGTGTCACCGTCGGATATAGACTGAATCGCTGGATGTTTGAGTCAATCGGAAAGAACGGACTGTCATGCTCCTCGAAGAGGCTGATGAAGGAGATTGTGTAGTCAGTGCTCGTCGAGAGTGCGTTGGCGAGCATGATGGACACATTCTCCGTACCTCCTGAACGGGTGATGTCACCGGAGAAAAAACCGACGTGCATCTGAATCAAACCACCTCTACGCGATTCCGCTTATGCTTCCCCACCATCTGCGAACTTTTCCACGCGGCAACACGTTGATTTGATGACATGACCAGCATATGCAAAATCGGGAAAGTAGCAGCTTCATGCCTTGTCCATGACCCGAAGTCAGGTTCGAATATAGCCGATGCAAGAAAATAGCCTAGATAAATCGACAATCCTAGAAGGCTTTGCTCATCGTCTAGCTCACTCACATTGCCAAAAAGATGCACAACATAGATAGTAACCGCAATCTGAAATATCAAAAAAGGCAGATATTGGACACCCTTGAACAAAAGTTCGATGGGCAGCATCATACGAAAAGCATTAAAGAAGTAGTTAATGAGGAACATCGGCAGACTGGTGGTTTCATTATCACCAATCCAGTTATTGATGATAGTGGCGCCAGCACCTGCAGCAGTGGTGTCACGACCATCAAGAGATTCGCTCCTGACATTCATCACATCGTGATAAGCAGAGGGCATGACCACTTGGGCGGCAATCATAGCAGCGCACACAAGGAGATACATCGAAATAACCATCCCCGCGATTTTTCCGATATAGGAAAGTTTGGTGCGACTACGGAAAAACATAAGAATGCAATATACGGATACCACAAAAGCGGCAATTAAGATATAATACGACCTAAATACCAAGCTTTCAAAGCATAAGACGCCAGCCGATAAAACAATCTTAATTGAATTATTGATTGGAATAAGAAGAATCAGATATACCGCAAAAAAGAACATGAACTGTATTACGTCTTTTCCAATATTAAAGACATAAATGTTCAAAAGACCCACGCATGTCAACCAGAAAATAGTCTGTACCGTATCAGGTTCAGGTAAGCGCAGAAGCATGAAGAAGATGACGACTGTCATGATAAGCCCTAACAGCCAACTCCACTGAAGCATGCTATTGAAGTGGAGAAAATTAATGGAACGGAACAAGTTCGCCGCGGTCTCATAAGTGCCGCCCCAAGCGTCAACACTCCGATCGCCGTTGGCCATACCCAAGATACGCTTATTGTCGTAAAAATACTTATTCGGCAAAACCATGGAAATAAGCTTTGCCAATATCATGACCACAAAAGTCAGAATCAGTGCTGAATTTTTATTGCGATTCTCCCACCAACCGACTCGTTCCTCTTCAAGAATCTCATTGTCCATTTAGAAACTCTCTTCACTAACAAGATGCTTTTTGCAGTGCGTCCACATAAAATTTCTGCAACCATTCCGCATTGGCTTTGATGTCAAATCCAGCATTAGTCACAGTGTCCGCGCCGGAGGCACGATCCGTGCCAGCGTACGCGGCATGTTGGTTCAGGACTCGCTTGGCCCATTCCGCTGGAGACTCATTCAGGCCAATGACCCGCACATTCCCCGTCACGTCGCATTGCTTGGGTACGCGGTCGGAAATGGTGCAGGGCAGACCGGATGCCTGCGCCTCAATCATGGTGACTGGCAACCCCTCATACAGGCTCGGTAGAATGAAGGAATCCATGCCTTGCAACACACGGTTCACGTCGGAACGTACACCGAGGAACTTCACTGCGTCATGCAGGCCGAGATCGTCCACCTTGGCCTTAATCTGGTTTTTCAATTCGTCGTTCAGCTCGCCGCCGCCTACGAGCCACAGGACGCTGTTCGGACACTGCTTGTGGACTTCGGCGAAGATATCAATCAGGAATGTATGGTTCTTCTGCGGGAAGAACCGTCCCACATGACCAAGCACAAAGGTGTCGGGGTCAGTGACGCCGAATTCAGCGCGCACTTTCGTGGCAAGGGACGGATCATAGCGGTAGGCGGAGGTGTCGATGGCGTTCCGCTGCTGAATCACCTTGCTCCGGTTCTTCTCGCCGAACAGCCAATCCCCCGCCTCAGTGCCGCATGCGAACATGTGTGTGACGTATTTCGGCAATCTCATGCGGAAGTACTCGCGGAATATGGATTTCAGGTCGAAGCCGACCGGACGGTTGTGCGCGTGCGCGATGCGAACGGGAACGCCCTGTTCAGCGGCTATCCGCAGAGGAAAGTAGCTGCGCTCCTCAAGATTCGAATGGATAATCCGGTATTCCGGATGCTGCTGGAGGAAGGCTTGGAATTCGCGCTTATACCGTCCGAAGTACTGGGGATACATCGGGCACATGCGGTAAATGTGCCCGCCCAGCGCCTCGATCTCATCCTCATAGGCCGCACGGTAATCGCGGTTGACCAGAAAATCGTAGGTGATTTTCTCACGGTCGAAGTGACGAAGGTAATTCATCATCATGGTTTCGGCGCCACCTCGGTCCATGACCGTATCAAGCACCAGTACGCGCATAGGAGCATCCTTAGCCATGACGAACCTCCTCCTTGATGAATTCCTGCTTAAGACGAACCACCGTATTGGAAGGAATGGATGAATCAATCACGCAACCCGCGCCAATCACACAATTATCCCCGATGGAAGCGCCTTTGATGATGGTCACGTTGCTGCCAATCCAGCAATGTTTTCCGATAACGATCGGCGCCGTGGAGTATCCCTGCCCTTTGATGGACTCATCAGCGTCGGCGAAACGATGATTATGGTCGTAAATGCGTACGTTCTCGCCAAAGATGGTGCCATCGCCAATGCGAATCTCCTCAATGGCGTGCACGGCACAGTCGTTGTTGAAGAAGACGTTGTCACCGATGGTGATGGTGCCACCCAACTCGGCGGTCAGCTGCAGTCCCCTACGGAAGTGCAACGCCTTGCCCCACCGAATGGATTTACCGTAAATGACCCTGTATAGGGCCTTCAGAAATATTCCCGTAAACCGGTACCACAGCTTCACCACCGCCATCATATTCCCCGCTCGTCGATCCTTTATCGATTGTGCTTTTTACGCGAATGGGATTTGCCGGAAGAGTTGTGGTTTTTCTGGTCAGAGGCATCTTCGTAGTAATAATAACCAGAACGCTTGGCATTATCCGAAGAAGCCATGTTCAAGACAATTCCCCTCACTGATGTGTGAGACATGTTAAATTCCTTGAACGTTTCATGAACCGCCTTTTTCTGAGCGACACCCTGGCCAACAACCATGACCAAAACACCACCATGCTTGGCGAATACGGCAGCATCGTTTGCCACAGTCATAGGCGCAGTATCGACAATCACATAGTCATAACGCTCGGCGGCCTGATTAATCAACGTCCGCATCGCATCGGAACCAAGAATAATGCCAGACGATTCTTTCTGGTTCTCAGACGGAAGAACATGCAGATACGGTTTCCAATACGGCTGAATGGCCTCTTTTGCGGAAATCTCCCCAGCCAGCAATGAAACCAAGCCTACGCCACTGTTCATACCAATTGTTTTAGCCACTGATGGATGCCGCACATCAGCATCAATAAGTAGTACGCTCTTGCCCTTTTCAGCCAATGCCACAGCCAAATTAACGGAAATGGTCGTCTTGCCCTCGCGTGGATTGGACGACGTGACGATGATGACATTCGGCTGGTTCAAATCGCTGGGAGTCACAAACGAGAGATTGGTGCCCAAACGTCTAATTTCCTCAGCCGCACGTCCGCGAGGTTTCACTATAACAGCTGGAGTTCCATCAGCAACGGTGTGAGACTTTGGAACCGCCGCAAGAATCGGAGTACTTGTAATCGCTTGGACATCAGCAGCTTCATTGAGGCTTTTATCAGACATTTCACGAATAACAGCTCCAATAAGCGCCAATACGATACCAGCTGCAATGCCAATACCGTAATTGGCAATAACGTTAGGGGAAGAAGGAGCCGATGGAACAACCGGCTTCTGAACTACCGAGAGAGAAACCCGTAAAGACGTATAAATCTTCTGTAGTTGCTTTTCAAGCTGGGAAGTTAATTCGTCAACGATTTTAGCAGAGTCTTCAGAGTCCGAATATGTTGCCGTCAACTGAATGACCGTTGAAGCGTCAGAAGTTACCGCATCAATTTTGCTTCGCAAATCAGAAACCGTAGCATGCAGTCCCAGGTTATCGATTACTGGCTTCAATACGGCATCGGATTTGACTATATCAGGGCACATCGAAGCTACGGCAACCTGCGCGCTTGCTGACATTGCCTGCTGGGCAGAAGCAAGATCATCGGAAACTGGAGATGCTTGAACAAGCACCTCAGACTGTGCAGTGTACATAGTCGGCATAGCGGAAGTGATTCCCGCCGTCACACCGATAGCGACGCAAAACAGAATAATTTCCGTCACCCAGTGTTTTTTAAATGCTCGCAATACGTCCGCAATAGACATATACCCTCTCCATTCTCACACTAAAGCAGGCATATCATCCCACTTGCCAAGAAAACGCTCAGCCCTTCATAAAATATCTTACCGACAACCCTGACAAGGGGTTATGATTACAATCCCCTCACACCTTTTGTTTCTCGTTAAAGTTGTTATGCTTCGGCAAGAAGCCATTACCCACTAATGCAAGCTGTATAAAACAATGCATATCCTGAAGCACCATCTCGCATGTCCTTAGCATCTCCTCAACTCAGGAAACTTCGAGGGTGGCGAGGAGCGCGCGATGGTCGGAGCCGGGGATGCACCTCGTTTCAAGGTCGCCCACGACCACGCTTTTGTCGTGCACGATATGGTCGATCTCGGACACCGGCAACATGGCCGGGTACGTCATATGCAGCCCTTCGCCGGCCTGTTCGCCGGAGTCTAGGAAACGGCCACCCAGAAGGTACCGGAGGCTGGCATGATCCCATGTGGAGTTGAAATCGCCCATCAGCACGTAAAGGCTGTCGTAATGCTGCAACTGGGCGAGTGAATCGATGCTACGGTTCCACAGGCCTTGGTTGCCGGGGCGTGGCGAGAAGGGATGAACCGAGCCGAACCGCACCTTCGTACCGGCGAATTCGATGGTCGCCGCCGGAACGCTGCTCGACTCCACGGGAATCAGGTTCTGCTTGACGTCTTCCATCGGCGCCGCGCTGTACAGCACGTTCACGCCGCCGTTGTCATGCCACGTTTGCTGCGCGGCCACAGAATACGGCAGATAGTCGGCGATTCCGGCGCTGGCGAGCCGGTCGAGCAGACTCCACGACACCTCCTGCAGGGCAAGTACTTCGACATGCTCGGTTTTCACGGTCTCGACGATTTTGACTGCGTCGGCCGCATCCTGTTTGGCGTTGAGGATCATGATGCGGGCGTACTTGTCGGACGTGTCGGGCATGCCATTGGCCGTCGTCTGCGCGACGGACTGGCGGGCGTTTCTGGAAATCGTCTGTTGTGGTTCGATATCTCCCCAAATGCCAGCCGACTTGCACAACCACGCACACCACGCCGATGGCGGCGAGCGCTGCACGTCCTCCAATCTGTCGGATGACGAGTGCGACAACCGCGATAACCGCGGACAGGAATCCCAGCCATGGCATCAGTGCGACAATGATCGGCACGTAGCGTTTGCCGTCGAGGCTGTTGGGGAGCATGCGCAGCAGCATGGCCAGCAGGATGACGGCGGTGGCCATCCAGAGTGCGATGGTCAGGATGTGCAGGATGGTGCTGCGACGGGACATGTTGCGTTGGACTTGGTCGAGGCTGTTGCGATTGCGGGCTGTGCTGGCGGCGTCGAGTCGCGCGCCCAGATTCTCAATCTCGCGTTCGGCTTCGTTTTCGTTGCCGTTGCCGCGTTCGTTGTTGCTTTCGCCTTTGCCGGTTTGCCACATGCTTGCCTTACATTACGTTCCCGTTCACCATACGCAACGTGATATGGATTCGTTGTGAACAGTCCGCGAGGTTCACAGTGCCTTTACGTGCCGCCGTCTTCCCTGCCGCTCTTGCTGCCGTACGGACGTCCCCTATGCGAACGCCGGTTTGGATGATGACATGTGGACGCAAGTCCAAATGGCCAGTGAACCGGAATCATCGCAAGAACTCGTCACGTGCAGCATCGCTCAACGAATACCGGATCGGTCGTTTTCCATGCGCTTCCAGCAATCCCAGATCCATCAATGCATCGAGAGAGGTACTCACCTTCCGCTCCCCCACACCAAGCCACTCGCGCATCAATCGCCGTGATATGGAATTCGAAGTATCGTCGAACAGCTCCTTCTGAAGCAGGAAGAACAGCATGTCCCGCTGCAGTTCGGGAACGTCATGCGCATCGGCGTACCGTTCGAGATTGTCTTTCGCGGCATCAAGCATGGCTTTCTTCTCGCTCAACACGGAAATGATGTTTTCCTGCGCGGTCGCGACGAAACGGATCATCCGGTAGCAGAAGAGGGAAACATCGGAACAATTCAACGGATGCTGTACTTCATTAAAAGCCTTGTAATACTGTCCCTTCGCTTCGGCGATGGCCGAGATTAGGCTGACCGCCGTCGGTACAGACAGGCATTTGCTAAATTGCAGGGCGAGCAGGAACCGTCCCGTTCTGCCGTTGCCATCGTAGAACGGGTGTATGCATTCGAACTCGTAATAGCACATCGTGGCCCGCAACAATGGCGGGATTCTCATTGGAAAGCAATGCCAGCCATTTGGTCAACTGCACCTGGATCTCCGATTCCGGCCATGCGCCTTTATGGATCAGCCTGCCGGCACCGTCGTAGACCGAAACTGTTTTGGCTCTGAACAGCATGCCATCAGGCTTGCAGATATCCTTTAATTCACCATCCATCACTTGATCGTAGATGTTGCGTATATCGTTCAGCGTCTGAGGCAGGTCAAGGCGTGTGGCTCCTTCGCCGGAAAGGCCGAGAAACAGTTTGGCGAGTTCACTCAACCGCTTATGCGGACCATCGACCATCGCGGCATCCAACGCGTCCGCAATCTCCTCGCGCGTGGTATGCACGTTTTCTATCGTGTTCGTGTTCTGCATTTCCGCGCCGATAAGCTCCATCAGATACGCTCTGCGGGCGATTAGCGACAACGTGTTCCATAGCACTTCGACCCGCACTTCCATGCCACGCACGGAATCCATGGCGTTAAGTAGTTCCCTGAACGCCACGGCGAACATCTCATGACCATCGAATACGATCCCCGACCGATATGTCGAATAGCCGTTCAGCCTGTTTTCATACTCCTTTTCGGCCGCATCCTGTGGTTTGAGCGTGGATGATGACATCGCCAGCGTCTGCCGTATGCTCTTGTATTCCATAATCGCCATCCTCGCAAAACGTGACCATAAACCAAGCCATATGACGCTTCTATATATACAAAATAGCGAAAACGTCACTATAGAAGCGAGGCGGTGACGTTTTCTTGGACTCCCCGACCGGGAGGAGAACCCCCTTATGGCGAAGTACAGCAAGGAGCAGCGCGACAGGGCCGTGGACCTGTACATCAAATACGAACGCTGCGCCGCTGACGTGATCCGCGAACTCGGCTATCCCAGCAAGGTCGCGCTGCTGTCGTGGTACGCGGACCGGCTCGAGGAGGAGCGCACCGATGGATTGGCTACGATGTATTGGACAGTCCGATGAGGGACAATTGACATGGGATTGGAGGCCGACGATGGCCGGCCCGAAGCATCCCCGCCACTACGACGAGGCGTTCAAACGGCAGATCGTGCAGCTTTACGAGAACGGCAAGCCGGCGCGCGAGATCAAGGACGAGTACGACATCTCGCATTCCACGCTGCACCGTTGGGTCCAGGGCATCCGCAACAGCGGCTCCACGAAAGCCGCCGACAAGCGCACCCCTGAGCAGAACGAGCTGATCGAGCTGATCGAGCTGCGCAAGCGCAACAGACAGTTGGAGATGGAGGTGGACGTTTTAAAACAAGCGGCGCTGATATTCGCACGAAAGTAGCAGTGATACGGGCCAACGCCTCCCGTTATCCGATATCGGCGCAGTGCAGAATACTGGGCGTTCCCCGCTCCACCTACTACTGGATGATCGAACATCCCGAAGCCGAGCGGGTGGACCCGATCGCCGGCGACGTGCACGCGATCTGGCGCGACAGCCATGAGCGTTACGGCGCCAGGAAGATCAAGGCCGCGCTGGAGCGGAGGGGCGTCACCGCCTCCAGAAGGCGCATCGCCAGCATCATGAAACGGCGGGGCATGACGAGCGCGTACACGCGCAGAACGTTCAAACCACACAAGACGCGGGCCGACGAGGCCAGGCTCGCGAACATCCTCGACCGCGAGTTCGACGGCTACGAGCCGCGCACCCACCTGGCCAGTGACCTGACGTACGTGCGCGTCGGCGGCAAGTGGGCGTACGTGTGCCTGCTCATCGACCTGGCGAACAGGAGCATCGCCGGCCACAGCGCCGACACGAGCCGCACCGCCGACCTGGTCATGGCCGCGTTCGCCACGCTCGACTTCCCTCTGACCGAGGTGGAGGTGTTCCACACGGAGCGGGGCAGCGAGTTCGACAACGCGAAAATCGACGAGCTGCTCGACGTGTTCGACATCAGAAGATCGCCGTCAGGGAAGGGCAACCCGTACGACAACGCCGTGGTCGAATCCACCAACAGGCTCCTGAAGAAGGAGCTCATATACTGGAACCACTACACCAGCCTGGAACAACTACGCTCCGACCCCGACGACTATGTGTGGTGGTCCGACGACCAAAGACTCCACTCCACCCTCGGATACCGGAGCCCCAACGAATTCACACAACAAGGACTCGTTCTCTAAAGAATTGTCCAACACGCCGTTGCCAATCCAAGGGAGAACGTCGGGAAGGACGGAGCGGCCATCCCGAAACGGACCGTGGAGACGTACGGCCCGTGCCCGAACTGCGGCGAGCCCGTCGTGCGGAAGGGAAAGCTCTGGGAATGCTCGACCAACAAACGGGAGAGGCGGCCGGACGGCACGTGGGCGTCGGTCGGCGGCTGCGGGTGGAGACTCTACCAGTCCGTCTGCGGCAGGAAGCTCACCGATGCGACGGTGCGGACCCTGCTCGGCAAGCGTCGCGTCCACGTCAAGGGGTTCACGTCCAAGGCCGGCCGGAAGTTCGACGCCGACCTGGTCCCCGACACCGACCGCGGCGCGAGGTTCGACTTCGGCAAATAGTAAACTGTCTGCCGATTACAAAGGAAGCGTTCAAACGGATCGTCCGACTGGGAGGTGCCTATGAAGGTTATGTTGTCGATTAAGCCCGAATACGTCGAACGAATCCTCTCCGGTGAGAAAAGATACGAGTTCAGACGGCGCGTGTTCAAGCGGACCGACGTGGACACCATCGTCATCTACGAGACGGCACCCGTCTCCAAGGTCGTCGCGGAGGCCCATATTGACGAGATCATCGCCGGAACCGCGTGGGACGTGTGGGACAGGACCGGACAGCAGGGCGGCATCAGCCGTGAGAGGTTCATGGACTACTTCCGGGGTGCGTCCGCCGCACATGCCATCGCCCTGTCCGGAGTGCGTCCTCTCGCCCGTCCGCAGGCACTGGGCGACTATGCGCCAGAGATCAAGGCCGCACCCCAGTCGTTCGTCTACGTTAAGTAGCGGGACTGGCGAAAAATTCGTCCGGAGAGAAAGGAGGAGACGGTCCGATGAACGAGTTCAATCCCGTGCGCATCGAGCTGGCGAGACGGTACCGGGGTTGGACCAAGAAGGAGCTGGTCGAGCGTTGCGGCATGTCCCCGTCGTACGTCGGTAGGCTGATCGCCGGTCCCGGTTCGCGGCTGACCGAAACGAACGTCGCCCGGATCGCCTACGCGACGAGCCTCCCCATATCGTTCTTCATGCTGCGGGACGGCGTGATCGATCGTGACCGACTCGCCTTCCACCGCCGGAAGAAGATCACCAAGAACCTCGACAACCGCATCTGCGCGGAGTTTGAGATGATGGCCGACACCGTATCCAGGGTCAGGTCCATGGCCGGTGTCCCCGACCGGACGGCGGGATGGCTGGACGAGATCGCCCCGGCGACGGATCCGCAGTCGCGCGGCGTCCGCCGCATCGCGGCGAACGCGAGGGCCGTGCTGGGGCTTCCCACGACCGGCCCGGTGCACACATGATCCGGAGCGTGGAACGCAGGGGCGTGGTCGTCGCCCCGTTGACGGTGGACGCGGGTGATGCCGTCAGCGACGGCGTGACCTATCCGGGCATGGCCCTCATCGGCTATTTCCCGGAGGGCAAGCCCGGGGACAGGCTCAGGTTCACCATCGCCCACGAGCTGGGCCATCTGGTGCTGCACAGGCACCGTCGCCCCATCGACGCGGCCCTGATGGAACGCGAGGCCAACGAGTTCGCCGGCGAATTCCTGTTCCCCGAGACCGACGCCCGCGCCGTGCTCGCACCGGACATGACGTTGGAGGACTACCGGTACGTGAAATCGGGCTGGGGCATCTCCATCGCCGCGTCGGTGCTCCGCGCCTTCGACCTCGGCGTCATCGACCACGACAAGTACACGTCCCTGTACGTCCGGATGTCGCAGCGCCGCTGGACGAAGCGCGAGCCGGTGGGGGTGAAGGCGGAACGCCCGGTGTTGCTCTCCCAGATGCTCGGCAGGGCCTTCGGCGGCCTCGACGACGACGGCCACGCCACGGTTCCGAGGACGGGGGTCGAAGGGTTCCTCGGCGTGCCCCTCGAACTCGCGAACGACTGGTGCGCCGGCGGACTGGCGGAGAAGACCGAGGACTGGATGGCCCTGGCCTGATCCGAACGTTTGTCGGTATATACCGAAATACCGATGGCGGCGGTGGTATCGTATTCTTCACAGGCGATATGCGCTGTATACACGGGATGCCGAATTAACGTTTAAGCGTCGTGTCCCGGCGCCGGCCCCGTGGGGAACGGCCGTCTCGAACGGCCGTTCTTGAAGCAAGGAGCTTCTTCCCTGGTCCAATCGCGCGACACGCGCTTCTTGTCTGCGACGTCTTTCGCGCATATCCTGAGAAACGAGGTTTTCGTTTCGCTTCGCCGTCCAAGCGATACGGAACCGAAAGCTTCAAGGAAGGCATCTGCCGCAGGCTTCCGCCGGTTTCCCGGCGCGAGACAGGAAGCCAATGATCCGAGAGCCGATCGAAGAGCTCTGGTAGCGATTCCACGTCGATGACGTGGATGTGTCCCGCAGTGGATTCAGGTCTTCCCGCTACGGGGATGCCCTAACGCATCCCCGTTTTCATGCGTATGAAGGGAAGCTGAGATTTGAACCAGACCAAGGAAAAATCCCGGCTTCTTGCATTGGACAGACAGTATCAGCCCTTGTATGACGAGTTGGTGAGGAAAGGGACCTCGACCATCGTCACGGAAGACGGGCAATACATAATCCGTTGGGAGGAACGCAATTACGCGCACCTATGCGGCTGGGATTTTTTCCGTGACAAAAAAGAAAACCATTCCTGGAAATCGAAATGATTTCTACAAAAAGCTGAAACGCGGTTTCCCCCTTGAATCGTATGTGAAGCCCAGCAGTGCATCTCGTTTCTACGACAATGGCGTGCAGGATGTCCTGAAAAGGGTCAAAGACAAAGCGGGGGTTCTGCCGGAGGCGCTGAGACTTGAGTCTGCCACTACTGTCGTTCAATCCGCGAAAAGCGCCGTTCTCATTTTTTTCGGCAATACCAGATGGGCATTGGGCCTAGGCTGGGACGAGGAATCGAATCGATACTATCCCAAAAGCCTTCTTGCCCTGGATGTCCATGACAAGAAGGTGAAAAGGGCGGGAAGCATCGGTCGGCCGATTATCTGCATCAGATAAATTCGCGCATAGTCCTCTGCTGAGATTTGGAATGGGGCAACAGGGGAGGCCGCGGCGTTCCATGCATTGCCCCGCCGCGGCCTCCCTTTCAAGGATACAGCCCCTCCGCCGGTCAGCCCTGGTCCAGCGCATCGTCGATCAGCGCGAGCACCCGTCTGATGCCGGCGACCAGTTCCGGGCGCACGCCCGGTCCGCACGCCTGCGCCGGTTCGTCCCTCAGCGTCCTCGCGAGTCCGGCGTCGTCACCGGCGAGCGTCCGTGCGATCTGGTTGACGACCTGGCGTTGGTGCTCGGGCACCGTTCTGGCGTAATGCTGCATGACGACCTGCATGGTGGAGTCGCCGATCTCGTCCATGGTCTCGCGCACGGTGCCGCCGGCCATGAGCATGAGCGTCGTGTGCGTGACGCGCAACGTTCTGAACGTGACCGGCTGGTCGAGGCCGAGCCGTTCGCGCGCGGTCTTGAACTGGCCCTCCAGCGTGGTCTGCGCGATCACGTCGCCCCGCTTCGTCTGGATGAGCATTGGATCGTCCGCGTCCAGTGCGTCCATGTGTTTGCGCAGCACGGGCACGAGCAGGTCCGGGATGGGGCATGTGCGCACCGAGTGGCGGCTTTTCGTCCGGCCGATCCTGGACCTTCCCAAGTCGTCCGGCCCGCGGTTCACGCTGCCGTTGACGCTGAGTGTCCGGTGTTCGAGGTCGACGTCCTCCCGGCGCAGCGCGCACAGTTCCCCGGTCCTCATGCCACCGGCCATCGCGGCCAGCAGCACGGCGACGCGCGTGTATTCGGGCATCTTCCAGTAGATGCGGCCGATCGTGTCCGCGTCCAACGGGCGGATCGCGCGTGATTCCGGTTCCGGGTCGGGCGGGATCGGCAGGCGGAACGGGTTTGACTCGATAATCGGCGGTTCGCCGTCGATGCCTGGGCTTGCCGCGTCCGTGAGGATCGCCTTGAGCCGTTCGCATTCGCGTTTGAACGCCCATGGTCCCTCCGGATGCTCGCCTTCGTACCAGTCGCGGATCATGCTCGGTGTGATGGCGACGAGTCTCATCTCGCCGAACGCGTCGCGCAGGTGGCGCACGTCCGCCCTCAGGTTGCGTTTCGAGCTGCCCGTCAGCTCGCCGCCGTCCTGGCGGCGGTGATGTGCGATGTAGTAGTCGGCGAATTCGTTGAACGTGAGCGCGGACGCCTTGCGTTGGCTCTCCCTCGTGCGGGGCGGCAGCCATTCCATGACCCCGCGCCGGTCGAGGTCGACCAGCAGCTGTTCCTCCTCCAGCCATTTCTCGGCGCTGACGCGGCCGCGCGGGCCGAACGAGCGCTGGCATCGCACGCCCTTGTACGTGTATCGGCCCATCCATGTCTGGATGGTGCCGTCCTTCCTCTTCCTGGTGATGACGGTCCCGAACTCCCGACGTTCCATGAGATCTTCCCCTTTCCCTGCCTTGCGGAAACAAACGGCCCGCCGGAAAGGCGTCCGGGGCATGGAAGCTACCCTAGGATGCATTTCGTGGCGGGCCGTGAACGGTCTTGAGGACCGGATTAGCGTGATGTCTGTCTGAGTGTGGCCGATGTGAATGCCCATGCGAGGGCGAGTGCCGTTGCGGGAAAAAGCTCGTTAGCCGGGCGTCCGGCCGATTCCCTGGCCGGTTCCGGTTGGGCGAGTCCCACCGGGGGCACCGGATTGATGAACAGCCGCGGACGGGTATCACCTGCCGCGGCTTTCTTGTTATCTGACAGCATGTGCAGTTACGTGGTAGCTCAGTGCCTTGCCGTTGCTGCCATATTCCCCTTTCGGCAGTGATGATGGGTTATAGGCCAAAATGTGTGTCCGGTCGTAGCCTACTCGGGGGTACCGTGGTATTCGGAGGGGCGGTGGAAGTCGTCCCAGGCGATCCCGGTTCCGTAGAGCATCGGGACGCCGGACGCCTCCCATGCGCCCCGCGGGCTTTTCTCCCATGCCTTCTGGTAGAGCTCCTCGATCCGTTCGTCCGTGACGGCGTTGGCCACGAGCCACGCGTCCGTCTCCGGGACCTCGGTGTGCTGGTGGCACCACCAGCAGATCGCCTTGATCCGCCGCGCCAAGGACAGGCCGCGGTGGTGGCGGAGCATGTCGCGGATGCGCGCGTTCCACGACTCGATGAGGTTGTTCGTGGGCGGGACCGGCTCCGCGCATCCGTCCGGCGGGTCGAGGAACGTGAACAGCTGACCCTCCCTGATCCGCCTGCGCACCATCCGGCGGGCCTTGGCTAGGCGCATGTGCTGGTCGGCGACGGTGCCGTCCTCCCAGCGGCTCTTCTGGTCGAGGAAGCCGGCGAAGTCCCGCTCCCACCGGTTGTACGACGTCATCCACTCGGCGGCCGTCGCGGCGTCCGAGACGTGCGACAGCGCGACCGCGACCTTCCTGAGGCGTCTGCCGGCCTCGAGGCGCGGCCTGAGCCCGGTCAGCCCGGTGATGTTCATGCACACGTGGAACAGGCAGCGCTGCACCCGGGTGGACGGCCAGACATCGCGCAGCGCCTTGAGCACGCCGCCCACGCCGTCGCACACCGCCGCCAGCGGCGGCGCGATCCTGAACAGTAGCGACGACCAGGCCGCGCCCGTCTCGCTCCTCGCCACGTGCCATCCGACCACGTGGCCGCCGGAGACCGCGATGAGCACGACCGCGTCGCGGTGCAGGTGGATGCCGTCGAGGTGCACCACGTCGTGCGTGGTCCGGTCCAGCGGCACGGGCGGCCACAAATCCCACATCAGCAGGTTCGCGCGCCTCAGGCTCCTGGCCGGGATGCGGCGCTCCTCCTGGCTCTCCTTGGAGAACAGCCAGTCCAGACCGGCGCGCAGGTCCGCGGACCTGCGGTCGTACGCGCGTGACGCGGACGCCCCGCACGAGGGGTCCTTGCACCGCCATCTGGTCCTTCCGGCGCTGGTGGTTCCGTTCTTCTTCATCGCTCCGCGGCATCTGGGGCATCGTGGTGTGTTCATTCCATAAATCTGGCACATTCGAACGGCGCCCGTGCCTTGCGCGGCGGGAGTTCCGCGTGGATTCCGGACACACTTTCTGGCCGGGCGCGAAAGTCCTCCGACAGGGATTCGAAACCGCGAAACGCCGAACCGGGCAAGCCTCACGGCCTATTCCGGACACACATTTTGGCCGCTAACCTGTGATGATCCTATCGCGCTGGATTCGTGAGAGTAGCGCCTTATCTCGAAACGATGCCCGTTGGACTCGTGTATGGGAGAATATGTGCGCCATATGTAAATGTGCAGATTTTGTGATTGCGGTCACTATTGCGGTCAAGTGGATGTTTTCTTGTCTGCGATTTTGTCCGCAATCATGGGTGGAAAGAGGTCGAACGATGGTTCGTGACATAGATGAGATGCTCGAGCAGGGAGAGGGACTGTCCGTCGAGTTCAAGAGATGCGGTGCCGTGCCGGAGAAGGACACGTTCGAAACCGTGTGCTCATTTGCCAACCGCTAGGGCGGCCATATCCTTCTCGACGTCAACGACGACGGCAACATCGAGGGTGTGGGCGAGAAGTCGGTGGTCGGCATCGAACGGAACATCGTGAACGTGATCAGAAACCCCACCCTGTTCAACACCGTGCCGGGTGGAGATCACGCACGTCACCGTCCAAGGCAGGTGCGTTCCAGAAGGTCGCGGTCGGATATGATCTCCTCGGGAGTCGGTTTGTCGTTCGGCGCATAATCGCCGCGCGTCCCCTCGCCGCGGGCAGCTGGTCATCAAGAGAGGTCTTGTTGCGCGTGTGGAACTTGCAGTCAACGCAGTTGCCGTCGCAAGCCATCACTTGCCGCGCGGGCAGAAGCAGCACCCCCAGTACTGCTCGCGCTTGCGCAGGTTCGTGCGCCACCTGTCGAATTCCCGGTACTGGTCCTCCGGCACCTCATACCAGGTGCGGGTGGTCTTGTCGTAGATTCGTTGACTCTGATTGCCGTTGCTTTTCATGTGCGATACCTCCGTTCGCTTCTCCCGAACCGGAGGTACCGCACAAAAAAGGAGCGTGACCAGCCATCCAGAACGGGAAATCTGTTCTGAAAGGCCAGCCACGCTCGTAAGCTGGTAGTTGTTCACTTATTGCCGCCATGGCAGTTCGAGCCACCTCTGTGCACCGGGGTGAACGGCCATGACGGCGGGCGGTTTATTGACACGCCCAGGTCACTTGGACTTGTGATTAACGAAGACCCGCTTCGATGGCGTAGAGCTCGCTGAATACTTCCGGCAGGTCCGCTGGATTCAGATCCTCGACGCTATTAGCGCCGAACTTTCGGAAAACAAAGTCCACGGTTTCCGTTCCGATCTCGGACTCGATGACTGACGCGGATTCCTCGATGCTTGCGATATAGTCGCTGCTAATGATGATTGGCATTGGTTGTCTCCTTGTTTTGCTGGTTCCCTTTCCAGAGAAGGAGACCTGTCTGTGGTGTCCGGGATCTCACTGGATGCTCGTTGATCAGGCGAGCTGTTGATCCCGGATAACGTCCGTTCCAATCGTTTGACGCCTTTTTCTTTTCAACGAAACACTTTCGCGTTCGCGAAAATACATTGCTCCAAACGAAAGAAACTGATAGAATACATGTAGGGCTGATTTCGTGCCGCAAGCTCGCGACCGAACTTCATCCTTACGTTTTTCATGGTATGAAATTCGGACCGGTCAGACCCTGACGGACGGGGACGGTCCGGTACAGTTCGGTACAAAATCGCCGGGTGAAAGGAGATGTGCAGATGGAGTTTTCTGAATTCGCCGGTTTGCTGTATCCGATCATCGGTGGCGGTGATACCACCGGAAGGTTTACCCGCAAGCTTTTCGAAAAGATAACGGATATCCCGGTTTCAAAGGTTGATGACAATCCGCTGATTGATCAGTCTGATGAAACGTTCAAGAGCTATTTCAACGGGACTAGGGCAATCAGGCTTCTTGCCAAGAAGATCAACCCCTACATAGATGTCACGATTTTCGAAGCCTTCATCTACTCATTTGACGAAGGTGTCCTGTTCAACCTGTGCAGCGCCTTCGCAAAGGAGTGCCCTGGGGCGACTACGAAAGACATCGGGGAGCGCCTGTCTGAACTATTCCAGAGCATTCTTCTGTCTGCCGTAGGAAGCAAGAAAGGAATCAGGACAAAAAGCCCGGGTGACACGTTCAAGGACAAGTACGGAATCAGTCTCGTAATCGAGGCTAACGGCGTCTGCCCGAATGACTGGTGCAGCAATGAACTTGAGGTAGATATCGACGGCAGGACGCAGCTTTGCTATGAAGCCCTGAAAATAGATGAGTCGGGACCTGATACTTATGAGAACTGCATAGCGGTATGCCCTACCTGCTATCAGAAAATAAAAGCGAGCCGTGATCCTTCGACCACAGCCCGTTTGAAAGAGCTTAAACGAAACATGCTTTTTAATGAAAAAGGCTCAAACGCTTTGTCGTCAGAGCAGCTCGAGCAAGATATTGAGCATGTGTTGGAGAAGATATCCATCACGCCTCCAGAGGAATTGACGCCACTGAATTACGACCCGGTGCCAGTAAGACAGAAAATCAGCAAGGACAACAACACCCTCTATATGAAGATCCGGTATTGCGTGGCTGCGTACTTCATCAAAGTGGATGAGTGGCTCAAACAGATGGACCAAGAGGGAAAGCAGAAGTTTCAGCCGTTCTGCAACGCGATGAAAATCAATTACATGAAACTGTCCATGCAGAACCTGCCGCAGCCGGTCATCTTTGACAAATTGGCAGAATGGCTGCAAACCAACACGAATCGGGGACGCGATGCCTGTGAGATCGTCGTTGCCTATTTTGTACAGAAGTGCGAGGTGTTCGATGCGATTACCCAATAAGCTGTATTCATACGAGGAGAGCACCTTGTCCAAATTCCCGATTGTCCTCAGGGCGCTACGGGACTCTGATAGCGGCGTAACAGAGTTGTATGAACGGATTAAAAAGTCCGTGCCTGACGTGAGCGAGTACATGGAGATACTGGACTCGCTTTATGCACTTGGAAAGATAGATATTGATGATAAGGAGGCGGTGCTGAGATATGTTGAGCGAGATCATGAGTGACGAATATGTCTCGAATGGCAACAAGCGAGGTCGTATCAAATTACATCCGGGGCTCAATACGGTTCTTGGCGGGAAACAATCCGATAATTCGATCGGCAAATCGACCTTCCTGCTGGCCATTGATTTCTGCTTTGGCGGGGACGCTTATTGCACCGCCACGGATCTTCAGACCAGATTCTCCAATGTCAGACACACGGTCAAGTTCGCTTTTGACTTCAATGGGAGGATGGAATACTACTCCAGAGGAATCGTCACGCCGACGGAAGTCAATACGTGCGATTCCGATTACAACGTCCTCGAGACCATCGGGATCAAGGAGTTCCGAGAGCATCTGTTTCAGCAGTACAGGATCGATCTCCCATCTATAACCTTCCGGGACGTCGTCGGAAGGTACATGCGCATTTACGGGAAAGACAACTATTCAGAGAAGCGTCCGCTCGAAGCCGCCAGCAAGGAAAAAGAATCAAACGGGATAACAGCGTTGGAGAAGCTCTTCAACTACTACAGCCAGATCGAGGAATACAAGATCGAGGCCAAGAAGAAAGAGGATCGGAAGAAGACATTCAATGCAGCGAAGAAAGAGAATTTGCTCCAGGTCTATGTCCCTACCGCCGCGCAGGTAAAGAAGAACGAGAAGGAAATCGCGGATCTGCAGAAGCAGCTGGACGAGCTGACGGCGACCTCCGATGTAGATATGTCGGAAGAGGAGATGGTCAATGCCGATGAAGTGCTCGCCATCAAAAGCCGCATTACTTCCCTGAAAAGGAAAAGAAGCAAGCTGATCTCCCAGCAGAATACGGTTAAGTTAAACGATGCGGGTACGCCGATTTCCGAAGAAGATTACAGGGAACTGCAGGAATTCTTCCCCGGAGTCGATTTGAAAAGACTATCGGACGTGGAGAATTTCCATCGGAAACTTCAAGGCATTCTCAAGGAAGAAATCGATGACGAGGTCCAGAGTCTGCAGACACTGATCGATGCAGTCTCCTCGGAAATCGAAGAACTTCAGGAGCAACAACGGAATCTCGGGGTTCCGGCATCCCTGCCTTCTAAATTCATTAAGAAGCATGAAGAGTTGACGCGGAGGATCGCATCCCTCAATGCCCAGAACAAGGCCAAGGCGTCTGCTGATCGACTGAAAGATGAAGTGAAGCAAGCAAATGATACTTTGCATGATGTGGAGCTTCAGGTCCTCAACACGATATCCGGAAAGATAAACGAGCAGATGCGCCAGTACAACGAATACGTATACAGCGGGACAAGAAACGCCCCGGTCATACAATTCGATAGCGGCTCAAAGTACACGTTCCACACACCCGGAGACGGTGGCCTAGGGACGGGTTACAAGAGCCTGATACTTTTCGATCTGAGCGTGTTACGCCTTACACAGTTGCCTGTAGCTGCGCATGATTCACTGATGTTCAACCACATAGGATACGAACCGCTGGAGAAAATCATGGAGCTTTACATTCAAAGCGGAAAGCAGATTTTCATCGCATACGACAAGCAAAATGCCCCCACCCCCCGCATTCAGGGGATCTTGAATCAGACAACCGTGATTCATCTAAGCGAAGATGGAAACGAGTTGTTTGGTTACTCATGGGCGAAAAAGACGGACAGAGAAGGCGATGAAGAATAATGCCACAAGGTAGTCACGGAGGGAAAAATGCGATTCAGCTATAACAAACTTTGGAAGTTGTTAATCGACCGCGGCATCAAGAAAAAAGATCTCGGTGAAATGGCAGACATCAGCGCGACGACCATAGCGAAACTTGGAAACGGCGGGAACGTTAACACGAAAGCCCTGCTCGCGATATGCAACGCCTTGAACTGTGATGTCGGAGACATTATGGAGTTCGTGCCCGATAAGAAGCAGGAGCCGGTAGCTGATGACGAGAAGACATCAGCTACCTCCCAATAAGAGGGAGCCATGATATGAATGAGTATATGGAAAGCAAAGGAGGGACGCTTCTCAAGTGGAAAGGCTAATAGATATTGGAAGCGATCCCGTGGCATCCCTTCTGGATCTGCTACTCGCTCAAGGATGTCAGTATCGCGAACGAGGCGGATTGGCCTCGCATGGCGAAGAGTTCATGGCCGAGTGGAGCAAGAAGTACCTGGACGTGATTCTTCCTATTCTGGAGGAACATTACGGCGGGCATGATCCAGATAACCTCAAGAAGCAGACGATTTTCGATCTGATGATGAAGTGGGTGGAGGCAAAGACAGAGGAAGGGCTCATGCAGTTGGACCCCGACCATAGCAATCGCAGCTATATACGGTTCAAGACACAGCAGATGTCGACGCTTTTCCCGGATGCAGAGAGACTGAGCGACTGGGGAACGTCGAATCATTATTTCTTTGAAATCATAAACAAGACCGGCCATTCCGCATACATTCAGATGTGTCTGGATTCAAAAGATCTGTCTGTTGAACAGAAAGCCCTTTATGACCGGGCAATTGAGTGCTCCAATTCCAGGACATCCGCCAATGGGTGGATATGGAGGACCATCTTCCGGTCCGCGACGGTTGATCTCGAAGAGGATTTGTCAGAGCAGGATGTTGTTGAAAAGCTTGATACTGCTTTGAAAGACCTGTTCGAAAAGCAGGAGGATTTCCTGAAAAGGATGAAGCTGTCGGATGACCTTTTGCAACAGATTGAGGCCATCAGACATTGATCATGGACAAGAGGAACACTATTGAAACATGCATGGTTGAAGTGGATGGCAAAATCTACAGGAAGATCCGGTGGGGATAAGAAGGCAAACCGTACGGCATCGAACAGCTAAGGCCGTATGACGAAGTGTTCTTTGACGACTGAACCTTTTAACGATAGCTATACCTTTTAACGATTGCAGATTGGGGGTGTCACTTTTGACTACAGCTGCCGCAAACCTATACCAGCACAGGGCCGTAAGTGCGCCCCTTTATGTTGAGCTGAAACCGGAGAAAGCTCAGAAATCAAGCGGTTTCAGGGCCAGAAACACATATGAGGTTGGTATCAAAGATAGAGTCTTAATAGATCCGTGCTGTGGCAGCGGCGGCATGTTCGTGCAGTCCGCGGACTTCGTCAAACGCCATCAGGGCAACATCAACGACATCTCCGTGTACGATCAGGAGAGCAATCCGCCCACATGGAAGATGACGACTATGAACCTCGCGATCCGTGGCATCGACGCGGATCTGGGTGATCATAATGCCGACACGTTCTTCGAGGACCTGCACAAGACCGAGAAATTCGATTTCATCCTCGCGAACCCGCCCTTCAACTTGAAGGACTGGGGAGGGAAGAAACTTGAGGACGACGTGCGCTGGCAGTACGGCACCACGCCGGAGGGCAATGCCAACTTCGCGTGGGTCCAGCACATGATCCACCACCTCAACCGTTTAGGCCGCATGGGCATGGTTCTGGCGAACGGCGCGTTGTCCAGTCAGACGAACAACGAGGGCGAGATCCGTGCCAAAATCGTGGACGCTGATTTGGTCGAAGGCATCATCGCGATGCCGGATAAGCTTTTCTACAGCACCGGCATACCTGTGGGTCTGTGGATCATCACCAGGAACAAGAAGCAGTCCGGCAAGACGTTGTTCATCGACGCGTGCGATATGGGAACCATGGTGTCCCGTAGGCTTCGCGAGTTCACTGATGCGGACATCGCCAAGGTATCGACTGCGTTCGACGCGTTCCGTGATGGCACCTTGGAAACAGAGAAGGACTTCTCCGCCATTGGCCACGACGGAGGATATCAAGGCGCAGGATTACATCCTGACTCCAGGCCGCTACGTCGGTGTCGCCGAAACGGAGGAAGACGATGAGCCATTCGATGAGAAGATGGCCCGTCTGACCGGTGAAATCGCCAAATGCTTCGAGGAATCCAACCGTCTGCAAGAGCAGATCAAGAAGAATCTGGGGCCATCGGCTATGGCATGTGAGCAGATGGCGCTGCAGGACGTCTGCGAGTTGATTGTCGATTGTCCACATACCAGCGCTAAGGATGAAGAGGTGGGATATCCACTCATCCGAACACCTAATGTTGGACGCGGAAGATTGATTCTGACTGATGTTCACAGGGTCTCCCAAGACGTATACGAGAGACGTGTCTCCCGAGCTGTACCATGGCAGGGTGATCTGATTCTTGCACGTGAAGCACCAGTCGGAAATGTAGCTATCGTCTCACCTGGGATTGAGGTTTACTTGGGACAAAGGACAATGCTTCTTCGACCCGATTCGTCTTTCGTGGTTCCCGAATATCTGAATTATTATCTGAATGTTCCTGAACAGCGTGACAGAATGCTGCGATTGGCCAATGGCGCAACCGTGTCGCATATTAATGTTGCCGATATTCGCAACATGCCCGTGCAGCTCCCTTTCCGCAGGGAACAAAGCAAAGTTGCGGAACTGCTAAGTGTTCTTGATGACAAGATTGATCTCAACAATCGACTAAATGATTATTTGTTAGCTGCGTGAGGTCAACCTTCGAAACATCGATCTCGCCAGACATGAGTTTAGGCAGAAGAATGTCTCGAAGGGATGAAAGTTGAAGATTTTCTTCCTCATTTTTCCGAATTAAATCGAGCCATTCTGAAGCGTTTTCGCCCTAATGTGCAATCTCCTTATTACATGGGACTTCACCGTTTCGATTTTCAAATCTCGTGTGTTAATTGCCGCAAAGGTAGCGCCGTTCGCCTTCGCCCTTAGCGATTTAACTGCATTCTTGATTATCTGAAACACGATACTTTGAGGAATACCGTTCCCTCTGAATGCAAAACAGGACTGATTCATCGCCATGGGGCGCTCGGCAATAGCTACCTTTCCGACGGTTCCCCTAGCTGTGAGAAAGACCGTATCAACTGGATAAAGTTCACTATTGCAGTTGTTCAATCCGACATCGGTAATATGCTTTTCGGTTGTCAGCGTATAGACCGAATTGGTCACATCTCTAGGTGTAAAAAAGGGTATTTTTCCATCCTCCCAGTATTCGACATTCTTTGTTTTTGGTGTTCCACCGCTAAGGATGTCGACAGCCTCCGGAAGTCTAAGTTCTTTGCTGCCAGATTTGACAGCGTTTGCAAAAGCAGTATCAAGTAGATTAGCTAAATAATCATTTATCAGGCTGTGGGTCTTTTTGTAGCGTTTGTTGTCCGTCCGGATTGGCCTCTGAATTTCATGAGTGTTCCGTGAACATTTTTTTCTTTGGTTACGGTCACCTATGCAAAGCAGATTTGGGATGAGATGATCTGCCCTAAAGATACCAAGGAAGAAGAATCCTTGCAGGCTAGTTGTGACTGTAATCGAGGTGAGGAGCAAGAACTGATGAGGCCGGATTTTCGAAGAGGTGAATTAAATGAGGGACAGGTCGAAATGAAAGTGGACGATGATGCGCATTCAATCGTGCCTGAGTCAACGTCAGCGTATGTCCGAAAGAACTCCGTAACGACATCTGGGCCATCGGACATTTTATTGCAGCAATTGTTGCGGTTGGTAACTGTTCAGGGCTGTTTATTGGCGTTATGTACTTTGCGTCGATATTCATCGAGCCCGGACGATCGACATGACGCCGATTAGCGTAGTCCAGGAAAGATTGTCGATGAATAAACTGCTGGTTCGATGGACATTGGAAACCATATTCGATGTTCATCGAACCGACAGTTTCTATTTACTTTCAGTGCTGTACCGACAGTGTTTGCTGCAAGGTATGTGAGTCGTGTGGAGGCACGACGACCGCGCAATCGCGATTGTTGACCGCTTCCACGCAGACGAAGCCGCGCCATTCGCCCTCATCCAAATCGCCGATGGCGTTTCCGGCTTGTTCTCCCGGATTCCATACCACGGTCTGCGCTGCGCCCTGCTTGGCGACAATGATGGTGCGCTGCAACACGGGGTCGCGCAGCTCAAGCGTATCCGCCGAATAGTAGATGCGGTCAACCATGCCTTGGAAGGTCACAGGTTCATTACCTTGGCTGCAACGTGGATCGCCGTCCAATACGGTATCGAGATAGTCCGCGCCCTCCAGCCCGCATACCTGCGACTGTTCGGCGTCGCCAACCTGCAGATACGTATGCAGTGCCTCTTCGTAAGACAATGGCTCGTCTCCATCGTTATATACGGTAAGCGACATCGTCAACTCACAGCCGACTTCAATGGTGTAAACGGCATGAAATTGAGGATTCGGTCCAGAAACAAACTGGGAAAGTATATCTGCGTTGATCTCGCTGGAATCCAATGTATAGCGCAACAAGGCATCGGAAGAACCTTCCTTGTCATAATGCCAGAAGCTATTGCGGGCAAAACCATGCTTGGGCTTCTTCGAAGCCACATGCCCGCCTTCGAAACCGGAATTGAACCAAGGGAAAATAATCGGAACACCGCCGCGGATGGCAGTTCCTTCCTTAAGATGAATCGCCTTTGGCCGCCAAACCACAGCCTGTTCGCCGGCAGGTGCCCAGGAAAGCACATGCGCACCGTAATCGCTGACTGATGCCGTTGCGTCTTCGTTGACAATATCTCTGATAGTGAAAGTGCTACTCATACGACCAGTATAAACAAGACAACGTTGAAGCGGGATTGTGGAAAGAAGGACTTTGCAGGATTGCGGAATTTCTTGGATTTTTCGGCTTTGCACGTGAAGGAAAAAGAGGATTGCGGCAACACGCGCTTGTATGCTTCTGCTAGTATCATCCATGAAAGTACAAGGAAGATAGCCGGTTCGTTCCAACTTGCGTGATGGAGGGTGAATCAAGGCTGTGAAAAGCTGAAGATTTCCAGAATCCGAACGATTGCAAGTAACGGCATCGAATCAGTCCAGGACCAGGTTGGGGTTTGTGAGACCGGCTTTGGGTGTGACAGTGGAAAGAGACCGACATGTCTGCAGAAAAGACCACGGAACCGGACGAAGTGCTCACCGACGATGAACTTCAGGCTGCCGCAGCGCCTGAGCAGTCCATCGAGGAAGATGACAAACCTCGCAAGCGTACCGTCGTCGTGGCCGAAGACGAATCCGTGAACCGTATGGATTTGGTTGCCATGCTGGAAGATAGTGGCTACGAGGTTGTGGGCGAAGCCGCTAACGGTGAGGAAGCAGTCGAATTGACCCGCAAGTTCCGTCCAAGCGTGGTATGCATGGACGTCAAGATGCCTCGTATGGATGGCATCGAAGCGGCGGGCATCATCTGTGATGAGAATATCGCTCCGGTCGTTATGCTTACGGCATTCTCCCAGTCCGATCTGGTCAAGAAGGCCACGGGTGCAGGTGCCATGGCATACGTCACCAAGCCGTATGAGGAATCCAAGCTGCTTCCGGCTCTGGAAGTGGCCATGGGCCGTTTCGCCGAAATCAACGATCTGCTCGACAATGTGGAGCGCAGCGAATCCAAGCTGCACGAAACCGAAGAGCAGCTGAAGAAGGCGGAAGAGCAGCTGAAGAAGGCTGAGGAAACCCTCGAGGAACGTAAGCTTGTCGACCGTGCCAAGGGCCTGCTGATGGATAAGGCTGACTTCTCCGAGCAGGGCGCGTTCCGTTGGATTCAGAAGACCTCCATGGACCAGCGCATCCCGAAGAAGCGTCTGGCTATGGCCATCATCGCCAAGTACGGTGATCAGAAGTCGGAAGCAGAGGATGAGCGCTAACACAGCAACTGTGGAAGGCACTACGCGCGGGACGCTATTGGTCGTTGACGGCCATTCCTTGGCGTTCCGCGCTTTTTTTGCCTTGCCCGTAGAGAATTTCAGTACATCCGCAGGTCAGGCGACCAACGCCGTCTGGGGCTTCGCCACCATGCTTTCGCAGGTGATCGACGCGGAACATCCGGATCATCTTGCCGTCGCTTTCGATGTCAAAGGCGGTACCTTCCGCAATACGATGCTGCCGCAGTACAAAGGCACGCGAGATGCGGCTCCGGAAGATCTATTGACCCAGCTGCCGTTGATTCAACGGATGCTGACGGCCCTTGGCGTCACGTTCATCGAAAAACCTGGATACGAGGGCGATGATGTGATTGGCACGTTGGCGAGCATGGGAGACAAAGCAGGCTATCGCACGCTGGTGCTATCCGGCGATCGTGACGCGTTCCAGCTCATCAACGACAACATCACCGTGTTGTATCCGGGGCATCATTTCAAAGATTTGAAGCACATGACTCCCGACGCGGTGGTGGAGAAATACCACGTCACGCCGGAGCAATATCCGGATCTTGCCGCGCTTCGTGGCGAAACCGCCGACAACATTCCCGGCGTTCCCGGCGTGGGCGATGGATTCGCGGCCAAATGGATCAACCTGTATGGCGGACTTGACCAGATTATCGAGCATGCCGACGAAATCGGCGGCAAAAAAGGCGAGGCGTTGCGGGCCAATATCGATCAGGTTAAGCTGAACCGTTCTGTGAACGCCTTGGTGCGTGACCTTGACCTTGGCGTGTCCATCGAAGATCTGACCTTCGGTCAGGTGGATGCCAACCAGTTGAATGAACTGTTCACCAAGCTTGAATTCGGCATTCGCACCAAAAACCGTGTGCTAAGAACATTCAACGCAGGCAAGCCTACGAACAATCTCGTGCCGCAAGACGAGTCCAGCAAACTGGAAATACCCGAATATGAAACGATTGATTCGCCGGAAGCGTTGGAATCATGGGCGCAATCCAATCTGCAGACGACAAACAAGCATCTGCATGATGAGCGAGAAACCGCGCCGAAAACAACTCCGTCCGGTTTCGCCATTGATCATACGAAGAAATGCGCGAAATCCGTGGCCCGTTCATGGGTGTTGCAGGTGGAAGGCGAAAGCAAGCCGGGGAACGCGGCCTATTCGTCGCTGATGATCGCATCGCAAGGCAAAGCGATTCGCATTAATCATATTGATCGCGATATGGCGTCACAACTGCAAACGCTACTTGACGAATATCACCAATCCATGGTGGTGCATGGCTATAAGGAACAATCCCATCTGTTGGGAAGCGCCGGCGTGAAACTGCCGGAACCGCTGTTCGATACCAAACTTGCCGGGTATCTGGTCCATCCCGATTTCCATGCAGACACTTTGGAACAGGCGGCGGCTCATTTCCTGGATCTGCATGTCGAGGAGCAGTCCGAAAGCGCTACGCAAGGAACGCTTGATTTCGATGAGCCTGAAGAATCCGTGCAACAGAAAGACGACCAGCTTCCGCGCCACACGGCGATTGTGGGGCTGTTGGCGCGAAATCTGGCGAATTCGCTGGATCAGCGTGAACAGTTCGCCTTGTTGGAATCCGTGGAGATTCCAGTATCTCGTGTGCTTTATGGCATGGAACATGCCGGTGCGCAAGTCGACATGAACAGGCTGATGAACATGCGTGAGCAGCTTGCCTCCGATGCAAATCATGCGCAGGAAACGGCATGGCAGTATGCGGGCGAGCGCGTGAATCTGCAAAGTCCCAAACAGTTGCAGAAAATCCTGTTTGAGGATATGGGTTTGAAACCCACGAAGAAGACTAAGACTGGTTCGTATACTACGAATGCGGCTGCTTTGCAGGTGTTGCGTGATCGTTCGTGTGGTAATGATAGGGCTTGTCAGTTTCTTGATGCGTTGTTGTTGCATCGTGAGAAGAATAAGCTTAAGCAGATTGTGCAGACGTTGATTGATGCGACGAACAGGTCTGATGGTCGTATTCATACGACGTTTGAGCAGACTGTGGCTGCGACTGGTCGGTTGAGTTCGGTTGATCCGAATTTGCAGAATATTCCGAATCGTGATCCTGCTGGTCGTGAGATTCGTTCGGCTTTTGTGCCCGGTGAGGGTTTTGAGTCGTTGTTGAGTTCGGATTATTCTCAGGTTGAGTTGCGTATTATGGCTGATCTTTCTGGTGATGAGGCGTTGATTGAGGCGTTCCGTTCCGGTAGGGATTTTCATAAGTATGTGGCGAGTTTGGTGTATGGCGTTCCTGTGGATGAGATTACGTCTGATCAGCGCAGTCATGTTAAGGCGATGAGCTATGGCTTGGCATATGGGCTGAGCACGTATGGGCTTTCGCAGCAGCTTGGCATTAAGCCGGGTGAGGCCGAGTCATTGAAGCGGCAGTATTTTGCGACGTTCGGCAAGGTCCATGAGTATTTGGAGTCGTTGGTTTCTTCGGCTCGTGAAAAGGGATATACGGAGACGATTTATGGTCGTCGTAGGTATTTTCCGGGCTTGAAGTCGCCGAATCGTGCGGTGCGTGATGCTGCGGAGCGTGCCGCGTTGAATGCGCCTATTCAGGGTTCTGCTGCGGATATTATGAAGATCGCTATGATTCGTGCTGATGATGCGTTGCATGAGGCTGGTCTTGCTAGTCGGATTATTTTGCAGATTCATGATGAACTTGTGGTGGAGGTTGCGCCGGGTGAGGCGGAGCGTGTCACTGCGTTGGTGAAGGATGCCATGGAGCATGCGGTCGATATGGCGGTTCCGTTGGATGTTTCCACGGGTATTGGTTCGGATTGGCAGCTTGCCGCGCACTGATACGGTACTGGGTTTCGTGTGTGTTGCGGATGTGCGTGGTCGAGCAATGGCATAAGGAGGAATGATGGCAACGCTGAAGCAGGTTGTGGATGTGCTGGAAACGTTGTATCCGCTTCGCTATGCGGAACAGTGGGATGAGCCTGGTCTTATCGTGGGTGACTTGCGTCAGCCTGTGCGCGATATCGCTTTTGCGGCTGACCCCTCTATGGCGGTGGTTGATCAGGCGATTGCCGGGGGCGTTGATTTGCTAGTCTGCCACCATCCGTTGTTCTTCCGTTCCGTTCATGCGGTGTCGGGATTGGGTTTCCGCGGTGAGATTGTGCGTAAGCTCAATCTTGCCGGATGTGCGTTGTGGGTGGGGCATACGAATGCCGATGCGGCGTATCGTGGCGTCGGCATGGCTGCGGCTGACATGTTCGGTTTGGTGGATCAGCGTCCGCTGGTGCCCATCGATGATCCGGATGCCGAGCATCCGGTCGGTTTGGGGCGTGTGGGGCGTCTTGCCGAACCTGTGGCGTTGCGTGATTTCGCCAGTCGAGTAGCTGGCGCGCTGCCGTACACCGAGCTTGGCGTGCAGGTTTGCGGCGATCTGGACGTTCCGGTCAGCACGGTGGCGGTGCTTCCGGGTTCCGGTGATTCCTTGTTCGATGAGGTGCGTGCGGCCGGTGCCGACGTGTATGTGACCAGTGATCTGCGGCATCATCCGGTGACGGACGCCATAGAGCAGGCCCGCTATGAGGCTTCCATGCGTGCTTCCGGCGTTGCCATGGGCCATGGTGACGGGCGTGTGCGTCCGGCGTTCGTCAACACTCCGCACAGCGCTATCGAATCCATGTGGTTCCAGTATGCGATGGAAGACGTTCCCCATGCGGTTGCGGAAGCGACCGGCGACATTCCTGCCGTGCGTTGGATTTCCATGAACACCGATCCATGGAACATGGTGATCCCCTCAAGCGGACAGGAACGATGACACGTCATGAATAACGAAGCGGCAGACGAAACCCAAGTTGATGCATTGCTGGACGAGTCCAGTGACGGAGTGGACATGTCCGGCACGGTAACGGTGCTTGACAGCAAGCACGTGTACCAAGGCGCTATTTTCGGCGTCGACGACATGCGGATTGCATTGCCGATGCGTGGTGGCGGGCGAACGGTGATTCGTCGGCAGGTGATGCGCCACGCGCCTTGCGTGGTCATGCTGGTGCATGATTGCGCGAACGACCGGTACCTGATCGAACGTGAATATCGTATCGGTTGCGATGCTTTCGCCTACGGTCTGCCGGCCGGACTCATCGACGGGGGAGAGGACGTGGAGGAGGCCGCGCTGCGGGAGCTTCGTGAGGAAACCGGTGTGGAGCCCGCCGGGCGTGACGGTGTCGAATTCGACCATGTGGGGCAGTTTTACTCGTCCGAAGGCATGACCGACGAGCTTGCCAACATCATGGTGCTTCACCTGCATGCATGGCATCCCGTCGAACGTCATTTCGACGGCGATGAGCACGTCGAATCGGCGTGGGTCTCCTGGCAGCGGCTGCGCGGCACCCGTATTACGGCCTCCAATTCCATGATCGCTATTCTTCACGAGCAAATTCGACGAAACCGGCAAAATACAGGCAAGAGTTCTTTCGAATCGTAAAAATAATCGCCGAACAACACGAAATTGCGATTTGGGGGCTGAAACGTGAGATACTTGAATCATGCAAATCAGACCCGGATCGATGTATCCACTCGGCGCAAGCTATGACGGCGCCGGCGTGAATTTTGCCCTCTTTTCCCAAGTGGCACAAAAAGTCGAGCTTTGCCTTTTCGATGAGGAAGACAACGAAACTCGAATCGAAATGACCGAGCAGAACTCTTATGTCTGGCACAACTATCTGCCCGGAATCCAACCGGGGCAACGTTACGGCTATCGCGTGTACGGTCCATACGACCCGACGCAAGGCCTGCGCTGCAACCCGAACAAACTGCTGCTTGACCCCTACGCTAAAGCCATCGAAGGCAACATCGACGGTGATGAGAGCCTCTACTCGTACTGGTTCAGAAGCCCCGATGACGTTACCAGCATGAACACGCTCGACTCGGCCGCCCATACCATGAAAGCGGCCGTGGTGAACCCCTATTTCGACTGGGGCAACGACCAGCATCCGAACATCTCATATCACGATTCCGTGATTTACGAAGCCCACGTACGCGGCATGACCAACCTCAACATGGACGTGCCACCGGACATTCGCGGAACCTATGCGGGTCTGGCGTACCCCTCGGTAATCGAATATCTGAAGAAGCTGGGCGTCACGGCCATCGAGCTCATGCCCATCCACCAGTTCGTCAACGACAGCTTCCTTCAGGAAAAAGGCCTGAGCAACTACTGGGGATACAACACCATCGGCTTCTTCGCCCCGCACAACGCGTATTCCAGCTCCGGACAGCGCGGCGAACAGGTCAACGAATTCAAATCCATGGTCAAGGCATACCATCATGCCGGCATGGAAGTCATCCTCGACGTGGTGTACAACCACACCGCCGAAGGCAACAACCGTGGACCGACCCTCAGCTTCAAGGGCATCGACAACGGCGCCTACTACCGTCTGGTCGACAACGACCGCAGACACTACTTCGACACCACAGGCACCGGCAACTCGCTGCTGATGCGCTCGCCGCACGCCCTGCAGCTCATCACCGACAGCCTGCGCTACTGGGTCACTGAAATGCACGTCGACGGATTCCGATTCGATCTTGCCGCCACATTGGCCCGTCAGTTCCAGGAAGTCGACAAACTGTCGGCCTTCTTCGACATCGTCGAACAGGATCCGGTGATCTCCCGCGTCAAGCTGATCGCGGAACCATGGGATCTCGGCTCTGGCGGCTATCAGGTGGGCGGCTTCCCGTCCAGCTGGTCCGAATGGAACGGCCGCTACCGCGATTGCGTGCGCGACTTCTGGCGCTCGCAGCCGTCCACGTTGCCGGAATTCGCCAGCCGATTCATGGGCAGTTCCGACCTGTATCAGGTCAATGGCCGCCGACCGGTCGCATCCGTGAACTTCATCACCGCGCACGACGGCTTCACCATGAACGATCTGGTGAGCTACAACGAGAAGCATAATGAGGCCAACGGCGAAGGCAATCGCGACGGCGAAAGCAACAACCGTTCCTGGAACTGCGGCGTCGAAGGTCCTACGACCATCAAGGATGTTAACGAGCTTCGTCAACAGCAGATGCGCAACATGTTCGCCACACTGCTGCTCAGCCAGGGCATTCCGATGATCTGCGGAGGCGACGAGGTGGCGCGTACCCAGCAGGGCAACAACAACGCCTACTGCCAGGACAATGCGATTTCGTGGACGAACTGGGATCTGGACGAGGATCAGAAGGATCTGCTCGAATTCGTGTCGAAGCTGATTCACCTGAGACTGGACCATCCGGTGCTGCATCGCCGTCGCTTCTTCTCCGGACGTGAGCCCGGAGACGACAGCAACATGATTCCGCAGGTCGAATGGATGGACCATACCGGTTCCATTATGGATATGGACGACTGGTCAAACACACACGCCTTCACTGTGATGATCTATCTGAACGGTTCCGATATTCCGGAAACCGACTGGTACGGCAATCAGATGGTCGACAATGATTTCATTCTGATTTTCAACGCGCATTACGAGCCGATCATGTTCACCCTGCCCGATGAGCAATATGGCAAGAAATGGCGCTTAATTGTCGACACGCATAATCCAAAGGGGCCAGAACTCAATTATGAGGCCGGTTTTGCGATTACTGCGCAATCAAGAAGCTTCCTGCTGTTGATGAGCGACAAGAAGCCGTCCAACAAGCACTACAACTTCTGACGGCGCACTCGCGTTATGCCGTCAGAATCCAGTGGGGTGGAGTCGTCGCCAATGCGATGGCTCCACCCCACTGGTATGTATATGTTGAAATCCGGCGGTTGCCGGTCAGCCTTGCATCAGACTTGTGCGGCGAGCCTCGAAACTGTGTCGGGAACAGTTTCGCTGACTTCCGCAAGATCCTCGACGGAGCGTGGTCTCTCAGATTGCGCCAGTATCAGCTGCGTCTGCACGCGATCCGCTTCGATGGCGGCGATTTGACGCGAGAAAATGATGAACCAGCCAAGGAACATCATGCCGGCCAACGCCTCCACATTCGTCAGCGTGTTATGCCCGCTCAGCCATTGGAATCCGGCATAAGCCCCAATCGCAATCGCAAGATCGGAAACCACGTATACGACCTTTGAGAGTTGCGGGGCAAGCCAAGGCAGGGCAATCATCAGCACGCTCATCAAACATGGTAGGCCGCGGGCGAACACGTTGTGCAAAATCGGATGCGGCGTGTAACGGAACATGCCGATACCTACGAAAGCGATGCCGGCCAACGTCAACATGATTGACAGCAGCAGAATCCTCGTACGAAAATGCTTCGGCGTCTCATTGATGGCATTGGAATCCAGATACTGCAATTGCAGACGATACGTGGTGATGAGCTCGGAAACGGCGAAATAGCTGATGATCACAATGCAGATCCCCGCGAGCGTCAGCGTCGAATTGAACATACGCGCGGCGAACGTCGTACGGTCGCCCAATTGAGAGAAATTATTGTTGTACCAGTACGGATCGTCGGACGTCAATCCTGCGATACTCACGCCAGACACCACGAAAAACGGCAGTAGGGAAGCGATCGTTTTGGCATTCATAAGTTCCGCCTGCACGAAAGTGATATAGCCTACAACGCCTGCGATGGCCGCGCATAGGATCGGCAGATAGCCTTTCAGCGTGCGGATGCCCATCATGTTGTTGACGATGGACAACATCATGAACGATGTGACGAAAATGGTCGAAGCATACACCATGGAAAGCGCGAGGATCTCGAAAATACGACGGACCGGAATAGCCCAACCATGTTTGAGTGTCAGCGAACGTGATTTTCGTGCGTAACCCAAACTGAATGAAACGACTCCGCATCCTGCCACGATTCCCGCGCAGACGGTGAACAGACGCTGCGTGACACGCCAGATGGCCGGGGCGAACTGCATGTATGCGTTCATGACGAACCAGGCGATAACGGCGCATGTCACAAAGGAGATGATGCCTGACGATTCGGCCTGCTGGTGACGTCCCATGCCACTCTCCCTTCCGAAATGCTATTGTAAGCCTGTCGTTGTCCAACCATACGCTATAATAGAAACTCGTGTTCACTTGATGCGATTCCGTGAGGCGGATTCGCGGGGTGTGAACGTGAACGGGCTGTAGCGCAGTTTGGTAGCGCGTCTGCTTTGGGAGCAGAATGTCGCAGGTTCAAATCCTGTCAGCCCGACCATAAACCCCGGAATACCAACGTTTTCAAGGTGTTGGCGTTCCGGGGTTTTGTCGTGTCGGACACGATTGGACACGATGACCTCGATGGTCGTGTATCTATCGTGTCCCGAGCGTCGCGCGCACGGCCGTTTCGACGGCGCTCGCCACCTCTTCCAGACGCTCGGGCCACAACGCCGCGTAGGTGTCCAATGTGATGGTCGCCGACGAATGCCCCAGCTGGCGCTGCAGCGTCTTCACGTCGGCACCGGCCGCGATGGCGATGCTCGCGTACGTGTGCCGCAGCGAGTGTATCGTCACACCCTCGTCCTCCATACCGGCGTCCCTCAACGCCTTGTACCAAACCCTGGTGCGCCAGTTGTGCAGCCAGATCGGGCCTTCGCGCGCGGCACGGAACAGCCACGCGTCATCCGGCTGACCGGCGGTGAGCGGGCGGAGAAGATCCATGACGGACGCGGGAGCCGCCGCCCACCGTGGCTTGCCGTTCTTCGGCGGCCCTATCATTTGTCCGCCTTTGCCGTCGTCGGTCCATGTGCGCGCGACCCTCACCCTGGAACGCGCCCAATCCACGTCGCCGACACGCAAGGCGAGGGCCTCACCTACGCGCAGACCGGTGTAGGCGAGGAAGCGCACCAACGTCGCATCCACCGTGCCGGCCACCTTCTCGCGTTCGTCGGCCAACAGCTCGACCTCACGGATGCTCAGATACACCTTGTCGTCGTCCGAATCCACGATCTTGGTGTGGTGACCTTCTCTATCGGATTCTCGACGATCCACCGCTGGTCGTGCGCGTACTCCAGCACGCCGCCCATGACGACCTTGACGATGTTGCGGATGCTGCGCGGACGCAGCGGACGCGGAGACCTGCCATCGGGCAGTTCGGCGGGATAGTCGCCCGTCGTCAACCCCTCCACCCACTGCTGGATCCCGTTGCGCGTGATGGCCCGCAACGGCACGGCTCCCCATTTCGGGTTGACATACACGCGCAGCTCACGCTCGTAACGGCTCCTAGTCGAAGCCTTCAGGTCGAGCTTGCCGTGCAGCCATTCAACAGCGACGTCGGCGAACAGTCGGCTCTCCTGATGCGGATCATGATAGCGGCCACGGCGCACATCGTCCTCCATCGCCGCACGGAACGCCTCCGCATCAGCATACTTGGCGAACGACTGCGCCGCCCATCCTCGGGCATGTACCAACGGCACCGCCAACGCTGACCCCTCCCGTACTGGGTCGTACGCCACCTGACCGGAACGTTCGCGCGCATCGGATCTCTCGCGTTCGCCAACGCGCGCTTCGCCGCACTGGACGGGGGAGTGCCGTCCTCCGCGTTCCTCAGCCACCGGTCATCGATCATCACCCGCGCCACCGCACACCTCCGATCAGCGCATCGTGTCGCGCAGCAGACGCCGGTAATCCTCGACCACCTGCAGCGTCACATCCAGCTCGCACGCGATCCGATACGCGTCACCCTCATGCAGTTCCTCGGCGCTCGCGTACTCGATGGGATCGATGAGTTTGAGCGCGGTCTCCCGTCGTGCCCTGCGTTCGGCCTTGACCCCGTACGTGGTGCCGCACCCGGTGTCGTGGTACCGGGCGTGTACGAGCTCGTGGCAGAGCGTGCACCGGCGTTGGAAATCCGGCAACGACTCATCCAGGATGATGAGCCGCGCCGGCTCGTAGTAGACGCCGCACAAACCGTTGGGCAGGCGCCGCTCCTCGACACGGATGCCCAGGGCGGACGCCTCATGCATCAGTTGTTCCGTCGTGGTCCCTTTCGCTGATTTGACTATCAATCCGACAGGTGTGAAACTAAGGGCAGCTCATCTACCTAGTTGTAGAAGGAGTTCCTTAGGTCGCTGCGGCGGCCCTTGCTTTTATCGAATCACGTCCACATGCGTCAAGCTCTTTGTCATTCACCGACATCCTTTCCCGTGCCGTCGAATACCCGTCGCCTCACATCGTCGGACAGACGGTAGAACGCCGGTCTCTGCCCGCGGTGCGCCACCAAGCCGATCTGCTCGAGATGATCGGTGATGGTCTTCGCCTTCTTCCGACCTACCTTCAACGCGTCGCACAGCATATCCCTCGTCATCCCGTGCGGCTCGTCGGAGAACAATTCGTTCTGGATGAGGACGTTCATGGCCTTCGACTCCTGTTCGCTCACGTCCAGCCCCTTCTCCATGCCCACGTATGCGGACAGGGCGGCCACGAGCATACGGGACTTCTCGACCAGGTCGTCGATGAGCCCGCGCTGCGCCTCGGACACGAACTTCATCATCCGGTACGCGAACAGGCTCGCGTCGCAGCAGTTCAACGGATGCTGCGCCTCCTCGAATGCCTTGTAGTACCTGTCCTTGCCGTCGTAGATGACGGGGCTGAGACTCACAGTGGTCGGAGCGCACAGGTGGTGCCTGAGCTGGAGGGCGAACAGGAACCTTCCGGTCCTGCCGTTGCCGTCGTAGAACGGGTGTATGTACTCGAACGCGAAATGGCACATCGCGGCCCTGATGAGCGGCGGTATGCTCTTGTCTTTGGCCAAGGCGAGCCATTGGGTGAGCGCCACCTTGATCTCCGATTCCGGCTCGATGCCCGTGTGGATGCGCCTGCCGGTCGCCGTGTCGTCGATGAACACGGGTCCTTTGCGGAACAGGTCGCCGTCCGGCATGTCGTCGTCCTTCAGCTCGCCGGCGGTGACCTGGTCGTAGATCCTGCGGATGTCCTCGAGCGTACCGGGTATGTCGGGCACTTTGTCGTCGTCATCTCCGAGAGTGAGGAACAGTTTGGCGAATTCGCTGAACCTCTTCCCGGAATCGTTCGTCCTGGCGGCCTGCAGGGCGTCGCTGATCTCCTTGCGGGTCGAGCGCACGCCCTCGATGCCGTTGGTGCTGAGCATCTCGGTCCCGATGAGATCGTTGAGATAGGCGTGTTTCACCTCCCTCGGCAGCGAGTTCCACAGGCTAGTGACCACGGTGTCCTGCTCTCGTATGGTGTCGAGTAGCGCTGCGAGCTCACGGAAGTTGACCACGAACACCTCGTGGCCGCGCAATGTGACGCCGGAGCGGAACGTGCTCCATCCTTCGATGCGCGCCCGGTATTCGCGTTCGGCCCTGTCCTGCGGACGTTCCGTCGATTCGCCCATGTGCAGGGTCCGTCTGATGCTTTTGTAGTCCATGTAATCGCTCCGAATACGTGTCCCGGCACTTTTGCATGCCATCCGTCAAGGTTCTATTGTTCCTTTTTGGCGAAAAGGAACAATAGAAATGTTGAAAAGCATTCCGAATGTTCCCAACGCCCAATCAGTTCGTCGGTGTTTTCGCCTCGACGGTCTCGCCTGTATCCTGTCCCTGTTCCCGTTTCTCGGCGATACGCCGGCTGATATGTTGGTCATTGACTTCAGTATGCATTTCAATCCTTACCGTGGTTTCATCATCGGTACGTTCGATAGCGGCTGCTGCTACAAGCCCGTCGCCATCGCAGTCATCAATCGATGACAGTAGGTCGCACATTCCCAGTAACACACCACCAAGCTTGACGGTGCAATTCCTCCTGACGATGACCCACACATGGGATCCGTCGGGAAATTCGGAAAGCACATCCGAGATTCCATCAATTGAGTCGATCTGTACCCATTCACCTCCTCGGCCGAGTGTGCGCTTATGTGGTTTCGGATTGAGAAATCCGGAATCTGCGCTCGCGGATTTAGCGGGCTGGCGATTTTGAAGTTTCGGACGTTTAACGGTCTTGGGCTTCTCCTTCCGTACGACCTGCGAACTTAGGTCGACCGGTTCATGCTCGAATGGCATATGCAACCTCAATTGCAGACGATCGACCTCGCGGTCCTTTGCGCGATCGGGTATATGGGCAATCATCGAAGCTCCATCGCCGGGTACCTGACCGCAATGGCGCTCCATCTGGTATTTGCTGATGTAGCCTATTTCCTCGCCGTCCAGATACACCCAATACGTTGGGTATCCTTCGTATTTCCCCTTTGGTATTCGTCCCTCGACGACGTACGCCCAGATCCAAGCGTCATATCCATAGGGCTTTAGGCTGTCCTGATGATTCTCGTCGCCGGAAACCTCGATCCCTTGTTCGAACGTTCTGACCTCCACATCGCTGGGACGTTTGTTAACCGGTTCCAGATCCATCCCATCGAGATACAGGCTTTTGGCGAAGATCGTGTTCTTCCGCCGCTTCTCCTTGAGATCACGATTCGCCGACTCCTCCTGCTGTTCGCGAGTCAGCATGACTGGAGCGGTCATGGAGTTCAACCGCTGCCAGCATGCCCAAGTTTGCCGTGCATCGGACAACGCGCGGTGGTCTTCCAACTGATCGATGCCGAGAAGACGTATGAGCTCCTGCAATGACAGAGATGGCACGTTCGGAAACATCCTTCGTGCCAGCACGAGCGTGTCCGTGAGCGAGACATCCGGCGGAGGACACCCGTATCTTCGTGATTCCATGGCCAACATGTTGATATCGAACGCGACGTTATGACCGATGACATTCAACGATCGAATGGCCTCAAGAAAACCAGGGATGATGAATTCCGCATCCGGCTGATCCAGAAGTTCATCCTCGGTTATACCGGACAACAGCGTGGAGGATAACCTGAGCCCGTCATACGGACGAATCAGCTGCTCGTATTCCGCGATAGGACGATTGTCCCTGATGAGAATCGCGCCAATCTCGATAATCTGCGCATCATTTGAATTCCCGGTGGTTTCCGTATCGAGCACCATCTGATCGGCAACCGACGCCTGAACACGAAACCTGTCCAACTTAGCTTTCGCACTTGCGAAATACCGTGCGTCTCGTTCCGGCCTATACGGCGGATACGAGTCAGACGGCATCGAAGCGTTCACTCGTTGAGGATGACCGGCTTCACGCTTGCCGGTGATTCCGATTCCCAACAGTTTGAGAATGCTCGATAACAACCCCATTGTCCGCCCCTCACGCTGCCGATTGTCTAATCCCTTGGCGTTTCCGCCTCAAGCTCCTTGTTTTCATCCTGATTCGCGGCCAGATCGTACAAATCAGGATTCGACGCGATATCATCGGCGACTTGTGCAATCGTCGGTGGGTCTCCGAGCTCTTCGATAAGCCGTGTGTACGCAGCGTCGACTACCTGTCTTGGGTCAACGTTGATGAGCTCGCATGTGTTGATAAACGCTTCGAGTGGCATCGATGGTTTTGCGTTGATCCATCGTGAATAACCGGATTTGGAATGCCCGAGGCGTTCGGCCACCTCTGCTTGCGATGTACCTTCTCGCGCAAAGTTCGCTTTAAGCTCATAGCCGATGAGTTGTGCGAAACGTTTGCTGCGCTGCTCCTTAATATCACTCATGTGAGCATGATAATGCTTTATTTGAGCAATAACAACTTACGGTGTGGCATTTAATTGCTCATATGAGACACGCCGAAAGTTGACAATAGCCAATGTGAGTCACACCATTGCATGTATGAGCAACGTCAATGCTGAGTTCGGCTATCTCGCCGAATCAATCATAAAGCGCAAAGGAATGACCAAGAAGGCCGTCAGCGAGAAGTCCGGCATTCCCTACAGCACCTTCAACTTCATGCTGCGCGGGCAACGCGCCGTAACTCTCGACAACATTTTGGCAATTGCTGAAGCCACCGAATCTAAGCCGTCTGCGCTCATTCCGAAGCAGTTCAAGTCCGAGGCGTTCGCGGAAGGTGGGGAGTGATGAAAAGCGAGATTGGAACCATGCCGGCGCCGGTTGTCATTCCGAAGTCCATGGAGCAGGTCGAGCGGGAGCATCAGGGGTTGTGCGATCTGATTCGTCGGGACGTTCGTCGCATCGTCGCCGAGGAGTTGGACAAGCGCGGTCTCGTGGACCGTGGGACGAACCCGGTCTCGACCGAGGAGTTCATCCGGCGGAACCCGGAACTGCATGGTCTGGTGAGGGACGCCGTCCGCGGTGAGCTGGAGTTCGCACGCGCGGACGGAGAACGGTCAGTCGATGCCAAGCCTCCGCTTGATCTTCAGTTGGTCGTTCCTGATGTACCGCTGGTATTCCGCGATGCCCCGTACGGCATCGGCAAGCGAGGCGATCGCCCTGGCCATGTCGCCGGCTCTGACGTAGGTCTTGGCGTCGTTTGCGGAATCTATCGGATCGCGTTCCATGCTCTCACCTCCCTTCTTTGCGTGGCATGCACCATTCTCGCACTCAAGGCATTCCCGGAAGGAGGGGAATGATGGATTACAGGACGTTGCCGTTGAAGGATCTGGCGTTGTCCGTGAGCGTGGTCATCGATGTGGTCCGTGATTTGTGTGAGCTCCGCCGCAGGGAGGGGAGCTCACGAGCGACATGCTCCACAAGTACGAGGCGAAGGCCGTGCATGGCCTGTTCGTGCTTATTGTCCGGGAGCAATCTGCGGGAAAATCGTCGCCGCGGTCAGTGCCACGGAAGGAGCTTCGATGATGAACCCGATGGCGATTTCGGACAGTGCGTTTTTGACTCCGTCCCATTTCGAGCTTTTCTCCTTCGGCGTTTGCACCATTGTGATGTCCAGGGCCATGCGGAGTCTGGCGAACGCCTTCTCCAGCGCGAAGTCGCCGGTGATGTCGTATTCGGATAACGCGGTCTCCGTCTCGGTGAGCAATCGGGATACGTACAGTGCGAGTCCTTCTGGCATGGTGTCGGCGATTTCGCCAAGAACCTTCCTGGAATCGGTGAGCAGTGAGCGTAGCTTCTCTTTCTGTTCGTCCGTGAAGTGGACGGTGCAGCCCGTCATCTTGTCCGCGATGGTCTTCATCGCGAGCATGTCGCCGGCGTTGACACGGATCGAAGCGTACATGTTTGCTTTTCGTGTCCGTCCCATCCGTTGCGTTCGGCAAAGGCGGTGACGATGATGTTGGTCCAGTGTTTGACGCAGGTGCGCATGATCGACACATCATCGCCCATGCGCTCCCATGTGTCTATTTCGGATTCGATCTCCTGCAACGCCGATGTGACATCCAGGAGTGTGAACCCGTTCTCGAAGGCGTTACTCATGTTTTTCTGCTGGAAGAAGGAAAGCAGGTACTGTGCGGCGTTCATTGATTCTTCTCCTAATCTGGCCGGTCCGCGTCTGGACCACGCGGGCCTTGTAGCCATCCAGTTTAGGAGGGGGCCGGGCGGTTCTCCTAACGCCGCCCGGCGTATTCCACTCATCCGATGTGAAAGGGGTGCGTGATGTGCGATGACGTGTTCGCCGCGTTGGAGGCGGCGTTGAAGCCGATGAACACGACCAAGGACGTGGCCGAGTGCGGCATCACGGAGCGCACGCTGGCCTATTGGCGGACGACGGGCCTTGGCCCGAAGTACGTGAAGGTCGGCCGCACGGTCCTCTACCCGAAGGAGGAGCTGGTCTCCTACTTCCGCGAGCACCTGTACCAGTCGACCATGGAGTACGGGGAGGTGCCGGCATGAGCAGGCATCGCAGGCCGGTGACGCTGACCGTGAAGCAGCGTGAACAGAAGCTGGCGTTCTGCATCGTCGTGGGCGCGGCGCTCGTCCTGTTGTCGGGATGGGGCTCGTCTGGTGGGTCGCCGGGTTGGTGGACGGCGTGTTCAGCGTTCTGCATTTCGCGGCGTTCATCGCGGGCGGGTTGCTGGGCGTGACGCTGCTGTCGATCGCCGACCGCGAGGACGGCGAGTAGGAGTCTTGCCCGGCGTTTTTCTGCTTTCCGCGTCGGGCGGCGTGAAGGAAAACACGTACAAACCGGTGCCAATAACAGAAGATCGCGCGGACGTCGTCAGGATGTGTCCCCAGCCGTCGTGGCGTCCGCGCGTTTGGCCGGCGCCCCATAAGGGGTACGGCGGCCGGAGCGGAATCGTTGTCGAAATGGTGTGTGGCGGATTCCGTTCCGGTGTGCCGGGTTCGACTCCCGGCGTCGGCCCGAAAGGAGCCCGTATGGCTTTCGGCAAGGATTGGAAGGAGGTCGTCATGACCGATGATGAGCTGAAGCTTCTGGATACGCCGTATCGTGACCTGTCCATGGATGACAGGGCGAAGGCACTGTCCAGGGTGCAGAAGGATTACGGGGACACGGTCCTGACCGTGGTCACCCAACTGCTGTCCACGAACATGGGTTTGACGATGCGCGAGGCGGTGATGAAGGAGACCGGCTCATGGCCGCAATGGCCCGATCCGAAGAAGCGTCGCGGCCGCAGCGTCAAGCCCGGCGCCACGACGTCCGCGACGCCGATCGTGGATCAGCCGAAGGCGGAGAAGCCCGAACCGTCCATGACGGCCGAAACGGAGACGTGCGGCGATCTGGACAACCTGACGCGAGACGAATTCGTGGATCGCGGGGTGAAGCTCTGCGACCAGGCGTACGTCGCCGCCGTCGGCATCATCAGGCTCGGCTACCTGACTCATCAACCGGCGCTGGTCGACATGGCCGCTGGCGTTGTCAGCAACGCGGCGGCCTGCCGGTCCTGCGTGGAACGCAACGGGAAGGTGTTGACCGATGGCCGGTGAAACTGAGCTGACGATCGTCGGCAATCTGACCGCCGACCCCGAGCTGCGGAGCATTTCCACCGGATCCTCGGTGTGCAATTTCACGATCGCCGCCACCCCGCGGACGTTCAACCGTCAGTCGGGCCAGTGGGAGGACGGCCAGGCGTTGTTCATGCGCTGCACGGCCTGGCGCGAGCTCGCCGAGCACATCAGCCGGAGCCTGGCCAAGGGCATGCGCGTCATCGCCAGGGGAACACTCTCGCAGGAGACATTCCAAGCGAACGACGGGACCAACCGGACCGTGTTCAAGCTCACGGTCGACGAGATCGGCCCCTCGCTGCGGTACGCGACCGCGGCCGTGGCCAAGCAAGCTCCCGCCCGCGGCTTCCAGGGCAATAAGGGTTCCCAAAACGGGTATTCGGGTGGGGCCACGTTCGGTGGCTCCGCCTGGCAGGAGTCATCCCAGTCGAGTCCGGTGGAGCCGTCCATCGGCGGGCCTCACGACCCGTGGGCCGCCGATGCGGGAGCGTCTTCCGTCGGCCCGGACGATGAACCGGAATTCTAAGGAGGGGATCGTGGGTGGTCTTATCGACAGCGTTAACCGGACGATCAGTGAGACGTGCCTGTGGTGCCACGCTCACCCGGGCAAGTGGCATTCGTGGCCGATTGCGTATTCGTCGGAGCGTGCGGCGCGCGAGGATCTGGAGCGGTTCCAGTACAACGAGGTGGACGGCTGGCGGTGCGATCCGCGAGCATTCCGGTTATGGTCGTGAATCTTGACTCGCACTTGGACGCGGATTTCTGCCGTGAGATGGGAGAGCAGCTCCTGACGGTGGATGTGCCGAAGTCGCTTCTGCTGAAGAGCAACGGCAGCCAGGGCAACCCGTACCGGAACAACCAGAGGGCGATGGAATTGCACCGTCTAGGCCTGATCGCGGCCCGCAGCGGGTTGAATTCCGGGGCCTTGCGTACGGCTGGTCGTCTGGTGGACCTGCTGTGCGTGGTCGCCTACCCGAAGAACCTGCATCGCGTGGATCCGCCGAACATGTGGCCCACGTGCAAGCCGGTCATCGACGGGATGACCGAGGCGGGCCTGTGGATCGACGACGACAGTTCGCATATCCGCCGCACCAGCTTCCAACAGGACCCGCAGCCAACGGGCAAGCAGGGCCTGTGGCGGATCACCTTCCACATCATCCCAATCAGCGAAGGGGAACAGGAATGAACGACCATCTGACCATGACCAGGCAGCAGTTCGGCGACGCCGTGTACACCGCCGTCCTCAAACACGCCAAAACCCGCGTCGGCGGTCACTTGATCCCCTACGGGGAGTTGGCCGGCGAGCACGGCGTCATCCAGTACGCGTGGGACAGCCTCGCACGCCATAGCGAAAGCGGGCGGCGATGACACGGCTCACACCACTCATGAGGGACCGTCTCGCGTACATCCGCGAGAATCCCAACGCCTACCCGTGCGACGGCAACGACAATCGCACCTTCCAGGCCCTGGCACGCCACGGGCTGATCCAACCAGAAACATTCGGCTGGAGCGTCACCGACAAAGGCGCCGCGCTCGCCGACAAACTACTGAAGGGGAAGCCATGAGCGTGGAACTGCTCGCCAAGGCGAAGAAGACGCGGCCGGGCGGGGACAGCACGGCGAAGCTGCTGCTGATAGTCCTCGCGGACTATGCGAACGCTGAGGGCATGGCATGGCCGACGGTCGCGACGATGACCGAGGAGGTCGAGAAGAGCGAACGCACGATCCAGACCGCGTTGCGCAAGCTCGAACGATTGAAGCTGATCCGCAGGGGCAATCAGAAGTGGACGCGCAACTATCCCAAGGGGCAGCGTCCGACCGTGTACGAGATCCTCCCTGAGAAAACCAAGCGGGCTCAGCATTCCAAGACTGCACGGGTGCAGTCCACCGCACCCGTCGAAACAACACCGGACACCGGTGCAGTACACAACACCCCCACCGGTGCAGTCCACGACACCACCCCGGTGAAGCACACTGCGGGGGAGGGGTGCAGCACAGCGTACCGAACCGGTGCAGCCCACTGCACCCAAACCCTTAAAGAACCACCAATGGAACCCTTAAGAGAGAGTACGCGCGCGCAAACCACGAAAACCACCACAACCGACCGCGCCCAGGCGCTCGCCGACTGGAAACCCAACCTCGACCACCACGATCTCGCCGACGATCTCAAACTCGACGTGGATTACGAAGCCGGCAAGTTCCGGGATCGTCTGCTCGCCAATGCCGCGATTCCCGCGAATCTCGACGCGGCGTTCGATCTGTGGCTCAAGCGCGGGGCCGAGCTCGGTCTCGGCGGCAGGGAGACCCCGAAGGCGAAGACCTGCCAGCACACGTGGGCGTGCAGGCACACCCATGCGATCCTCGACCGGGTCGGCATCAGCCGCGACGACACCGACACCGCCGGCCGTGTCGCCCAGCGGCTCAAGCGCGGCGACGCACCGGAGGCGATCGTGGACGACCTGCTGGAGATGCGAGACCACGAGTGGTGGGAGGCGGCATGAGCCAGACCATCGCGGCGATCATCCTGCTCGCCCTGGCGGTGCTGGTCGGGTGTATCGGAGGACGAAAATGAGCCAGCCAAGCCGACTGACCTGCCAGCTCGTGGACCTGCGCGACGAAACATCCTGCGTGCGCTGCGGCGCCTACCTGGTCGGGCGTCCGGCGTCCAGGCATCACCGGAAACGGCGCTCGCAGGCGAGCCGGGCGGAGGTGCATTCGCCGGCGAATCTCATCGACCTGTGCGGCACCGGCACGACGGGCTGTCATGGGTGGGTGCACGCCCATCCGGAGGAGGCCCGGGAGCACGGGTGGCTGCTCAGATCCACCGACAGTCCGAAGCGGACGCCGATGCTACACGCCTTGTATGGGTGGGTGCTTCTGGATGACCAGGGGCACGTGGAAATCATCGAAGCCAACGAAAGGAAGGCACTGATATGACAAACGATACGAAGCCGGACATGATGTTGTGGCTGGACGTGGAGACAACGGCGTTGGATCCGACCCGCGGGCAGCTGCTGGAGGTCGGCATGGCCGTCACGGGGATGGACGGGGAGACGCCGGACGACGTGGACGACAGGCTGATCCGTACCTGGGTCATCGAGCATGACGCCATCCGTCTGTGTCCGGACACCGCGTGGGCGGTCGACGTGCACACGCGCAACGGGCTCGTCGACGAAACATTCGGCGACGACGCGGTAGGCGCATACACGGCCGCCAAGCAGATCAACGGCGTGCTGGCCGATTGGGCGGGAAAGTACACCCTGCATCCGGCGGGCGCGAACGTTGACTTCGACATCAAATGAATCCGCAGCAGGCTCGAGCTCCATCTCGACATGCTCCATTACCGGAAGCTCGACCTGACCACGCTCCGATTCCTGATGAGGCAGGCCACGCTCGGCGCCTACTTCGAGCCATCCACCGACCACAGGGTCAAGACCTGCCTCAACCGCGACATCCAGGAATACAAGCACATCCTCCATAAGATCACCGCGCTCGCGGAAGGGGATACGAAATGAGCGTGACCAGTGGCGCGACAATATGGGCAATCTCGTGTGACCGTCCTTGCTGTACCAGTCAAATCGCCGTTGCGGCCGCATCCTGCAGCCAGGCGCTCATCGACGCCGAACACGAAGGCTGGCACGTACTGGCCGACGGCACCGCATACTGTCCGACGCACAGGCCTCGGGAATGACGAAGCCCCCATCCCTTCGGACGGAGGCCACGACCAGCAATCACCAGTCTAGCCGAAGGATGGGGAACGTCATGACACTCTGCCGGATCTGCGAACACGCCGCAACCGATACGTCGACGGGCGTCTGCCGCGACTGCATGAACGCCTACGTGTCGCGACTGCAGTGGCTGCGCCTGATCGGCATGCCCACGCTCCGCCAGGTCGCCTACCGTCAGGTCGACCTCGGCGAGCACGCGGCCCGGTCCGGCAATACGGGCGTCGCGCCCATCCCGCTGCGCATGGACGCCGAACAGGCGTACATCGACGTCGAACGCGACCTGCAATACCTCGCCGGACGCATCGGACTGAAACCCGTCGGTCACGACGACATGGAGCGGCCTCGCACGCTGCGCGACTGGGCATGGATCCTGCCACGGCTCATCCTCCGCCAACACGACCTGTTCGCCCTCGACACCGCGGCCGGCGACCTGCACGCGCTCACCCATGACTGCGAGCGCGTGGACGGGTTCGTCAGCCGTCGTGCGGAGCGGCGTCTGGTGGGCGTGTGCCCGGAGTGCGCGTCGGGCGAGGATCCGGAGCGGACGCCGGTGTACGCGGCGCGTGGCGAACGGTATGCGGTGTGCGAGGCGTGCGGCGCGTGGCTCGACCTGGAGCGGGTGCGGCTCGGCTATCTGGAGGAGGCGGGCATGCTGCACATCACGCGCAAGCGGGCGGACGCGGCCCGGTGGCTGTCGGAGCAGTCCGGCGTGCGGGTGACCGGCAAGATGCTGGACAACTGGCGTCTGGCCGGCCGCCTGCATCCCAGGCACGTGGAGGGCCGGTCACCGGCGAAACCGAAGCCGAAAAGAAGAAGAGCTGCATCCCAGGCACGTGGAGGGCCGGTACTGGGAGTGGGACGTGCACGAGCTGCTGGAATGCGTTAGGTGACGTCTGTTTTCCTCGGTTTGAGAAACGGTTGCAGTTTTGGTTACAAAACTGATATAACTATTCTATGAACGAAGAAATCTACCCGAACGCGCCCATTGTGCTCATGGTGGCCGAAATCAAACACACCGAGCACGGGCCACTGGACGAGAAACAGTCCAGAACGATCTCCGAGGCGGTCAGGGAGACACTCCCAATCCGCGAGGAGGACGCTGAACAGAACATCACCTTCACGGGAATAACGGACGGAACACAGCCGCCCGTCCAAGTCTCTCAGACGAAGGTGCTGCGCTGGTCAAGCCGCGACAGAAGAACCGTCCTCACGGTCAAATCCGACACCATCTCCGTGGAAACCACGCAATACCACCGATACATGGACATTCGGGAACTACTGGGGCGAGCGCTGGCCGCGCTCGCCGACACGACGTCCTTGGACGGCGTCACGCGCATCGGCCTGAGGTACATCGACGAGATCCGCGTGCCGTCCGAAGATGATTCCGGACTCCCGGAATGGGGTGAATGGGTTGACGGGTCGCTGCTCGGCCCGCATGGAATCGAGCTCGGTCATGGGCTGTCGCCGGCCACCAACGAAGGCACATCGGTGTTCGCCGGGGATGACGCGACCAGACTGGTGCTCCGGTACGGCGCGCAGGATGCGTACGTCGTCGGTTCGACGCAGCAGCTTCGACGCCCCCTGCCGTCCCCTGGCCCGCTGTTCAAGCTGGACATCGACAGCTACTGGCAGCCGGAGGACGTTCCGGAATTCAACCCCGATGGAATCCTCGCAATGGCGGATCGGCTCCACGAGCCGGTGCGTTCCATGTTCGAGGGGCTGATCACCGACAAGCTCAGGAACGAGGTGCTTCGCCGTGGCTGACACCATCATCAAGGAAAACGAGCGGACGTTGACGGAGACGGCAGGCGGTGCCGTGAACCGTCCCGAATCATCCGGAACCGGTCAATCCAGATCGGCACTCACCGACAACATCGGAGGCATTCGCGGCGCGGCCCGTGCTTTGGAATCCGAACTGGACGACATGCACCGTGAATCATTCGAATCCGAATGGGAGACGAAAACCGCCGAAGCAGGCAGGAAAAGCGTCAGAACACTGCTCGGCGAGCTGTCCGACCTCGGCTTCTCCTGGCGTGACATCGCCCGCATGCTGCATGTAAGCGTGCCCGCCATCAGGAAATGGAGGCAAGGAGGTGCGGCATCCGGCGACAGCAGAAGGAAGGTCGCCGCACTGATGGGGGCGTGCAATCTGATCATGCGTCATTCCATGGTCGATGAGATAGCCTCATGGTTCGAGATGCCCCTGACATCGGCGCCGGTCACACCCATCGACCTATACGCCGCAGGAAGGGCCGATCTCGTGTTCGACTACGCCAGCGGACATCCGGACCCGGAACGTCTGATGGACGAATTCGACCCCCAGTGGCGCGAACGCTACCGCAGCGATTTCGACGTCGTGACCGCTTCGGACGGTGACTTCTCCATCGTGAGGAAGGAACGGTAGCCATGAACAAGCTCGAATTCCCCGGCAGCAGCGAACGTCTCGCCCCGGACGGCCTTTATCTGGCCCGCGGAGCAGGCGAGACGTCGCCATGCCGTCCCTACCTCATCGGCGACGTATTCGACGGCGTGGCCATCCCCAACGGCGCTGGAGGCGAAAAGAAGAGGCGGGTGGCCATCCTGCAGCATCCATGCTCCATGCGCAAGGACGGGGTCAACCTGAAGGATTCGTTACTCGTGGCGAAGGTCTCCCGACGTCCCGCGCTGACTGCTGACGAATGGGCCGGAGGTTACTTCGGCATCATGCCGCTTCCTGAGCTTGAATACAGCGACAACCCCAAACGCCGCGACCACGCCATCGAGTTCGGTGACCTGTACACCGTGTCGCCTGGACAACTGGAAGCCGCAGAAAGAATCGCGTCGCTGTCACCCATCGGCATCAACCTGCTCCTGCAGCGGTGGGTGCACTATATGTCGAGGGTCGTGGTCCCCACGTTTACGTTCAACGAGGCGACGACACCGTTCTATGAAGAGGCCGACCTGATCGAGGAATGGTGCGAGGAATCAGCGACGGACGAAACCGCGGACTCCATCCAAAAGGCCGGGCTCGCCTGCATGGGATGGCTGCGCGCGGAACGACCGGGCGGCAGGACGTACCAGGAGATGCTCAAGGACCCGCAGTCGCGTAGCGCCGTACGCAAGGCGATGCGCGCGGAACTCAAGAGAATGAATCGTCCAGCGTGAACGGCGGAATTTCAGGCCTAGCAATTTCCGTGTTAAGCTAACGCTGTAACCAGCGGTATCCCTCGAGATGGGTGATGCCTGCTGGAGGTGAGGCCCCGACGGGCATGGATTCGTCGGGGCCTCGCTCGTATCCGATGGATGGTTGGCTGAGCAGTCGAAAGCACCCGCTTGCTAGGCGGGAGACCTTGACGGGTCCGCAGGTGCGAATCCTGCACCATCCGCACATTCGTTTTCGGGGAGGTGCATGATGCCGCCCACCATCACGCTCAAGATCACGGACAACGCGGACCGGCAGCTCGCCACGATGAACGTGCCCGTGCCATTGTCGGGTGAACCGGGCGAGTGCGCCATGTTCGACGCCGAGACGTTCGAACGACTGCTCGATCGGGCGGCCATCGCGTTCCGCAAGGTGTTCGACGATGCATACCGGGAAGGCTAACTCGCGTCGTCGCGGCGGTCGTGACCGGTTGTGGCGAAGGGTCAGGGCGTTGGGGGAGCCGTGCTGGATCTGCGGGCTGCCGATCCCTTTGGATGCGCCGGCTCGTGACCCGTTGAGCTTCGAGCTGGACGAGCTGCTGCCGGTCAGCAAAGGCGGCAGTCCCACGGATCCGGGGAACGTGGCCGGGGCGCACCGTTGCTGCAACCTATGGCGCGGTGTCAGGAGCGTCGCCCACGTCGAGCGCGTCCGTTCCATGGTTCGAGCCCGGTATGGTTCGTGGCCGTCGCCGATGGATTTCGTGCGATGCGCGAAATCCATCGACATGAAGGACGGGGCGCCGATTGTGCATCCGGTGAGGTCGAGTGGCGCGGTCTGACCCACCCGGGTATACCTGCACCCGTTTTCTCGCGGACACCCCGGGGCATAGTCACGATTTACACACAAGGTTCGGATTTCGGCTTGGAGGTGGCGCGTATGACGATGCTGAGCGTCACCCGAAAGGGCGATCCGGAACAGCAATTGACCGAACTGGCCAAGAGGCTGGCCGCGGCGATCGACAGATGCGACGATGCGGGGAAGCTGGCGAATCTCGCCCGGCAGTATCGCGAGACGATACTGCGTTTGACCGAGCTGAAGGCTGGTGATGGGGATGACGACGACCACGAGCTCGACGACCTCATCGCAGGCGCCAAGGCCACGAGGCCGCGAAGAGCCGACTAGCCTGGTCGAACCCGACGCGGCCGACTGTCTGCTGGACGAGTGCCTGACCGCGTGCGCCTCCGGAGGATTACGGCCGATGCGCTGGCAGGAGAACGTGCTGCGCGGCTGGCTCGGCGTCAACGCGGATGGCCTGTGGGCGGCGGGCACGTGCGGTCTGTCCGTGCCGCGGCAGAACGGCAAGACCCTGGGCGTGACCGAGGCCAGGTCGAACTACGGGATGCTCGTGAAGAACGAACTGGTCCTGTACACCAGCCACCTGCAGAAGACCTCGACCGAAACGTTCGAGGACATGGCCAACTTCTTCGACAGCCGCCGCCTGCGCAAATACGTCAAGACGATCCGCACCGCATTGGGACGCGAGGCCATCATCCTCAAATCCGGCGCGCAGATCAAATTCCTGGCGCGCACCCGCAACGGCGGACGCGGCCAGCACTGCGACCTGCTGATCTTCGACGAGGCGCAGGAGCTGACCGACGAACAGCAGGCCAGCTTCCTGCCCACGCAGGCCGCCAGCGCCAACCCGCAGACCATCTACACCGGTACACCGCCCGACGAGAACGCGCCCGGCATCGTGTTCTGCCGCATCCGCGACAAGGCCTCGGCCGGAGCGGACGGCATGGCGTGGGCCGAATGGTCGGTCGACCAGATCGGCGACGTCACCGACCGGCAACGCTGGTATCAAACCAATCCGTCGCTCGGCCTGCTGATCCTGGAATCCTCCGTGGAGAAGGAGGCCAACGACATGGCCCCGGACAAGTTCGCGCGCGAACGCCTCGGCTGGTGGATGCCCGCAGGCAGCCAGGTCGACCACGTCATCGACGCCGACGCATGGAACCGGTGCCGCGTCGAGGAGCCGCCCGAACCGCATTTGGTGTGCGCCGGCGTCAAATTCGGCACGGACCGCGCCACCCTCGCCTACTGCATCCGGCCCAAGACCGGGGCCTGCTACGTCGAATGGGTGGACACCAGAAGCCTGAACGAGGGCGTCGGCTGGCTCGCCCAATGGCTCGACACGCGACGAGGCACCATCGCCACCGTCGCCATCGACGGGCGCAGCGGCACCGGAGCCCTGACCACCAGACTCCACGACATGGGCTTCCCGAAAACCGCGGTCATCCTGCCTGGATCCGCGGACATGGCCACCGCCAACGCGATGCTCCTGGACGCCGTCAACACCGGCACGCTCACCCACTACGGCCAGGACGAACTGACCATGAGCGCGACCATGAGCGCGCGACGCCGCATCGGCGGCGACGGATTCGGGTTCGAGGACCACGACACCGCCGACAGCACGCTCATCGAGGCGTGCGCGCTCGCGCACTGGCAGGCGAGGACCACCAAACGCAACCCGAAACGCAAGCTGAGAGTGGGGTGAAATGGATATGGACAACCTCGGCGGCATCACGTCCGCCATCGGACTGGGCGAAACGGACCGCCGTACGCTCCGGGAGCTGCTCGACGCGGCGTCCTCGGTCAGGGAGCGCAACCTGATGCTCGAACAGTACTACGAGAGCGAGCGGCCGGTGCCGTCGATCGGCATCGACACGATCCCCGACAGCGTGGATCCTGGCGTGCGCTGCGACTGGGCGCGCAAGGCCGTGACCAGCGTGTCCGAACGCGTCCGCCTGGACGGGTTCGTGTTCGAGGGCGACTACGAGGATCCCGGTTTCGAACGCGTGGTGTAGGCCAACGACCTGGACAACGCGTTCAACCGGCACATCGCCTCGGAGCTGACCCACGGATGCATGTTCGCGACCGTGCAGAAATCGTCGCGCGGCACGCAGGTGCGCCTGCACTCGGCCGACACCGCTACCGCCCTGTGGGACACGGCGGCCGGCCGCGTCGCCGCCGGACTGGCCATCGCCGACGTCAAACGCGTCGACTGGAGCGTCACGCCGGTGCCGGTGCAGGTCAACATGCACCTTCCCGGCCGCGTCGTGGTCCTCAGGCGTGTCGGAGCGGCCAGCTGGGCCGCAACGGCGGAGCCGCATCCTTTGGATCGTCCGATGATGGAGGCCCTGACCTACCGGGCTACCGGCACCAAGCCGTTCGGCCAGTCCCGGATCACGCGCACCGTCCGCTACCTGGTCGACGAGGTGCAGCGCGTCATGCGTTACATGGCCGTCAGCGCCGCCATGTACGCGGCGCCCATGATGGTCGCCAACGGGCTGATCGACGAGCAGTACGACGAGATGAGCAAGAAGAAGTGGAGCCTGTACACCACCAGCTGGATGCTCGCCACCCGCGACGAGAACGGCAACACGCCCAGCTTCGAGAAGATCGCAGCGTCCAGCCCGCAACCCTACATCGACGCCATCGCCACCTACGCGAAGCTGTTCAGCGGCGCCACCGGCGTCCCGCTGAACTCGCTGGGCATCGTCCAGGACAACCCCAGCAGCGCGCAGGCCATCGCCGCCAGCCGCGAGGACATCTGCATCGCCGCCGAGGACTGCATCAACAGCAACGCGGTCGCCATGCGCAACATCGCCCTGATGGCCATGGCCGTCGAACACGACGGCCGCGCATACCGCGTGATCGGCGACCCGCAGACATACGCCGGTACGAACACGCCGGGCCCGTTCGACATGACCGTGAACACGGCCCGAGGGGAGGGCTGACATGGCGATCAAGGTGAAACTGCACCGTGACGCGTTCGACACGCTGCGCAACAGCGGCCCGGTGCTCGCCGAACTGGAACGGCAGGGTCAGCAGGTCGCCGCGCGCGCGAACGCGATGGCCTCGCCCACGCTGAAGGGCGCGAAGGGCTTCCGCGACGGCGGACCCTTGTATATGGCGAAGCCGGCGGAGGTGCAGTCTCATCGCGGGCGCGTGGGCGTGATCACCTCGAACGCGGCCGCGATGATCGACAACCGCAAGCACCAGACCCTCCTGCGGGCGTTGAAGGGGTGACGCATCATGCCTTCCACAATCGACCCCGTGGCCATGATCGTCTCCTGGCTCACCGCGCACCCAGTAGACGGGATGCCGGTAAGCACGCTCGTGCCGGCGGACCGTGACCCGCCGTTCACGACCGTGCGCCGCACCGGCGGCCAGATCGGTCTCCTGCACGACATGCCCCTGCTAACCGTCCGCTGCTGGCACATGAGCGAGGCCGAGGCAATGCGGGCGGGGCGTCGCATGCTCGATATGCTGCGCCGCATGAGCGTGGAGCATCCCGCCGTCCACTCGCTGGATGTGCTCAGCCTGTACACGGACCGCGACCCCGACACGGGCCGGTGGTACGCGGAACTGAACCTGCAGGTCGGCCTGGCGCCGACCCTGCCTGAACTCTACTGAAATCTGAAAGGAACCATCATGGCTATCGCGAACAACGCGCGCAACGTCAGCTACGGCAAGCCCAAGTACGGGGGAGTGGCCTACCGCGCGCCCATCGGCACCCCGCTGCCGACCACACCAGACGAACCGCTCGACAGCGCGTTCGAGAACGTCGGTTATCTGAACCAGGACGGCATCAGCCTGGCCACGGACTCGAGCACCGCGAGCATCACCGACATGGGCGGCGTCACCGTGCTGACTATCGTGACCTCCAGTTCCGCGACGTACACGCTGGTCATGCTGGAGACCAATGAGCGAGCCGCCAAGGCGCGCTTCGGCGACCAGAACGTGCGCGTCGACGAACTGGGCAACATGGAGATCACCCACAACGGCCTGCCCACCGACCAGAGCTCGTGGGTGTTCGAGATCTCGCTGACCGGCAATCGGGCCGACCGCATGGTGATCCCCAGCGCCAGCATCAGCGAGGCCGCCGAGATCACCTACAACCTGTCCGACGCGAAGGGCTGGGGCGTCACCCTGGCCGCGAACGCCGACAGCCGCATCGACGGCGGCACCAGCCGCGAATACATCGCCGCCCTCATCGACGACTTCGAGATCGTCACCTCCACCGGCGACACCGCTCCCAAGTCGAGCATGACCGTGGGCACATCCCAGGACCTCGCCGTCAAGGTGCAGGTCGAGGACAGGGGCGAGGTCAAGATCGCCGAAGGGTTCACGGTCACGTCCAGCGCCCCGGAGACCCTGCTGGCCGAAGGCGTGAAGATCACCGCGAAGAAGGCCGGCAAGGCCACCGTCACCGTCACGGTCGGCGGCACGTCGAAGAGCTTCGACGTCACCGTCACCGACGCGGGCTGACCCAATCCCATACCGCGCCCCGCACGCTTGCTCCTATCGGTGTGCGGAGCGCCCCCATACCAACCCGCAGATAGGAGACCCGCAGTGAACCCATGCTTTGAGATAGGAGACCATCATGACCACCACCGCGAAGACCGCCAAGCAGCTCGCCGACGAGCGCAAGCCGGACACCTTCGATTACAACGGTGCGACCTTCACCGTGCCCGACCGGGCGCTGCTCGGCGACGGCGAGCTCACCGGCCTGCTCCTCGGCGTCGAGGACGCCCAGGAGCGCGGGGACACCCGCGAGCTCACCGCGGACATCTACGCCGTCCTCCGCCTGCTCTACCCCAACGGCGCATGGCGCGGCGTGCTGGCGAAACTGCGCGGCGACGACGGCCGCGTGCCCATCGACCTGATTCCCGCGTTCGTCAACTGTGCGATCGAGGCGATGAACCCAAACTCCTGACGCTCGTCCTCTACCTGCGCAAGACCCCCGACGCCTTGGACGCGGATCTGCGCAGGTACTACCGGACGAGCCTCGACACCACCGATTACGCGCTGCTGTCCGACCTGACCGCATGGCTCCCACAGGAGGCGGCCAGCAGGCGCGCTCTCGTCGAACGCATGCCCCGGCTCACCTAACCCGAGCCGGAGCCCGAATCCGAACCGTCGAACGGGGTCGAGGCGTTCGACACCCCCGAACAGCTCCTCGAGAAACTCAACAGGAGACGCGTGAACATCACCTGAAGGAGGCACCATGGCCGAAGGCGTGCAACTGGCGACCGCGTACGTGAACATCGAGGCCTCCACCAAAGGCCTCGGCAAACAGATCACGCAGGCCCTCGGCAAGGTCGACACCGGCAGACTCGGCCAGCAGGCCGGCGGCACATGGGGCAAGGGATTCCTCGCCCGCCTTGGCGCCGCCGGGTACGCGTCGGCAGGTCTTAAGATCGGACGTCAGGTCAGCAAGGGCATCGAGGGCGGCATCGACGAGACCGCCCTTGACGGGCTGAAACGCGCCGTCGAAAGCGCCGAGGCATCGGTCATCACCGCGTCGAAGAACATGAAGACCGCCAAGCTCAACGAGCAGGCGGCACAGGCGCGCGTCACTGAAACCGTCAAAAAGTATGGGGAGACCAGCAGCAGGGCCTACGACGCGCAGGCTAGGCTCGCGCAGGCCGAACTGCGCACCGAAACCGCGTCCAAGACGCTCAACAGCGCCCAGGAGAAACTCGCCAAGGCGCAGGACGAGCTCAACAAGGCATCCAACGAATACAAAACCCCGAACACCGGCAGACTGTCGCGCGCTCTCGGCACGATCACCAGCGGATTCCGCAACGCCACCAAGGACGCCGACACGTTCAGGACGAGCGGCCTGAGCATCGGAGCGGTCGCCGGCGTCGTCTCCAACCTGACCGGCCGGCTCGTCTCCGGGCTCGGCAACTACATGAACGCCGCCGTCGAGGCGTCCGACAGCACCGACAAGTTCAAGTCCACGCTTGACTTCGCCGGCGTGGACACCGAGACGATCGACCGGCTGACCAAGAGTACGCAGGCGTACGCGGACGCGACCGTGTACGATCTGGCCGACATCCGCAACGTCACCGCCCAATTGGCCGCCAACGGGGTCAAGGACTACGACAAGCTCGCCGAGGCGGCCGGCAACCTCAACGCGGTCGCCGGAGGCAACGCGGAGACGTTCAAGAGCGTCGGCATGGTACTCACCCAGACCGCCGGCCAGGGCAAGCTGACCACCGAGAACTTCAACCAGCTGTCGGACGCGATCCCGGGCGCCAGCGGCAAGATCCAGCAGGCCCTCAGGGACATGGGCGCTTACACGGGTAACTTCCGCGACGCCATGGAGAAGGGCGAGATCAGCGCCGAGGAATTTGACCAGGCGATGATGGAGCTCGGCATGACCGACGCCGCGGTGGAGGCGGCCAAGTCCACGAAGACGTTCGAGGGCGCGGTAGGCAACTGGGATGCGGCCGTGCAGAAGCTCATCACCAAAGGTTTGGACGCGGTCAAACCAGCGTTCACCAAGGCGTTGGGCGGCGCGACCGACATCGTCTCGGATTTCACCGACGACATCTCCGACAACCTCGATGATCTGCAGAAGCGCTTCAGCAAGGCCGCGGACAGCCTGCTCAAGGGGAACCTCGCGCAGGCCATCGGCGACGTGTTCGACCTCGACCCGCGGGTCACCCGCGATCTGGGCGAGGCGTTCGATTCGATCGTCGACGGGTTCGGCGACATCACCGGCGAACTCAAGGAGCTCACCCCCGGTCTGGACGGGGCGAACAGCGTGTTCGGACTGCTCGCCGACACGTTGAAGACCGTCAGCCCACTGCTGCCCGTGATCGCCGACCTGCCCGAACCAGTCCAATTGGCCGCGGCCGGATTGGTCGCCTTCCACAAGCCGCTCGGCAACATCATCTCGATCGCCAGGGGCGCGGCAGGCGTGCTGGGCGGCATCGCGTCCGGCATCGCCGGCATCGGCTCCAAGTCGCAGGACGCGGCCGGCAAGGTCGGATCCGTGTCCAGTCAGCTCGACGGCGTCTCCTCCGTGAAGATCGGTGCGACCGCCGGACTGGTCGCCGGCTACCTGGGGGCGGTCGCCAGCCAGGCGTCCGCCGCGCGACGCCAGGTCAAGGCGTTGGACGAGGCGTTCGAGACGTCGAACGGCGCGGAATCGTACTTCGACGCGCTCGAGGACCATGACACCGGCAAGCTCGGGTTCTTCGACCAGCTCGCCACGTTCCAGATCCCAGGCATCAGCGACGGCACCCTGATGACCGCCCTGGACAACGCCAACGTGAGCCTCGACACGTTCCGCAGGGCGGTCGAGGGCGACGCGGACGCCATGGTCGAGCTCGACACGGGCGCCGACAACTGGATCGAGGCGCTCGGCGGTCAGAACATGAAGCTCGCCACCGTCAGCGAGCAGGCCCACAAGCTGCGCGACGCGTACAAGGAGAACATCGCCGCCATGGTCGAGGCCACGCAGACCGCGGACGGCATCGACCGGGCGTACGCGAACCTGTCGGCCGGCATGGGCGAGCTGGGCACCACGTTGAAGGCCAACGGCGACTCGCTCAACGACCTGTCGTCCATGAGCGACGCCAGCCGCGGCGCGCTGCAGCAATTCAGCGCGTCGGTCTGGCAGAACGTGGACAGCATCATCGCCAACGCCGACGCGTACGGCGGCATGGACCAGGCGGTGCAGACCGCGAAGAACCGCGTCCAGGAGATGAGAGACGCGCTCATCAACCAGCTGCAGGCCCTCGGGCAGACCCCGGAGCAGGCGGCCGCCGTCGCCGACGCCTTGGGGCTGATCCCCTCGGACGTGACCACCGACGTGAGACTGAACGCGGGCGATGCGAAGCTCGAGGTGCAGACGTATCTGGACACGCTGAACCTGACGCCGGAGCAGAAGACCACGTTCATGCAGGCGCTCACCGACGCCGCGAACGGTGACATCGACGGGCTGAAGCTGAACATGGACACGCTGCCCGACATCGTGACCAGCTTCCTGAAGGCCGACCCGACGGACGCGAACGCGCAGCTGAACGCGGTCAGCGCCCAGCTGCAATTGTTCGGTCTCATGGAGCCCACGGCATTGCTGAAGGCGGACAATTCGGACGCCGAGGGCAAGACCGCGCAGTCCACCACGAGCGTCCGCACGTTCGGCACGCAGACGGCCACCGCCAAGGAGGACGCCGACAACAGCGCGGCCATCACCAAGACCGATGCGGCCAAGGGCAAGGTCCAGGAGTACGGCGGCATCAAGGCGACCGCGGTCGTCGACGTGATGGACAACGCCAGCGGCCCCCTGGACGGGATCCTCGGCAAGCTCGGCAGCATCGTGTCAGGCGTGTGGAACGCGGCCGTGAACGTGGTCACCGGCGGCGGCAGGGCGTACGGCGGCCTGATCGACGGCGGCCGCGTCACCGGCCCCGGAAGCCGCGTGAGCGACACCGCGCAGATCACCCCGTTGAGCGCGGGCGAGTTCGTGATCCGCGCCAAGAGCGCGAGCCGCATCGGCTACGCCAAACTCGACCGGATGAACGAGACCGGGACGATACCGGAAAACGGCGCATACCGGGAACCGACCGTCACGAACCTCACACCGAACCGGACAGTCACCTATTCGCCGTCATACACGATCGTGGCGAACGATGCCGACCTGGTCCTCGCGAAGCTCGAGGCACGTGAACGCGACATGATGATTCGCTACGGAGGTGCATGATGCGCGTCACCATCGACTCGGGAACGGACCTGCTCGCATTCACGACGGTCCGGCCAATGAACCACGGTGTTATGCGAGTGACGAAGATCACCGGATGGTACGGGGCCAAAGGCGCACGCGAACAGGCCACGGACAGGCCTCAGCAGGACGGCGCCTATTGGCCCAGCCGGCTGACCGGCGGCGGCAGGACCGTGACCGTCAACGCCGCCGCCGTCTGCCGCAGCAGCATCCAGCTCGCCGTGCTCCGCGACCGGCTCAACGCGCTCGCCTGCACGCCCCTGACCCTTACGGTCGAGGACGCGCACGGCGTGCGCAGCGCGGACTGCTGGCTCGCCGACGACACCGACCCCACGCCGCTGCCGACCGAACAGGCCGCCGTGTTCGCGCTCGTCCTGTACTGCCCCGACCCGTTCAAATACGGGCGTCCCGTCACGTTCGCCGCGTCGGGCAGCGTGTGCCGGGTGCGTAACGAGGGCAACGCGCCCACATGGCCGAGCGTGACCGTGTCCGGGCATGTTACATCATTGCGTCTCGCATTGGATGACGGGGAGGTGCGCTGGCAGGGCGACGCGGATGGTCTCGAGCTGGATTTCCGGGACATGCTCCCGTCGGCCGGCACCGTGACCTACGATCTCGCGTTCCCCATCAGACCGGGCTCGTACGGGGTCGCGGTGAGCGCGGATGCGGGCGCCAACGTGAGTATGACCCTGCGTCCCGCATGGAGGTGACCATATGCCGTATGAGTCCCTTCCGGCGTTGACGGTGCACGCGTACGACATCGGGTCGGGCGCGCATCTGACGCGACTGCCGTACACGTCGTGCTCGTGGAGCGACGGGTTGAACTCGTCCGGCAGCATGAGCGCGTCCATCGACTACTCGAGGACCGCCGTCCGGCAGAACCTGTGGGAGCTGCTGCGCTGCTGGCGGGTCATCCTCGCCGTGCAGCGCGGCGACCAGGTCATGCATGCCGGGCCCCTGACATCGTACGGGTGGGACGCGGAGAGCCGCAGGCTCTCGCTCGACTGCGGGGGCTGCCTGACACTCCTGTCGAAACGCCTCGTCCTGCCCCGCGGCCTGAAGGACGCGTGGAGGGACGACGCGATCCTCGTCGACGAACAGCACCCCGCCAGCGGCATGGCCCTCACCCTGACCGGCTCCTACCCAGACATCATCCGAGGGCTCGTGGCCGAGACGCTGGAGTGGGGGCCGCTGCCCATCAGCCTGCCCGCCGCGGAGGGCGGCTCGTACACGCGCACCTACTACGCGTGGGACCTAGCCACCGTCGCCGACCGCATCAACGACATCACCGGCCTGGAGAACGGGCCCGAGATACGCTTCGATCCGCGCATCACCGGGAACGGGAGTCTGACGTTCGACCTCGTGGCCGACCCCGAGCCCGCGCATCACCGGTGGAACGCGATGGTGCCCGGCTCGCGCGTCATCCTCTCCAAGCTGGACGGGGACGGCGCGGACATGACCTGCCAGGCATGGGCGGTCGGTGGCAAGGACGACGACCGCACGCTCATGTGCCGGCGCACCACCACCATCCCCACTGACGTGGGCTGCATGTTCCTCCAGTCCAAGGACACCGAACACACCACCGTCAGCGAGCTCAGGACATTGCAGGAGCACGCGCTGGCCGACCTCGCGCGCGCGGCGCGTGGCCCGTGGAGACGTACACCGTCAAAATCGGCGAGGAGCACGACGTGAGGGTCGGCGACACCGCCGACCTGACCGTCAGCGACGACCACCTCGGCACGAGGACCATCCCCCTGAAGATCACCGACGTCGATGGCGACTCATCGTCTGACTGGCTGACCATCCAGGCGCAGGAAAGGATCGATCGATGAGCGACGACATCATGCCGCTGACGGCGGCGGGGAGCGTGGCCGTATGGTGCGGCGACGAGGTCACCGCCGGCGATGGCGCATCGGATACGGCCCACCGGTACTCCACGCTCGCCTCGGGCGCGCTCGGACTCGAGGAGCGCAACCAGGCGAAATCCGGAGTCGGATGGATGATCGACGGGAACACGCTCACGGGCCAGCTCGACGCGGCCGCCTCGGGATCGGCGGGCGTGACGGTGGGCTACGTGTTCCTCATGGCCGGTCTGCTGGATTCGTTCGCCAACGTGGCCGGCATGCAGCAGGCCGTCGCGGACACGATCGCGCACGCCGCCGAACTGTTCCCCGGGGCGCGGATCGTGGTGGGCTGCGGTCCCGGCTGCATCCCCGCCGGCACGGACGACACGACGGTGTCGAACCAGGCGCATGTGCTGACCGCCATCAGACTCGCGGCCGACCAGGCCGGCGCCTTGTGCATCCCGGACATGCGCTCCATCTGCGGCAGCGACCCCGACTTGCGTGCCGACGGGATCACCCCGAACGACTCGGGCCACGCTCTGCTCGCCCAGACGGTCGAGACCATGGTGCGCGAGGACCAGGGCGAACCACTCGACACCCCGGTCGCCAACCTCAAACGCAAATACACATCCGGCGGCAACAGCTGGATAGCCGCCCAGATCCAGACTCGTAACCGCCGTGAGGCGGAGAAGCGCGAGGCCAACCGGCCCACGGGCACCGAGCTGACCCAGTTGACCTCGAAGCTGGACGCGCTGACCCGTGCGCAGGGATTGCAGCAGGTCATCCTCCGCCAGCAGCAGGACGCGCTCGCCGGCCAGCAGGGCGAAACGGTGGCCTCGCTGCAGTCCCTGACCCAGCAGCTGCAAACACAGCAGTCGGTCATCGACACGATCCAGAACCAGTTGCTGGTGACGGTGGGCGAGAATTTCAGGCGCATCTTCCAACGGTTGAACGCGCTCGACGGGCTCGGCGAATAGAAGGGAGGACATGCATGGCGACGGTTGGCAGGAGGGTCGGGCGTCTGGACGTGCGCCTGGTGCGTGGGGACAGCGAGCGGTTGGGCGGCCGGTGGCGTCAGAGGTATCCGGACGGGACCGTGAAGGCTGTGGATTTGGGCGCGTGGAGCGGCGTGGTCGAGCTGCGCAGCCCGGACGGGAGCGAGTTGTGGTATTCGCGTGCGTGCGGGGAGATGACCGCGGACGGGTATGCGATCGCGGACATCCCGCCCTCCGCGTTTACGGACGCGGTGTGGGCGGCCCGGCGGACCGGCCAGTGGAAGGTCACGGTCACGTCGCCGGACGGCGGGACCAGGCGCACGCTGGGCTGGGGCTATTACACCCTGTCGGATTGAACGGTTCAAGGGAAAGGTTTTTGATATGACGGAGCAGATAGTGGACCTGATGGAGGCGAACATGCCGGGACCGCGCGGGGCGACGGGCCCGCAGGGTCCGCAGGGCCTGCCGGGCGTGGACGCGGTGCCGGCTGACGAGGCCGTGGCCGCGTACGTTTTGGGTGATTCGGCCACCCAGCAGGCGTTGGCCGGCCTGAAGGGACGGTGGGGGAGCCATGTTCCGTTCTTCGGGGACAGCATCACCGCGGGATACCTGTCCGGCGGCGTGACGTTCAGGGACGTCCTGTCGTCCACGTTCGGGTTCGAGGACCACAACTACGCGGCCGGCGGCGAGGGATTCTACCGTGCCGGCCAGTCCGGCGGCGACATCGCCCACGAGGTCGCCAACAGCAAGTCCGACGACTCGTACGACCACTCCCGCGTCAGGCTGGCCGTGGTGTGCGGCGGCGTGAACGACGTCGACCGCGACGTCACGAAGGGGCGCGACGGCGTGCGCCGCGTGATGGAGGCGATCCGCGGCGAGTACCCGAACGCGACGATCCTGCTCGCCTCCGGATTGGGAGGCGCGTTCAACCCGACCTACGGGAGACTCGACCACAGGAACGTCGGCTATTACGACGCCATCGTCTCCGAAGGCATGGCCCGCGGCGCCATGATCGCGCCCGACGCCTTCACCTGGGTCGGGACGGACGACACGCTCCTGGCCGACGGCCTGCACCCGAACGCTTCAGGACACCGCGTCATCGGCGCGCACCTGTCCAACATCCTCGCCGGGCTCGCCGACCCGACGGCCGTGACCGACGCGTCAGGCCAGATCACGAAGACGGCCGACCAGGACACGCTGGACGCCAAGCTCCACGTGGCGGGCCGGTCCGTGCGACTGTACCTGCACCTGTGGCGCATCCTCACGGACGCCGACTTCGACGAATCCTTGGGCGGCGTCGGATTCGTCATGTGCTGGACGCCGAACTGGCTCGAGCTCCCCGGATACCGGACCGGAGCCGTCCTCGGCTTCGACGGAGAATACAACACGCTGAACCAGCACTACTGGTCGATCGGCAACGGCTCCGCCAGCATGGTCATCCGCCAAGCCAGCGGAGCAAGACAGATGGAGACCGGGATGAAACTCGACATCTCCATCTCCGTGGACACGGTGCTCGCCTGACCGCAGCACGGAACACCCGTCTGACGACGAACCAGGACGACGGGCGTGCACGTCCCGTCACTCGGAGTCCGGATACCTGCCCCACAGGTACGGTATCCGAACGGCACAGTACGGCGTCCGGACGTGCAAACCACCATGTTCGAACCGGGCCTACGGCCAAGTCCGAACATGGTGTTCGGGAAGAAGGCGGCGTCACCGTTCGACCAATGAGAGACGCGACTGGAGAATCGACGGGAGATCCGCGTCGGCGTCGCCCAGGACGCACAGTTTCGCCAACTCAATGCCGATCGACGTGAACGCATACGTCGGGCGGTATCCGCGCAGCTGGTCGGAATCGTTGCGCAGCGTTGCCGGCGTCGCGTTGACGCGGATAACGCATGTGGAGTTTGGCGGCACGTAGACGTCCGGAGCGTGACCCGGCATCTGCGTGGTCAATCCGGCGTCTTCAAGCATTGATACCTCGCTCAGTGGTATCCCGTTCGCCCCGGCCCCGCATTCGAGTGGGGACTGCAGCAACGGGACGGGCACCCATCGGCCGGTCTGGTCCCGAATCTCGACGCTCCATGAACAAAGGACACGTAACTTCCTGGCTTCCGTCCCGTTCATGCCCTTGAGCGTCGCAAGCGATCTTTTCGAAAAACTCCCGGCGGACGTGATCTCCTCGTCCAACAATTGCGCCCATAACGCACGTATCTCATCCTCGTACGCGTGCGAGGCCCCGTCCTCGAACGCGTCGAGCCAATCCTGTTGCGGTTTAGTGCCGGTATCGTCCCTTCCCCGGCGCGCGTCCCGGAGGATGGAGAGCACCTCGGTGAGATTGTCCAGCCTTCTGGACTCAGCGACGTACTTCGCGTACAGCAGGTCCCTCACCTCGTCGGGCATGCCCGTCCCGTACAGGGACTCGTACCGTTCGACGGCAGCGTCCACGTCCTTCGACCGGGAACGACGGTCAAGCCATCGTCCCAATCCCCAGTAGTCGGCGATGCTCCCGAGGACGCCGGAAGCTTTTCCCGCGACGTCGGTGATCCTTCCCGTGCTGCCGACGGCCGATACCACATCACTCATACCTCAGAGTATACGCCGAAAGGACCGATCCATGACTCCTCCATCCGGCACCCCGTTGTGGGCGGTGATCCTGATCGCGATAGTGCCGAGCCTGGCCACGGTCGTCGTGGCGGTGATTCAGTCCAGGCAGATTCGAGGACTGCGCGACCAGCAGACAGCGACCAAGTGGGAGATCACCAACGACCATTCGGCGCCGCTGCGCGCGGACATGGACGAGAAGCACGAGCGGGTCATGACGGCGCTCGCCAGCCTGCGTGACGACATGAACGGTGAGTTCAAGACCGTCAACGAACGCGTGTCGAACGCCGAACGCGAGCACCTGCAGCTGCGCGAGGACATCCGCGAACTGAGGAGGAGTCGATGATCGTCGTCGCAATGGTGGTCGCCGTGATCGTCATATGGGCGCTCGTGCGTGGCGGTGACGACCGCTGGTAGAGGCCAATCAGAATTTTGCCCCATCCGGATCGGGTGGGGCTTTTCCATATCAACCGACAGTTAAGGAGAGGAATTGGACATCAAGAACAAGAGCAAACCGAGCCTGGTGATGCGGATCCTCGCGATTATCGTCGCCGTGCTGCTCGGCGTATCGCCGGCGACCGCGTTGGCGGACATGCAGGGCATTGATGTGTCGAGCTGGCAGCCGTCGAACATCACCAGGCTGGTGGACGCAGATCTGGCTGTGGTCAAGGTCACGCAGGCCGCCGGATACGTCAACCCGTCGTGGCGTGCGCAGGCGCAGGGCGCGGTGGACACCGGCAAGGCGCTGGGCCTGTACCATTACGCCGGCGGCTACAACGCCACCAGCGAGGCCGACTGGTTCCTCGCGCAGATCGGCGATTACGTGGGCCGGGCGGTGTTCGTGCTCGACTGGGAAAGCAACCAGAACGCGGCGTGGGGCAACGGCGGCTGGGTGCTGCAGTTCGTGCAGCGCATCCACGACCGCACCCGCGTGTGGCCGCTCGTGTACGTGCAGGCTTCCGCCATCGGGCAGATCCCGCAGCAGGTGTGGAACAAGTGCGGCCTGTGGGTCGCCCAGTACGCGAACATGCTGCCGACCGGTTACCAGCCGAACCCGTGGAACTACGGCGCCTACGGCGAGGCCATGCGCCAGTATTCGTCCACCGGTCGTCTCCCCGGATATTCGGGGAACCTCGACCTGAACGTGTTCCGCGGCGAACGCTGGCAGTGGGACGCATACGCGCAGGGCGACGGCGCGAAACACCCATCCGCCCCGCTGCCGAAAACCACGACCGGCGCCACGGGACAGCAGACCGCGAACACCGGACGCCAGTGCGTCGTGGTCCAGACCGGCGACTCGCTCAGCGCGATCGCGGCCCGATACGGCGGAACGTGGGGCGAGTGGACCGGCTACGCGTCCGGCAACCCCGGACTGATCTACGCCGGCGAGACTGTCTGCCGCGGCATCACGCAGCAGACCGCCACGGGCGGCCAGCTTTCGTCCGGCACGGGGTCGCTGCAGGTCACCGTGCAAAGCGGCGACACCATGAGCGGCATCGCCGCGCAATACGACGCGTGGCCGCTGTCCTCGTGGAGCGTGCCCAGCGGGGACCTGAACCTGATCTACCCCGGTCAGGTCGTGACCTACGCAGGTTCCTACCAGTACCAGTCCGCTGGTGGACGCGTCTACACCGTGCGCTCGGGCGACACTCTGTCCGGCATCGCGCAGCGGCTCGGGGTGAGCATGTCGCAGATCACCGGATACCGCAGCGGCAACCCGTCGCTCATCTATCCGGGCGAGGTCCTCTACTACTAGTCCATCATGGCCCGCATCCACCACGGGTGCGGGCCCCATTGTTTTAAGGAGATTCACCATGACCGATTCCACAGACCTGCCGGATCCCGTTCCTGCCAAGCCGCCGTTCCTGTCCGATAAGGTGTACGACGTACTCAAATGGGTCGCGATCTACGTGATCGCACCGTTGGTCGTGCTGCTGCTCGCCATCGGCACGATCTGGCACATCGACCTGATGACACCGATCGCGATGACGGTCGCCGCCGTCGGCACGTTCCTCGCCGGACTGCTCGGCTACAGCACCAAACGCTACAATCAGGCCGCCGGCTTCGAATGACAACAGCGCTCCGCTCTCTCCGCATGTACTGTGGGGGAGCGGGGCGCTTTTCGCGTGTTCAGACACGATTCAGACACGATGACCTTCGGTTTTTGCTCGTTTCTACTGTTTTGTACTGCTTCTATTTGTCAATCTAAAAACGTTGATATTTCAACGTTTCTAGTGGCGTTGAAGCCTAGTGTGGTTGGCTGTGATTTGTACTCGGCCCGTCAGAATGTCGCAGGTTCAAATCCTGTCAGCCCGACCAAAACCGTTGGAAACAAAGGTGTTTCAGACGGTTTGAAAAATCCTTTCCCCGGTTTCCGGTACAAACACGACGATCGCGGGAATTCCTCGTGGCATTTTGTGATATTCGCATAGTTCTGTCCGCCTGGGTTTTCAAACGGAAATGGTATGGACGGAGTCCAATTGCCGAGATCGAGCAAGATACGCACGCTACATGGCGAGATTGAAGCGTTGTTTGCCACGGGTTTTGGATACGATAAGCCCTATGAACGCATCTCAAGAGAATCTTTGGCCGGCGCCGTTTGCCGGCAAGACGCTCGACGCCACCGTTGTGGTGCCGGGCAGCAAATCCCTGTCGAACCGCTATCTCATTCTCGCGGCGCTCGGACATCGGCCCGTGCGACTGGTCGGCCTGTTGCGTTCGCGCGACACCGAGCTGATGATGGACGCATTGCGCGCGTTGGGAGTGCGCTGCGAAATCGATGAGCAGGTTGACACCACGGTTACGGTGGCGCCGCCGTCCGACGGCCGGTTCCACGGTGGTGCGAAGGTGTTCTGCGGTCTTGCGGGAACGGTGATGCGCTTTGTGCCCGGTCTTGC
>ERZ773103.6-NODE-6-length-170932-cov-7.296254_pt1 | contig 170932 bp, 157 predicted proteins | sample MGYA00511118_ERZ773103 | MGnify/ENA primary metagenome ERZ773103 (study PRJEB29015, sample SAMEA2737821) | human gut metagenome | biome: human gut; feature: human-associated habitat; material: faeces | place: China | collected 2012 ... | reverse complement strand
ATATGTCAGCTTCGCTGACCAGAATCACGCGCCAAGTCTCACGGACGTTCGACTTTAATTAGAAGCATCAAGATTCTTGTTAGCAGTTGACAGCATTAATTTGATACGGTTCAGCTGGTTAACTTCGCTGGCACCCGGATCATAGTCGATGGCTACGATATTTGCCTGAGGGTAACGTCTGCGGAGTTCTTTGATAACACCTTTACCTACCACATGGTTTGGCAGACATGCAAATGGCTGTGTACAAACGATGTTGGATGCACCGCTGTGGATCAGTTCTAACATTTCTCCGGTAAGGAACCATCCTTCACCGGTCTGGTTACCGAGGGATACGATTTCGCACGCCATTTTACCAAGATCTTCGATCTTAGCCGGCGGGGCAAAATGTTTGCTCTTTTTAAACGCTTCCGTTGCCGGGGCACGAAGCCATTCGATAGCTTTGATTCCAAGGTTACCAAGCATTTTCTGCTTTTTGGCAAATCCAAGTTTCTCTACTTTGAATGTCTGATTATAGAAGCAGTAGTTCAGGAAGTCCAGAAGATCAGGAACAACTGCCTCAGCACCTTCGTTTTCCAGAAGGTCTACCAGATGGTTGTTGGCTGCAGGCAGGAACTTAACCAAGATTTCACCAACAACACCGACACGAGGCTTTTTGATATCCAGAAGTTCGATATTATCAAAATCTTCAATGATCTCGCGGCACATTTTCTTAAACTTATGTCTGGATGGATAACCGTTGGACACAAAATCAGCGCAGCGTTTTTCCCATTTCTTATGCATAGCGTTCACAGATCCAGGTACAGCCTCGTATGGGCGGAGACGATATACACATTTCATGAATATATCTCCGAATACAACTGCATATACACCGCGGACAATCAGTGGAGCAGTGATCTTGAATCCAGGATTGCCTTCCAGTCCGCTTAAGTTGATGGAGATGACCGGAATATGTGCGTATCCGGCTTTTTTCAGTGCACGACGGATAAATCCAATATAGTTGGATGCACGGCATCCACCACCGGTCTGACTGATGATGACAGCAATCTTATCGGTATCGTATTTGCCGGAAAGAATTGCCTCCATAATCTGGCCGACCACCATCAGTGATGGATAACAGGCATCATTATTTACATATTTTAATCCCACATCGACTGCCTGTTTGTTGTCATTCGGAAGTACTTCAATCTTATAACCGGAAGCACGGAATGCCGGCTCTAAGAGTGAAAAGTGAATCGGTGACATCTGAGGGCAAAGAATGGTATATTCTTTACGCATTTCTTTGGTAAATGGCACCTTGGTAATGTTAGCAGGACGAATCTCGCGTTTGGTTCCACGCTGTTCACGCACACGAAGGGCGGCAAGCAGGGAGCGGACACGAATACGTGCTGCACCAAGGTTATTAACCTCATCAATCTTTAAGGTGGTGTAGATCTTGTCTGAGCGATTCAGAATATCTGCTACCTGATCGGTTGTAACTGCATCCAGACCACAGCCAAAGGAATTCAGCTGGATTAGATCCAGATTCTCGGTTGTCTTCACATAGTTGGCTGCTGCATACAGACGAGAGTGGTACATCCACTGATCCATAACATTGATCGGACGTTCTACCTGATGCAGGTGAGACACGCTGTCTTCAGTCAGTACGGCAATATTGTAGGAATTGATCAGTTCCGGAAGACCATGGTTAACCTCAGGATCAATATGGTATGGACGTCCGGCAAGAACGATACCACGGTTACCGGTCTCGTTCAGGAATGCGATGGTTTCTTCTCCTTTTTTCATCATATCCTCACGGCAGGAGGCAAGCTCCAGCCATGCGTTATGTACAGCGGCTCTGATCTCTGTTTCAGGGATGGAGAATCTTGTTCCGATTTCTTCTGTCAGACTGGAAGAAAGAGTCTCTTCGCTCTTGAATGAAAGGAATGGATGAATAAAGTCGACCTCTCCATTCACAATCGCATCCATATTATTCTTAATATTCTCCGGATAGGAGGTTACGATCGGACAATTGTAGTGGTTGTTGGCATCCTCGAACTCCTGACGCTCGTAAGGGATGCTAGGATAGAAGATATGTGGAACCTTCTGGTTGATCAGCCACTGGACATGTCCATGTGCAAGCTTAGCCGGATAACACTCAGATTCACTTGGAATGGATTCAATACCAAGCTCATATATTTTTCTTGTAGATGCCGGTGTCAGAATTACACGGAATCCAAGTTCGGTAAAGAAAGTATGCCAGAACGGATAGTTCTCGTACATATTAAGTACACGAGGAATACCCATGACACCTCGTTTTGCTTTTTCTTCCGATAATGGTTCATAGTCAAAATACCGGTGCATCTTATAATCAAAAAGGTTCGGTAATTTATTAGCTGTTTTTTCTTTACCAAGACCACGTTCACAACGGTTACCCGTAATAAACTTACGTCCTCCGCTGAAATGACTGATGGTAAGACGACAGTTGTTGGTGCAGCCCTTGCATTTGGTCATAGTTGTGCGATACTCCAGAGCATTAATATCATCGATAGACAGCATGGTCGTACCTTCGCAGTCTACGTAACGTTCTCTGGCGATCAGCGCAGCTCCAAATGCCCCCATGATACCTGCAATATCCGGGCGAACTGCATCGCATCCGGCAATCATTTCAAAGCTGCGAAGAACAGCATCGTTATAGAACGTACCTCCCTGAACAACGATGTGCTTACCGAGTTCAGAGGCGTCAGATACTTTGATTACCTTAAATAATGCATTTTTAATAACAGAATAAGCAAGACCGGCAGAAATGTCAGAGACTTCAGCTCCTTCTTTCTGTGCCTGTTTTACTTTGGAATTCATAAATACAGTGCAACGTGTTCCAAGATCGATCGGATTCTTGGCAAATAATGCTTCATGTGCAAAATCCTGAACAGAGAAGTTCAAAGATTTGGCAAAGGTCTCGATGAAAGAACCACAGCCGGAAGAGCATGCTTCGTTAAGTTGTACGCTGTCTACAGTCTGGTTCTTGATCTTGATGCATTTCATATCCTGACCACCGATATCCAGGATACAGTCTACATCCGGTTCAAAGAAAGATGCAGCATAATAATGGGATACGGTCTCAACTTCACCCTCGTCCAGCATCAGAGCGGCTTTGATTAAAGCTTCACCATATCCGGTAGAGCAGGAGTGGACGATTTCCACATCTTCCGGAAGTCTGGAATAAATATCCTTGATTGCGGAAATGGTAGTACCTAATGGATCTCCTTCATTATTATGGTAGAAAGAGTACAGAAGAGTGCCATCTTCACCTACCAGTGCTGCTTTGGTTGTAGTAGAGCCCGCATCAATACCGAGGAAGGCTTTACCATGGTAGGAAGACAGTTCCTTCATTGGCACCTGGTCTTTATTATGACGATTGGTAAATTCGTTATAGTCATCTTCTGAGGCAAAGAGCGGCTGCATACGCTCAACTTCAAAGTCCATCTGAATGTGATCGGCAAGTCTCTGCTGCATAGTCTGAATAGGTATGTCCAGATCATGCTCAGAATTCAGCGCAGATCCAATAGCAGCAAAGAGGTGGGAGTGATCCGGAGCAATGGTATGTTCGTCATCCAGCTTCAAAGTACGGATAAATGCCTCTTTCAATTCAGATAAAAAATGAAGCGGTCCACCAAGAAATGCTACGTGTCCGCGAATTGGTTTACCGCAGGCAAGACCACTGATGGTCTGATTGACTACTGCCTGGAAAATCGAGGCAGATAAGTCTTCTTTCGATGCACCTTCGTTGATCAATGGCTGAATGTCAGATTTGGCAAATACACCACAGCGCGCTGCAATGGTGTAGAGCGCTTTATAATTTTTAGCATACTCGTTCAGTCCTGATGCATCAGTCTGAAGAAGAGAAGCCATCTGGTCAATAAAAGAACCGGTACCACCGGCACATACACCATTCATACGCTGCTCAATATTACCGCCTTCAAAATAAATGATCTTGGCATCTTCGCCGCCGAGTTCGATTGCTACATCGGTCTGAGGGGCATAGTCCTGAAGGGCAGTGGATACAGCCACAACTTCCTGTACGAATGGGACTTCCAGATGCTTGGCAAGTGTCAGTCCACCGGAACCGGTGATGACCGGTGAAACATGGATACTGCCGAGTTTCTCTGCTGCACGCCCCAAAAGGTCGGAAAGAGTTTCCTGAATGTTGGCGAAATGCCGCTCATAACTTGAAAATAATACTTCATTGGCAGAATCTAATATGGCAATCTTAACTGTAGTAGAACCAATATCAATTCCCAATGTATAGATCTCATCTCTATTCATGGATATCTCCTTTTCTGGTATATAAATATGTGTCTTTTCCTATTAAAATGTGTAAAGTATTTTTTTACAACTTTTAACATTATACGACATTCATTTCTAAAACACAATTAGAAGTTGCCGGAGATCAAGTGAAAAATTTATAAAATACAGGGCGGAAATATGTAAAATATATGTTTTCATCGGTGCGTAATTGACAAATAAAAAAGGAAAAGGTAGAATAACTACATGTTTACAGCAAAGATTAAGGAGAAGGAATATGAACTGGCTTGACAAATTAGAACGCAAATTCGGCCGCTATGCGATTCACAATCTGATGTATTACATCATCATTCTGTATGCGGTAGGATTTGTATTTCAGATGATTAACCCATCATTTTATTATAATTATCTCAGTCTGGACGCTGCGGCGATCCTGCATGGACAGATATGGAGGATTGTGACATTTATCATTCAGCCACCATCTTCGAGTCTGCTGTTTATCATTATTGTATTGTATTTTTATTACGTGCTGGGATCCAATCTTGAGAGGACCTGGGGCGCATTCCGGTTTAATGTATATTTCTTTTCAGGAATGCTGTTCCATGTGATCGCAGCTATCATTGTTTATCTTCTGACAGGGCTTTCCCTGCCATTAGGAACCAGCTATCTGAATCTTTCGCTGTTTTTTGCATTTGCAGCGATGTATCCAGATCTTGAGTTTCTGCTGTTCTTTCTGATCCCGATCAAAGCCAAATGGCTGGCGATTATTGACGGAGTGTATTTTGGATACACAGTACTGCAGGCATTTCTTCCGGCTTATGGCGGAGGATATTATGGTATTCTTTATAAGGCGAATGCACTTGCAGCAGTTGTATCTATTCTGAATTTCGTGATCTTTTTCTTGTGTTCGCGGAATATGAAGCCTTACAGTCCGAAAGAGCGTATGCGGAAGCAGCAGTTTAAACAGAAAATGCGTCCGGTTAATCACTATGCCGGTGGCGCAAGACACCGTTGTGCGGTGTGCGGAAGGACAGAACTGGATGATCCGAATCTGGAATTCCGTTATTGCTCAAGATGCAACGGTGATTATGAATATTGTCAGGATCACTTGTTTACGCATACACATGTGAAGTAATACTTTATATGTATGCCGGTTAAGAAGATCATTGTATGTCTAAAGGAAACAGGACAAGAAACCTAAGTGAAGAGAATTTTAAATGAGGAGAAATTAATTATGAAAAAAACGAAAATTATCTGTACCATGGGACCTGGATCAAACGATAAAGAAGTAATGCGCGCCCTAATCAAATCAGGAATGGATATTGCCAGATTTAACTTTTCTCATGGTTCACATGAAGAACATAAAGGAAGAATGGATCAGTTGAAAGAACTTCGCGAACAGGAGAAGAAACCGATTGCGATTCTTCTGGATACCAAAGGACCGGAGATCAGAACCGGACAGCTGAAAGATGGTAAAAAGGTTATCCTGAAAGAAGGCAATGCATTTACACTCAGCATTGAGGAAAAAATCGGTGATGAGACAGGTGTGTCTATCACATACGCCGGACTGATTGATGATGTAGTTGTCGGAAGCATTATTTTGATTGACGATGGACTGATCGAGCTGAAGGTTACCGGTAAAACAGATAAAGAGATCAAATGTATTGTAGATAATGGTGGTGAGCTGGGTGAGAAGAAGGGTGTGAATGTACCTGGAGTTGCCATTCGTCTTCCTGCCATTACAGAAAAGGATAAAGAGGATATCCGATTCGGTGTAGAACAAGATATTGATTTTATCGCTGCTTCATTTGTAAGAAATGCAGAATGTATTCTTGAGATCAAGGCATGGCTGAAGGAATGTGGCGCACCGTATATTCCGGTTATCGCCAAGATTGAGAATGTAGAAGGTGTGGATAATATCGACGAGATCATTCGCTGTGCAGATGGTATTATGGTAGCCAGAGGCGATCTTGGGGTTGAGATTCCGGCGGAGGAAGTCCCTTATCTGCAGAAGCAGATTATCCAGAAATGTAATGATAATTACAAACCGGTTATTATTGCTACACAGATGCTGGATTCCATGATCCGTAATCCAAGACCGACCAGAGCAGAAGTAACCGACGTTGCTAATGCAGTATATGACGGAACGGATGCAGTTATGCTGTCCGGAGAAACTGCTAACGGTAAATACCCGGTAGAAGCCTTGGATATGATGGTACACATTGTTGAAAATACAGAATTGCATCTGGATTATGAAGCAATCCTGAATGGAACCAGCGATCACCAGAAAAAAGATATTTCTTCCGCAATCGGTTATGCATCTGTAGCTGCATCTCTTAATTTGAATGCAAAGTGTATCGTAACACCAACCGTATCAGGAGCAACAGCAAGAGTGATGTCTAAATTTAAACCAAAAGCCGACATTCTTGGTGTAACACCAGATTCCAGAACTATGCGCAGAATGCAGTTATACTGGGGTGTTCGCTCTTATAAGTCACTGGCATTTGCTACAACAGAAGACATCCTGAATGGCGCTGTAGATCTGATTTCAGCCAAGCAGGAAGCAGAGACAGGAGATATTGTTATTGTAACAGCAGGTATCCCATCACCTAACTTTAAGCAGACCAAAGCAGGCGTCAGCAACATGATGCGTATTGCAGTTATTGATTAAATAAAAGTTTTACAGAAGGGAAGGCACAGATGAAAAAGACACCGTTTGTCACAAAGAAACAGTTGGAAGAGATTGTGAAGGAGTATCCGACACCATTTCATTTATACGATGAGGCTGGCATTCGTAAGAATGCTCAGGCTCTGAAAGATGCATTTGCATGGAACAAAGGATTTCGTGAGTATTTCGCAGTAAAGGCGACACCGAATCCATTTATTATGAATATTCTGAGAGAGTATGGCTGCGGCTATGACTGCTCATCTCTGACAGAGCTTATGCTGTCAGAGGCTACCGGAGTTCAACCAAGAGATATTATGTTCTCATCTAATGACACCCCGGCAGAAGAATTTGCATATGCGGATAAGCTCGGTGCCATCATTAATCTGGATGATATTACTCATATTGACTGTCTTGAGGAGACTCTTGGCCATATTCCGGAGATTATCAGCTGTCGATACAATCCGGGAGGACTGTTTAAGATTTCCAATGATATTATGGATAATCCGGGTGATGCCAAATATGGTATGACCACAGAGCAGATCTTTGATGCTTTCCGTATTCTGAAGAGTAAAGGCGCTAAGGAATTTGGTATTCATGCATTCCTTGCAAGTAATACAGTAACAAATGAGTATTATCCGATGCTTGCAAAGGTGCTTTTTGAGTTGGCTGTTAAGCTGCAGAAAGAGACCGGAGCACATGTCAAATTTATCAATCTGTCAGGTGGTATCGGTATTCCTTACAAACCGGATCAGGAGCCGAATGATATTGCTGTAATCGGTGAAGGTGTGCGTAAGGTATACGAAGAAGTACTTGTTCCGGCAGGAATGGGGGATGTGGCAATCTACACAGAGCTTGGAAGATTTATGCTCGGACCATACGGCGGACTTATTACAAAAGCAATTCACGAGAAGCATACTCACAAAGAATACATTGGCGTGGATGCATGCGCAGCAAACCTGATGCGTCCGGCAATCTATGGCGCATATCATCATATCACTGTAATGGGCAAGGAAAATGAACCGTGTGACCATATGTATGATGTGACAGGAAGCTTGTGCGAGAACTGTGATAAGTTTGCAGTAGACCGTATGCTTCCGAAGATCGATATGGGAGACCTGCTGTTTATCCACGATGCAGGTGCACATGGATATTCTATGGGATACAACTACAACGGACGTCTGCGTTCAGCAGAGGTACTGTTAAAAGAAGATGGTTCTACACAGATGATCCGCCGTGCAGAGACACCGGCAGATTACTTTGCAACATTTGACTGCTTTGATATTGCAGATCGTCTTCCTAAAAAATAATTTATTAATAATTAATTCTAGATTTCTATTGTATTTTTATGGAATCTGTGCTATTATTAATTTCGGCTCATGAATAGCCGAATGCGGATGTGGCGGAATGGCAGACGCACAAGACTCAAAATCTTGCGTAGGTGACTACGTGCGGGTTCAAGTCCCGCCATCCGCATTATAGAATGGAGTTATCGCTTTAACGATTAAAAAATCGTGAAGCGGTAGCTCTTTTTTTACTGTCTACATTTACATCTATCGGATTGATGAAAATAGAACAGTATTTAAAAATCTGCCGTCAGTCAGACTGCTTGAAAGTCTGGAGTTTAAACTGACAGGTACGGAACAGATTTCTTTTTATAAGGACAGCGAAGGTAAGGATATTTATTTTGAAGGCGGAGTTTTTGAAAGAACAGTGTGTGTCAGACGATAACATCGAACGAATCTGTAAGATTATTGATGAGGTATCATTTGCAGGGAATGATTCGGTAATTCCGTCTACTGTAGAAGGAAAATGCGTACAGGATGCGGACAGACTGGATGCCCTTGGGGCGATTGGTATAGCGAGGGCATTTGCATATGGAGGTAATCATAACAGAGCAATTTATGATCCGGCGATCGTTCCGAAATTTGGAATGAGTAAAGATGAATATCAGGATCATGTTACCACCTCGATCAATCATTTTTATGAAAAGTTATTTCTGCTGAAGGATATGATGAGTACGGATACTGGAAGGGAAATTGCCGAAAAACGGGAGCGATTCATGAGAGAGTATGTGGATGAGTTTATGGCAGAGTGGGATGGAAAGGATTATTAGGATATGCAGATAGTGGAAAAACATATCAATATAAATTTTATTCATTAGTAGCAATCATTGCAGTGGAAAGAAAAAATATATGTGTTATACTTTATACAAGATCATATTTTAAATCATTAGTGAATCATAAAAGGAGATCTTGCATATGAGCAACGGGAATCATGTGAAAAAATCAGAAAATGCAAGGAGTGTGTTTGCGGAATCGTTTCATCCATTTGTCCAAAAATATTCAAATGATATTGTAAAATGTGCAGAGCGTATTATCAAGGAAATATGTTATAAACCTTATTCATTTGAAATAACGGCAGATACGCTTAATGTAGTATTGGATGGCGGATATTATGATGCCAGGTACCAAGAGACGATGGATTACATATTCTATAAAGAGAGCTATGCAGAATCTTACCATGATGGCGGCGGTTCCGGTTCAACAAGATGGTGTGTTTATGCCTCGCTAAATGTTGCAAATAAAGCAGAGCTTACGGACGAAATAGAACGAAAAAAATGTCCTGCGTTACCTAATTCTGTTCAGTTGCCTTGCTGTAGAGGATATTGGGAAGAAAATGGACATGTGTATCTGGTTGAACCGTGGGGCTTAACCGGTGTTTTTGAATACTATTGCCATGTTGAGGAAAGATGGGACTATGCATCTGAAAAAGAAGAATGGGAGATCGGTGTGCCATATGACAGAAAAATGAGATATTATTGGAGATTCTGAGAATACTCCGAGAATTTTGGAAAAACGATCTTTCAAGAAATAGTTGATTTAGAGTTAACTGTTTTTGAAAGGTCGTTTTTGCTATCATATGAATTGAATGAAAATAAGGCTTGCCAGTAACAGGGTAAGCCTTTTATAATAATAAGAGTGCCTTGGAGTAACAGCAGGGCATTTTTAAAGTTTGATTTATAAAATTGAGATTTGAATAATCTACGAGGTAATTAGAATGGCTGAAAAGATCGTATTGATTGATGGACACAGTATATTGAATCGTGCATTCTACGGAGTTCCGGATCTGACTAACGCAGATGGACTTCACACGAATGCAGTATATGGGTTCCTGAACATTATGTTTAAGATTCTGGATCAGGAGAAGCCAGAGTATCTGACGGTGGCCTTTGATGTACATGCACCGACATTTCGTCATGAGATGTTTGAGGAATATAAAGGCACGCGAAAGCCGATGGCAGAAGAACTCCGGCAGCAGGTTCCTGTAATCAAGGAAGTCCTGCAGGCAATGGGAGTTAAAATTATAGAAAAAGCCGGTCTGGAAGCAGATGATATTCTCGGAACTATTTCCAGAATGTCTGAGAGACGGGGGCTGGAAGTGTCTGTGATCAGTGGTGACAGAGACCTTTTACAGCTTGCAACGGAGCATGTAAAGATTCGTATTCCAAAGACGAAAAAAGGACAGACAGAGATTGAAGATTATTATGCGGAAGATGTCTTGAATGTATATCAGGTAACTCCAACGGAGTTTATCGATCTGAAAGCGTTAATGGGAGATACCTCAGATAATATACCGGGATTGCCGGGGGTAGGCGAGAAGACTGCAACGAAGATCATTACCGAGTATCATTCTATCGAAAATGCACATGAGCATGCTTCCGAATTGAAGCCGCCGCGTGCATCGAAGGCAATAATTGAACATTGGGATCTGGCAGTTTTGAGCAAGACACTCGCTACGATCAAATTGGATGCAGAGATTGATTATGAGTTTGCGGATGCGAAACTCGGTAATTTGTATACAGACGAAGCATATGTGTATTTTCAGAAGCTGCAGTTTAAAAATCTGCTGGGAAGATTTGAAACATCGGAACTGTCGAATAAGATTGAGGACGCATTTGAGACGATTACAAATAAAGAGAAAGCTGAACAGATTTTCACAGATGCGACAAAAGCTGAGCGTGTTGGCATTGCACTTTGTAAGAATACAGAGGATGTGCTTCCATTATTTGCTGACCTGGCAGAGTTCGCAGGAATTGCACTATGCTGTTCAGACGAGCATGTGTATTATATAAAGACCGGAAATGATATATCTTCGGCATGGCTGAAGGAGCAGACCGTGCAGTTTGTGGAGAAGAATGAATGTTGCATATTCTTTGACGTAAAGAATGCAATGGGAGAACTTGGCAGTCTTCCGGTTTCACATTGTTTTGACGGAACAATCGCAGCATATTTGCTGAACCCATTGAAAAGTGATTATACCGGCGAGGATGTTGCCAGAGAACGGCTGAATCTGCTGATTGAAGATAAGCTTCCTGATGACAGCAAAGCCTGTTACGAAGCATATACCGGATGGAAGGCTGCACCAATTTTGCAGGAACAGCTAACAGAGAACAATATGTGGAAACTGTTTGTGGATGTAGAGATGCCGCTTGTAGAGACATTGTATGATATGGAACAGTGTGGTGTCCGCGTAGAGGCTGATGAGCTGAAAGCTTATGGTGAGAAGCTTGGCGTGCGGATCCATGAACTGGAACAGGAAATATATGAAGAGGCCGGCGAGATTTTTAATATTAATTCACCGAAGCAATTAGGCGTGATCCTGTTTGAAAAAATGGGATTACAGGGCGGAAGGAAGACAAAGACCGGATATTCGACAGCGGCAGATGTATTGGAGAAGCTGGCACCGGAGTATCCGATTGTAGCGAAGATTCTGGAATACCGTCAGATGGCAAAACTCAAGTCGACTTATGCGGATGGATTGGCTGGTTTTATTCAGGCAGATGGACGGATACATGGGAAGTTCCATCAGACTATTACAGCGACGGGACGTCTCAGCAGCGCAGAACCTAATCTGCAGAATATTCCGGTTCGTATGGAACTTGGCAGGCTGATTCGTAAAGTGTTCATTCCGGCAGATGGTTTTGTGTTTGTGGATGCAGATTATTCGCAGATTGAGCTTCGTATTCTTGCGCATTGTTCCGGAGATGATATGTTGATCAATGCTTATCGTCAGGCTCAGGATATTCACAGAATTACGGCTTCGCAGGTTTTCCATGTACCGTTTGACGAGGTGACGGATCTTCAGAGAAGAAATGCCAAGGCGGTTAATTTTGGAATCGTGTATGGCATCAGTTCTTTTGGGCTGAGCCAGGATTTAAGTATCAGCAGAAAAGAAGCGGCAGAATACATTGATCAGTATTTTCTGACCTATCCGGGAATCAAGACATTTCTGGATAATACGGTTGCGTCTGCCAGGGAACATGGATACGTGGAGACGTTGTTTGGAAGAAGACGCCCGATGCCGGAGCTGAAGTCGTCCAATTATATGCAGAGATCATTTGGAGAGCGTGTGGCGATGAATGCGCCGATTCAGGGAACAGCAGCTGACATTATTAAAGTGGCGATGATTGGCGTTAGCAGAAGGCTGAAAGAAAAACAGATGAAATCCAGACTTGTTCTTCAGGTACATGATGAACTTCTGATTGAGACTTATATTCCGGAACTGGAACAGGTAGAGGAAATATTGAAGGAAGAAATGGAACGTGCGGCAGACCTTAAGGTACCGCTTCTGGTTGATATGCATACCGGCAATAACTGGTATGAAGCAAAATAGGAGAATATACATGAAGATCATAGGGATTACAGGTGGAGTTGGCTCTGGAAAGAGCGAAGTGCTCCGCTATCTGGAAGAGAAATATGGCGCAGTTGTGTGTGAGGCAGATCTTGTTGCAAAGAATCTGCAAAAAAAGGGTACAATCTGTTATAATAAAATCGTTGAGCATTTTGGAGAGGACATCTTAGATGAGAATGGCAGGATTGATCGTCCGCATCTGGCACGGATTGTGTTTAAAGATGACGAAGAGCTCCATGTGCTGAATGCGATTGTTCATCCGGCTGTGAAGGAAAATATCCGCCGGAAAATCCGTCAGGAGATAAAGCAGGGAACAGAGCTTTTTGTGCTGGAGGCGGCACTTCTCTTGGAAGAACACTATGACGAGATCTGTGATGAAGTGTGGTATATCTATGCCAATGAAGAAGTACGTAAGAAACGACTTAAATTATCCAGAGGATATAGTGAAGAGAAGATTGAGGATATGTTCCGTGCACAGAAAAGCAGGGATGAATTTCTGGAGCACAGCGACCGTGCAGTAGATAACAGCCGGAGCTTTGATGACACCAGAGAACAGCTGGATGATATGCTGAAGGATTTTGGCATAAAGAAAAGTCAGGTATAATAACAGAGAGAATGTGCTAAATAGCATAAAAGCAATAGACTGGAGAACAATAGATGAGATTATGCAGTATAGCTAGCGGAAGCAGTGGGAACTGTATCTATACAGGTACAGACCACACGCATCTGCTGATTGATACAGGCATCAGTAAAAAGAGAATAGAAGAAGGACTTCATGACCTGGAGATCAAAGGAGAGGAGATTGATGGGATCCTTATTACCCATGAACATTCTGACCATATTCAGGGACTGGGGGTATTCAGCCGGAAATATGAAGTGCCGATTTATGGCACACCAGGCACACTGAATGCAGTGAAAAAAAGCAAAAGTCTTGGCAAAATCTTGCCGGAACTTTTTCGTGAAATCCATACAGATGAGCCATTTACACTGGGGGATGTGCAGGTAGAGCCATTTGCCATTTCTCATGATGCTGCGGAACCATGTGGTTATCGGATGCGTGCGGATGGCAAGAGCGTCGCGGTGGCTACTGATCTTGGAATTTACGATGATTATATCATTGAACATCTGAAGGATGTGAATGCGATCCTGCTGGAAGCAAACCACGATATTCATATGCTGGAAGTTGGACCTTATCCTTATCCATTGAAACAGCGTGTAATGGGAAATAAGGGACATCTGTCAAATGAATTGTCAGGACGACTTCTTTGTGATATACTACATGACAACCTGAAAAGTGTCATGCTTGGGCATCTCAGTAAGGAGAATAATTATGCAGAACTTGCGTATGAGACGGTTAAATTAGAGGTTACACTTGGGGATAATCCGTATAAGGGAGATGAAATACCTCTGGCTGTTGCCAAAAGGGATCATCGTTCGGATATTATTACTGTATAATCAATACATATGTTTAACAGGAGGAAGAATATGAAAAAGTGTGTGATTACTGTAGTTGGAAAAGATACTGTAGGAATTATTGCAAAGGTATGTACCTATCTTGCGGAGACCGGGATTAATATTCTGGATATTTCGCAGACTATCATTGATGACTTCTTTAATATGATAATGATCGTGGATGTTGACGGGGCTTCTAAGGAATTTCAGGAATATACAGCTGAACTGGAAGCACTTGGCGGAGAAATCGGTGTAAGCATTCACTGCCAGAGAGAAGAAATTTTTGAAAAAATGCACAGACTGTAAGTTGGATGCTATGGCGGAGGCAAAGAAAATCATGATTAGCGTATATGAAGTAAATGAAACGAATAAAATGATCGAGCAGGAGAATCTTGACGTAAGAACGATTACCCTCGGTATCAGTCTGATGGACTGCATCGATTCAGATCTTGATAGATTGAATGATAATATCTATAAAAAGATTACAACGCTTGCCGGTAATCTGGTGAGTACAGGTCAGGATATTGAACGTGAATTTGGTATTCCGATTGTAAATAAGCGTATCTCTATTACTCCGATCGCTCTGGTGGGCTCAGCAGCCTGCAAGACTCCGGATGATTATGTTGAGATTGCCAAGACACTGGATAAGGCCGCGAAAGAAGTTGGTGTCAATTTTATCGGCGGATATTCTGCGCTGGTATCAAAGGCTATGACTACAAGCGAAGAGAATCTGATTCGGTCTGTGCCGAAAGCACTGGCCTGTACGGAACGTGTGTGCAGTTCTATCAATGTGGGATCTACTCGTACCGGAATTAATATGGATGCTGTTCGCCTGTGCGGCGAGATCGTAAAAGAGACAGCAGAAGCAACCAAAGATAATGATTCTCTGGGATGTGCAAAGCTTGTGGTATTTTGTAATGCACCGGATGACAATCCGTTTATGGCGGGTGCGTTCCTTGGCGTTACAGAAGGAGATGCTGTGATCAATGTAGGTGTCAGCGGACCTGGCGTTGTAAAGAAAGCAATTGAACAGGTGCGAGGCAAGGGCTTTGAGGAACTGTGCGAGATGATTAAGAAGACAGCATTTAAGATTACCCGCGTAGGACAACTGGTAGCGGGGGAGGCATCCAAACGTATGGGTATTCCGTTTGGAATTATCGATCTGTCTCTTGCACCGACTCCGGCAGTGGGTGACAGTGTGGCTGAGATCCTGGAAGAGATCGGTCTGGAACGTGTAGGTGCACCGGGTACTACAGCAGCACTTGCTATGTTGAATGATCAGGTGAAGAAAGGTGGCGTTATGGCTTCCTCTTATGTGGGCGGTTTAAGCGGCGCATTTATTCCGGTCAGTGAAGATCAGGGTATGATTGATGCAGTGACGCTTGGTGCGCTGAATCTTGAAAAGCTGGAGGCCATGACCTGTGTATGTTCCGTAGGTCTTGATATGATTGCAATTCCTGGAAAAACCAGTGCGGCAACTATTTCTGGTATCATTGCAGATGAGATGGCACTTGGTATGGTAAATAATAAGACGACAGCAGTCCGTCTGATTCCGGTTATTGGTAAGGATGTAGGAGAGACAGCAGAATTTGGTGGTTTACTGGGTTATGCTCCGATCATGCCGGTGAATGAGTTTGACTGCAGCACATTTATAAACAGACAGGGACGAATCCCTGCACCGATACATAGTTTTAAGAATTAGAGAGGAAGTTTAAACATGAGCGGAGTAGCAATTGTTACAGATAGCAACAGTGGAATTACACAGGAGGAAGCAAAAAGACTTGGAATCTTTGTTCTTCCGATGCCTTTTTATATTGACGGAGAACTGTTCTACGAAGATATATCTCTGACTCAGGAAAAATTCTATGAACGTCTGACTCAGGATGCAGACATTTCTACTTCGCAGCCTTCGCCGGGAGATGTGCTGGATATATGGGAGAAAGCACTGGAAGAATATGATGAGGTAGTGCATATTCCGATGTCAAGTGGATTGTCGAGTTCCTGTGCTACTGCGCAGATGCTTGCGCAGGACATGGATGGTAAAGTATATGTGGTAGATAATCAACGTATTTCGGTTACCATGAGACAATCGGTTCTGGATGCCATTGCTTTGGCAGAAAAAGGAATGAACGCGAAGGAGATCCATGATATTCTAATGCGTGAGAAGCTGGAGGCCAGCATCTATATTACGGTAGATACATTGAAATATCTTAAAAAAGGTGGTCGCGTAACACCCGCAGCAGCAGCTATCGGTTCAGTCCTGAATCTGAAACCGGTTCTTACGATTCAGGGAGAAAAGCTGGATTCTTTTTCTAAGTCAAGAGGATGGAAGAGCGCGAAGAAGACGATGATGGATGCAATGGAAAAGGATCTGACAGAGCGGTTTGCAGGACAGGAGATGTATCTGCAGGTTGCGTATACCTGTTCGGCAGAAGAAGCTGAAGAATGGAAAGCAGAAGTGGAAAATAGATTTCCGGAATATGAAGTGCATATGGATCCGTTGTCATTAAGTGTAGCCTGCCACATTGGACATGGTGCCAGAGCAATTGCATGTAGCAGGAAAGTACCGGAACTCAGCTGATTTTACAGATATTTTGTTCGTTACCATGATAAAAACGCCCGTTTATTAGCGGGCGTTTTCATATATCTGTTTGTTACGCCAGTTCTTCCCATCTGGCGTAAAGTTCTTCTAATTCTTCTGCGATTTTAGATTTTTCCAGTGCCAGTTCCTGGCATTTTACAGAATTGGTATAGATCTCTTCCTGAACCATTAGTTCGTCAATCTCGCCGTCACGTTCTTCCAGTTCAGTAATGCGTTCTTCTGTCTTTTTTAATTCATTCTGACGTTTGCGTTCCTTAGCCTGTGCTTCTTTCTGTTCCTGCCAGCTGAGCTTAGCCTGAGATTCTGGTTCCGGTGCACATACATCAGATGGAGCGGAAGAGACGCCGGTATAAGCCTGGGTCAGTTCATCTTTCTTTTCAAGATAGTAATCATAGTTACCAATATAATTGACAAATGTCTGTTCGGTCAGTTCCAGAATTCTTGTAGCTGTACGGTTGATAAAATATCGGTCATGAGATACATAGAGTACCGTACCGGTATAATCGTTCAGAGCTTTTTCAAGAATTTCCTTAGAAGTAATATCCAAGTGGTTGGTAGGTTCGTCCAGGATAAGGAAATTTGCTTCAGACAACATGAGCTTGGCAAGTGAGACACGCCCACGTTCACCACCGCTTAAAGAACTGATCTGCTGAAACACTTCATCGCCGGTAAAGAGAAAAGCCGCCAGTGTCTTTCGGATCTGTGTATTGGTTAGCGTCGGATAATCGTCAGAAATCTCATCAAAGATTGTTTTGTCCATATGCAGGACGTGATGTTCCTGGTCATAATAACCGATTTTTACCTTGGAACCGAGGGTAAAAGTACCACTGTCTGCCGGAATAACCTGATTCAGTATCTTCAGCAGTGTAGTCTTTCCGGTTCCATTGTCACCGATGATCGCTACGTGCTCGCCGCGGTGGATCTCAAAACTGATATCCTGAAATAAAGTATGTGGCGGGAATGCTTTGGACAGATGTTCTACCGACAGCACGTCATTACCACTGACGACAGAAGGCTCCAGCTTTAAATGAATATCCGTATGAAGCTCCAGAGGCTTTTCTACAGGCTGAATACGATCCAGCATCTTCTCACGGCTTTCTGCACGCTTAATAGACTTCTCACGGTTGAAAGAGCGGAGTTTTTCAATAACAGCTTCCTGATGTTTGATCTCACGTTGCTGATTTAAGTATTCTTTTAATCTTGCTTCACGGAGCATTTCTTTTTTCTCGGCGTAAGCAGAGTAATTGCCTTGAAATACGGAAAGTTTACCCATTTCTACTTCAATGACCTTTGTAACAACTTTATTCAGAAAATATCGGTCATGGGATACAATCAATACCGCTCCAAAATAATTCAATAAGTAGGTCTCCAACCATGCAATGGAATTCAGATCCAGGTGGTTGGTAGGCTCGTCCAGCAGAAGAATATCTGGCCTGGTAAGCAGAAGCTTACTGAGAGATACGCGAGTCTTCTGACCGCCGGACAGCGTATCTACGGGCTTGTCAAACTCATCCTCAGCAAAACCGAGACCTTTTAATACACCGACAATCTCGCTTTCATAGGAGTATCCGTCTGCCAGTTCAAAGGCACTGGTCAGATTATGATAAGTATTCAACCGGCTTTCCAGTTCATCGCCGGTCAGATCTTTTAATTCTTTTTCAATCTCGCGGATTCTTGCTTCCATGGCAATGACATCGGCCTTGGCTGAACGTACTTCTTCGTAGATTGTATTGCCGGATACCAGCTCCTGATGCTGGGACAGATAACCAAGTGTCTTACCTTTTGTAAGGGTGATCGTACCGCCATCAGCTGTAAGATCGCCGACGATCATTTTCAGAAGAGTAGACTTGCCGGCACCATTGATACCGACAAGGGCTGCTTTTTCATGGTCTTCTATATGAAAAGAGCCATTTTGTATAATAACGTGTTCCCCAAATGCTTTGGAAACATCATGACATGCTAAAATCATGATACACCTCCATAATTCTCTGTGTATCATTATACCGAAAAGAACAGAAAATACAACTAAAGTTAATGAAAGTTTGTACAAAAGTTTGACTTTGTGTTAACAATCAGATATAATTATTCCATAATATTATGGGTAGGTGAACAACAGTGGAGACAAGAAAGATTTCTCAGGCGGTAATTCGCAGACTTCCAAGATATTACCGATATCTGGGTGAATTATTAGAAGATGGTGTCGAACGTATATCATCTAATGATTTAAGTAAAAGAATGAAACTTACTGCATCACAGATTCGACAGGATTTGAACAACTTTGGCGGATTTGGTCAGCAGGGATATGGTTATAATGTAAAATATCTTCATACTGAAATTGGTAAAATCCTTGGATTGGAGAACAAGCATAATTTTATAATCGTTGGCGCAGGTAATTTGGGACAGGCTTTGGCAAATTATTCACATTTTGAAAATCAGGGATTTATCCTGAAAGGTATCTTTGATGTGAATCCTACACTGAGAGGTATGTCAATTCGTGATGTGCCGGTTCGTATGATGAGTGAGATGAAAGATTTCATTAAAGAGAATAATATCGAGATTGCAGTTCTTACAATTCCGAAGGAATGCGCAATTGATGTGGCGAAGGATCTGGTAGATGCCGGTATTCAGGCCATCTGGAATTTTGCGCATGTAGATCTGAATGTACCGGATAATGTAATTGTAGAAAGTGTACATTTATCAGAAAGCTTAATGAGATTATCTTATAATATCAGTCGATATAATGAGGATCATGCAGACAAATAACAGACAGAATAATGGCGTGTAATGCGGGCTGTGAAAGCAGACTTCTTTACACGTCGTTTTTTTTGCAGTGATCTGCGCCTAAGGCAGAAAGGAAGTATATGCAGTATTTATTAAATGCGGAACAGATGAAAAGTGCGGATAGTCATACTATACAGGATCTGGGAGTTTCATCCAGAACACTGATGGAACGGGCTGCTGCAGCCTGTACTGATTATATAGAAGAACAAAAATGGCCGCTGACACATGTATGCATTGTGTGTGGATCAGGAAATAACGGAGGCGATGGCTTTGCTATTGGAAGCATTCTGAAAGAGAAAGGCTGCCAGGTGACAGCAGTATTTGCCGGACGGATGACAAGCCGAACAGAAGAGTGTATATATCAGATGGATCAGTTCGAACAGCGTGGAGGAATTCTTCTCACAGAATGGCAGGATAATGATTACAGCATTGTAATTGATGCATTGTTTGGTGTAGGATTGAATCGTGAGATTACAGGACACTATCTGGAAATACTTCAACATATGAATATGTCATCGGGACGGAAACTCGCGGTTGATATTCCGTCCGGTATCTCAGCTACGGATGGACGTGTATTCGGTGAAGCGTTTCAGGCAGATGCAACCGTAACATTCCAGGATCGAAAGCTGGGTCTGTTTCTGTTTCCCGGTGCATTGTATACCGGAAAAGTCTGCGTGACAGATATCGGAATTGACAGTTTTACAGTAAAGGAACAGCTGGATACTGCATATGCATTAGAAATGAGTGATATTGCCAAACTTCTGCCTGAACGTCCGCCATATGCGCATAAAGGTACATTTGGAAAATTATTATTAATTGCCGGAAGCAGTGGAATGGCAGGAGCTGCATTCTTAAGCGCCTGTGCTGCTTATCGCATGGGAGCAGGACTCGTACGCATTTATACCACTGAAGATAACCGAAGTATTTTACAGCAGCTGATTCCGGAAGCTATTATCACAACATATACGGAATATGACGAAGCAAGTCTTCTGTCGGTACTGGAGTGGGCTGATGCAGTCTGTATAGGATCAGGTCTTGGAAGATCTGATGTAGCAGATCTGATTGTAAATACCGTTTTGAAAGAAATAAATGTGCCATGTCTGATTGATGCGGACGGAATTAATATATTGGCGACGCATCCGGAATGGAAGGACCGGCTGGCAGAAGGCAATTATGTACTGACTCCACATTTGAAGGAATTATCCAGATTAACAGGACGGCCTGTCAACGAGATACAAATGCATCGAAGAGAGATCCTGGAACAGACGGCAAGAACTTTAGATGTTACTCTGGTACAAAAAGATGCACGTACTTTTGTGGGAGCAAAGGGCAGAAGAATGTATGTGAATCTTACCGGAAATGCTGCAATGGCAAAAGCAGGTTCCGGAGATGTGCTGGCCGGAATTATTGGCGGACTTATGGTGCAGGGATGCGATAATTATGATGCCGCTGTTCTTGGAGTTTATCTCCATGGACTTGCGGGAGATATTGCAAGAAATGAAATGGGGTGCTATAGTGTATTGGCGAGGGATCTTGCTGATGCACTTGGATCAGCGATCCAAATGACAGAAAACTGGAAGGCGGAAAAATGATGAAAGAATATACAAGAGTGTGTGCCAGAATTGATCTGGACGCCATAGAATATAATATGGATCAGATGCATGAAACGGTTGGTGATGCGACTAAGATCATGGCTGTTGTCAAGATGGATGGCTACGGTCACGGGGCGGTACCAATCGCATGTGATCTGGAGAAAAAAAACTACTTGTGGGGATTTGCTACAGCCACACCGGATGAGGGTGTGATTCTGCGTGCAAACGGTATTAGGAAACCGATACTTGTATTGGGTCCTGTTTTTCCATCACAGCAGGCAGAAGCAATTGAACATGAGATCCGTTTCACCTGTTATACGAAAGAAATCGCAGAGCAGATTTCTGAGACAGCAGTAAAGCTTGGAAAGACAGCGTACGTCCATATCAAATTAGACACTGGAATGTCGAGACTTGGATTCCAGATCGATGAGGAGAATGCAGATACAATCGCAGAGATCGCAAAGCTTCCAGGCATTGAGATGGAAGGAATGTATACACATTTCTCCAAAGCAGATGAAGCAGACAAAGCTTATGCCCATAAACAGTTGGAGCGCTATCTGTGGATGCGTAAAGCACTGGAGGACAGAAATGTCACATTTAAGCATTATCACTGTGCAAACAGTGCGGCGATTCTTGATTTGCCAGAGACCTATATGGATATTGTAAGATCAGGTATTTCTACTTATGGTCTGTATCCATCAGATGAAGTAGATCAGCAGCATGTGCATCTGAAACCTGCTATGGAATTGATTAGTCATGTTTCTCATGTGAAATGGGTAGAGGCAGGAGTTCCGGTAAGTTATGGCGGTACGTTTGTAACTGAACGTCCGACCAGGATTGTAACTGTACCGGTAGGATATGGAGATGGATATCCGAGAAGTCTGTCTAATAAAGGCTTTGTATTGATCCATGGTAAGAAAGCACCAATTCTCGGACGAATCTGTATGGATCAGTTTATGGTAGATTGTACAGAGATTGAAAATGTGGCATATGGAGACCGCGTGGTACTTATCGGTCGGGACGGAGACAATTACCTTCCGGTAGAGACGCTCAGTGATCTGTCCGGTCGTTTCAGCTATGAATTTGTTTGTGACCTGGGTAAGAGAATACCGAGAGAATTTCTGAAAGATGGAAAAGTCATAGAGCAGATTGATTATTTCGCATAAATATATCGAATGAAGAACTGCAATAGAATACATCTGAAAAAAGATGGAAATACTGTTTTTATCAGAAATATGGAGAGTGAAAACAGGTGCAGGTAAAACGTGGAGATATTTATTATGCTGACCTCAGCCCGGTAGTCGGCTCGGAACAGGGAGGCATCAGGCCGGTGCTGATCATACAGAATGACGTAGGTAACAGATACAGTCCGACTGTCATTTGCGCAGCGATTACATCCAGAATGAATAAAGCAAAGTTGCCTACGCATATTGAGATTGATTCCAGGCGATGTCAGATCATGAAGGATTCTGTAATTCTGTTGGAACAGATAAGAACGATTGATAAGCAGAGGCTAAAAGATATGATCGGTCATCTGGATAAAGAACGAATGAGAAGCGTTGATGAAGCGATAAGGGTCAGCCTTGCGCTTCATACATAAAAAGGAGTATGGATATGGAAGAACGAAGTTTGTTTCATCGGATGAGACAGATATTTCGAGAAGAAGGCGAGACAGAAGAAGTCGGAAGTCAGGCAATGAAACTGATCCGCAATATTGTCCGCTATCTTGATAAGGATGCAAAAGACATTATGACACATCGACGTGATATTGTGGGTATCGATGAAGAGGAAACACTGGAAACTGCACTCAAGTTTATGCTGGGAGAACGTTTTTCCAGATTCCCGGTATATCGGGAGGATATTGATGAGATTATAGGAACCATTCATCTTCGGGATGCTATGACCTGTTATTTTACCGAAGCCAACCGCAATCGTCCGATCAAAGAACTGAAAGGGTATATCCGTCCGGTAGATTACATACCTGAAACCAAGAGCATAGATACACTGTTCCGCAGAATGCAGGAAGGAAATAATCATATTGCAATCGTCATTGATGAGTATGGACAGACTTCAGGGCTGGTAGCTATGGAAGATATTCTGGAAGAAATCGTAGGTAATATTATGGACGAATACGATGAAGAGGAAGAGGATATCGAAGTACAGGCAGATGGATCCTATGAAGTCAATGGCTTTACTGACCTGGAGGATCTGGAAGATCTGCTGAATATTCATTTTGATAAGGAAGAGTATGAGACGTTAAACGGATTTCTGATCCATCAGCTTGACAGAATCCCCGGAGAGGATGAGCGCAGCACAGTACTTTATGAAGGATATCTGTTTACAGTGCTGGAAGTAGACAATAATGCGATTCAATCAGTAAAGATTGAAAAAATGTAATATGCATGATAGAATAAAATGTATGCGAACTAATAGAAGATAAGGAGAGAAGAAGATGTCAGGACATTCAAAATTTGCCAATATTAAGCATAAAAAAGAAAAAAATGATGCTGCAAAAGGTAAGATTTTTACAAAAATCGGTAAAGAGCTTGCAGTAGCGGTAAAAGAAGGTGGAAGCGCTGATCCGGCTAACAACAGCCGTCTGCGTGATGTTATCGCAAAGGCTAAATCTAACAATATGCCAAATGACACGATTGAGAGAAATATTAAAAAAGCTGCAGGCGAAGGCGGATCAGCAGATTACGAACATATTACATACGAAGGTTACGGTCCGAATGGTACGGCAATTATAGTCGAGACACTGACAGATAATAAGAACCGTACGGCATCTAATGTTAAGAGTGCATTTACAAAAGGTAATGGCAACGTAGGTACACCGGGATGTGTATCTTTTATGTTTGACCGTAAGGGACAGATTATTGTAGATAAGGAAGAATACGATGGAGATGCCGATGATCTTATGATGCAGGCACTGGATGCAGGTGCAGAAGACTTTGCTGAGGAAGATGACAGCTTTGAGATTCTGACGGATCCAGATGATTTCAGTGAGGTGCGTGAAGCACTTGAAGAAGCAGGAATTCATATGGCGTCTGCAGAAGTAACCATGATTCCGCAGACTTATGTAGAACTTACTGATCCTAAGGATATTCAGAATATTCAGAAAACCCTGGATCTGTTGGATGATGACGATGATGTACAGGATGTATATCATAACTGGGATGAATAATTATGGATAAAGGATAAAAGGAGGCATCGAGAGGATGAGTGATTACAAGATTGAAACTAAGTGTATTCAGTCAGGATATAAACCGGGCAATGGAGAGCCAAGAGTTCTGCCAATCTATCAGAGTACAACATTTAAATATAATTCCAGTGACCAGATGGGAAGACTTTTTGACCTGGAAGAGAGCGGATATTTTTATACACGGTTGCAGAATCCGACCAATGATGCGGTAGCTGCAAAGATCTGTGATCTGGAGGGTGGAGTGGCAGCAATGCTTACTTCATCGGGACAGGCAGCTAATTTCTATGCGATCATGAATATTGTGGAAGCAGGAGATCATATTGTATGTGCATCTGCACTGTACGGCGGTACTTATAATCTTTACGCTCACACCATCAAGAAGATGGGCGTTGAGGCTACTTTTGTTGAGCCGGACTGCAGTGAGGAAGATTTGAATGCCGCGTTTCGTGATAATACAAAGGTTGTATTTGGTGAATCTATTGCAAACCCTGCACTGGTTGTTCTTGATTTTGAAAAGTTTGCCAAAGCAGCACATGCGCACGGTGTACCATTTATTGTAGATAATACATTTGCCACACCGATCAACTGCAGACCATTTGCATGGGGTGCGGATATTGTAACACATTCAACTACCAAATATATGGACGGACATGCGACCTGTGTAGGTGGTGTGATCGTAGACAGTGGTAATTTTGACTGGGAAGCTTACGGTGACAAATTTGCAGGACTCACCACACCGGATGAGACCTACCATGGCATCGTGTATACACAGAAATTCGGCAAGGCTGCATACATAACAAAAGCTACATCACAGCTGATGCGTGACCTTGGCTCTATCCAGGCACCGCAGAATGCATTTTTGCTGAATCTGGGACTCGAAACATTACATCTTCGTGTACCTCGTCATTGTGAGAACGCATTGAAGGTTGCGAAATATCTGCAGGGACATGAAAAGGTGGCGTGGGTTAACTATCCGGGACTGGAAGGTGATTCTCAGTATGAACTGGCTCAGAAATATATGCCAAACGGAACATGCGGGGTGCTTACATTTGGTCTGAAGGGCGGACGTGACAGCGCAGTGAAGATGATGGACAGCCTGAAAATGGTTGCGATCGTAACTCATGTGGCAGATGCAAGGAGTTGTGTACTGCATCCGGCAAGTCACACACATCGCCAGATGAATGATCAGGAACTGATGGAAGCCGGGGTACAGCCGGATTTGATTCGTTTCAGTGTAGGTATCGAGAATGCTGATGATATTATCGCTGATGTAGAACAGGCACTGGAACAGGTATAAGAATCCTGTATACATGAATAAGAACTATATAACACTTCCATACTAAAGGGTATGGAGGTGTTTTTATATGCAGAAAAATGAAGAAAAGCAGGAGAAAAAAGCAGAGATCAAAGAAACCGGTTCACTGGATCTTGATGAAAGCCGTGCGCACCACAGAATTAAATTAATCACAATCATCGGAGAGATAGAAGGACATGATGCGGTCAGCGGAAGCACGAAGGCAACCAAATACGAGCATTTGCTTCCCATGCTTGCGGAAATAGAAGACAGTTGTGAGATAGATGGTCTGCTGATTCTGTTAAATACTCTGGGTGGCGATGTGGAAGCAGGACTTTCGATTGCAGAAATGATTGCGTCTCTCAGTAAGCCTACGGTGTCGTTGGTGCTCGGAGGAAGCCATTCTATCGGTGGTCCTCTTGCAGTAGCAGCCGATTATTCTTTTATTGTACCAAGTGGAACCATGATCATCCATCCGGTAAGATCCAATGGAATGTTCATCGGGGTAGAACAGAGTTTTCGCAATATGGTAAAAACGCAGGATCGGATTACGGCATTTCTCTCAAAACATTCCCATATGACGCAGGATCAGATTGAAGAACTGATGCTGAATCCAACACAGCTTGTCAAAGATGTGGGAACAATGCTGGAAGGCCCGGAAGCAGTTGCAGTCGGTCTCATTGATGAAGTGGGAGGATTAAAAGAAGCACTGGCGAAACTGCATCAAATGATCGATGAAAATGGAACAGAAAATGGATAATTAAATAATGACAGTCTCTTGTAAAAATGATATACTTTAAATAGTATGTGTATCTATACTTTGTGATGATATGCCTATAGATACGATACGCGAAACAGGGGGGATTATATGGCTTCGAAGTCTAAGAAGAAAAGTACGTCTAAAAAGACCACCGGGAAGACAACGAAGAAAGCGGGAGAGAATTTTGTAATTGATGAAATAATTATATGGATTGTGCTGGCTGTCAGCATACTTCTTCTGATCAGTAATTTTGGATTTGGTGGGACACTTGGGGCGTCAGCTTCGGCTTTCCTGATGGAAAGCTTTGGCGCAGGTGCGTATCTTGTACCTTTTCTGCTATTTGGAGTAACAGCATTTCTGGTATCGAACAAGCATAATCGTATCGCATACTGGAAATCCGGCGCAGCTGTGATCTGTTTCCTGATTTTATGTGGTTTATTTGAATTGATCAGTGATGCGGGAGGTACTGTCGGAGGATCGCTTGCAGACATCCTGTCACCGGCTCTCGGAGTGGCAGGTACATATGTGATTTTGATTATTATGATGATCATTGGAATAGTGATCATCACCGGGCGTTCCGTTCTCAAAGGTGTAAAGAAGCAGAGCGATCGCGCTTATTCACATGCAAAAGAGTCCAATACCAGAAGGCGCGAGGCATCTGCAAGACGCAGGGAAGAACGACGCACAGCCAGAGAAGAAAAAGAACTGGAACAGGCTAAAGCAGAAAAGAAGACTGCATCAAAGAGAAAAGACCGTCACGTGGAGGGAGTATCTTTTGATACAACATTGAGCGGAAGATCTCCGGAGATGAAAGAGATGAAAGCTGACGAGCTTAAGACCGATATTCCGTCAGCAGTTCAGCCAAACACGAAAGATACACAGGAGCTGGTGATTAACAGGACACAGCCGGAGATGGCTGCGCAGCCAGACGATCTGCCGGATCCATTTGATACTGATTCGGCTGTGGAATCTTTAGCGGAGTCCAAAGCTCTGGCAAAGAGAAGCAGGAAAAAGGCAGGGGCAGATGCGATTGCTCAGGAGACTGCAAGCGTAGCTCAGGCAGTTTCAGAAAATGAAGTTAAGAATGAGACTTATCATACGCCTCCATTTTCGTTGCTTACAAGAGGTAAAAAAGGTGGTGGGGATTCGGATAGACATCTTCGCGAAACCGCCGGAAAGCTGCAGGATACACTGCACAGTTTCGGCGTGAATGTAACGGTTACCAATGTAAGCTGTGGACCATCTGTTACCAGATATGAGCTTCAGCCGGAGCAGGGTGTGAAAGTCAGCAAGATTGTAGGACTTGCTGATGATATTAAGCTGAATCTTGCGGCTGCGGATATTCGTATTGAAGCACCGATTCCAGGAAAAGCAGCAGTGGGTATCGAAGTGCCAAATAAAGAAAATTCTGCAGTTATGCTGCGGGATCTGCTGGAGTCGACTGAATTTAAGAACAGTGCATCAAATGTATCCTTTGCGGTAGGCCGGGATATTGCAGGAAGATGTGTTGTGGCTGACATTGCCAAGATGCCGCATCTTCTGATCGCAGGAGCGACCGGTTCCGGTAAATCTGTGTGTATCAATACATTGATCATGAGTATTTTATATAAAGCATCACCAGATCAGGTGCGACTGATCATGGTGGATCCGAAAGTAGTAGAATTAAGCGTATACAATGGCATTCCGCATCTGATGATTCCTGTAGTAACAGACCCGAAGAAAGCTGCAGGAGCTCTTAATTGGGCAGTTGCGGAAATGACAAGACGTTATCAGGCATTTGCGGAGCATCAAGTCCGTGATATGAAAGGATATAATGAGAAAGTAAGTCAGCTGGAACCGGATGAGAACGGCAATAAGCCGGACACTATGCCGCAGATTGTAATCATTGTGGACGAACTTGCCGATCTGATGATGGTGGCACCAGGTGAGGTGGAAGAATCTATCTGTCGTCTGGCCCAGCTTGCAAGAGCAGCCGGCATTCACCTGGTACTTGCAACTCAGAGACCGTCTGTTAATGTCATTACTGGTCTGATTAAAGCCAATATGCCGTCCAGAATTGCATTTTCTGTATCATCGGGTGTGGATTCAAGGACGATCATTGACATGAACGGAGCTGAGAAACTCCTCGGAAAGGGTGATATGCTCTTTTATCCGAGCGGATATCAGAAACCGGTCCGTGTGCAAGGAGCATTTGTTTCGGACAAGGAGGTTCAGAAGGTAACCGATTATCTGAAAGATCACAATGGAGATGCTGCTTACAGCCAGGAAGTGGTAGAACACATGAATTCCAGCGCTGCCGGTGGAAATATGATGTCTGGCAGTGACAGTGCAAGCGAACGAGATGCCTATTTTGTAGATGCAGGTAAGCTGATCATCGACAAAGAAAAGGCGTCTATTGGAATGTTACAGCGGATGTTCAAGATCGGCTTTAACCGTGCCGCAAGAATTATGGATCAGCTCTGTGAAGCAGGTGTGGTTGGACCGGAAGAGGGAACAAAGCCAAGAAAGGTACTCATGTCTATGGAAGAGTTTGAACAGTACATAGAAGAGTATGTTTAATATAGTTACTGGACACTAATGAATGAAAGAAAGAAAGGATGAAGAACATGAAAACAGATATTCAAATCGCACAGGAAGCAGAAATGAGCCATATCAGAGATGTAGCCGCATCGATCGGAATTGAGGAAGACAATCTGGAATTATACGGTAAGTATAAGGCAAAACTTTCGGATGATTTATATGATAAGATAAAGGATAACCCAGACGGCAAGCTTGTTCTTGTAACAGCAATCAATCCTACTCCAGCAGGCGAGGGTAAGACTACTACTACAGTAGGACTTGGTGAAGCATTTGCCAAGATGAATAAAAAAGCTATTATTGCACTTCGTGAGCCATCGCTCGGACCATGTTTCGGTATTAAAGGAGGAGCTGCCGGTGGCGGATATGCACAGGTTGTGCCGATGGAAGATCTGAACCTGCATTTTACAGGAGATTTTCATGCAATTACTTCAGCGAATAATCTGCTTGCAGCATTATTGGATAATCATATTCAGCAGGGTAATGCGCTGGGCATTGATCCACGCCAGGTGGTATGGAAACGTTGTGTAGATATGAATGACCGTAATCTGCGTAATATTGTAGTCGGACTTGGTAACAAGACGGATGGAATGGTAAGAGAGGATCATTTTGTAATTACAGTTGCTTCTGAAATCATGGCTATTCTCTGTCTTGCAGAAGATATAAAGGATCTGAAAGCAAGACTGGGACGCATTATCGTAGCATATAACTTCCAGGGTGATCCTGTAACAGCAGATGATTTACAGGCAACCGGAGCAATGACAGCACTTTTAAAAGATGCTATCAAACCAAATCTGATCCAGACGCTGGAGCATACACCGGCGCTTGTACACGGTGGACCATTTGCCAATATTGCCCACGGATGTAACAGTGTACGTGCTACCAGAATGGCATTGAAACTGGCAGATATTACGATTACGGAAGCTGGATTTGGTGCAGATCTTGGTGCTGAAAAATTTATGGACATCAAATGTCGTATGTCCGGTCTGAAGCCGGATGCAGTAGTATTGGTTGCAACAGTGCGCGCATTGAAGTATAATGGCGGAGTACCAAAAGATCAGCTTTCTGATGAGAACCTGGAAGCGCTTGCAAAAGGTATTGTGAATCTGGAAAAACATATTGAGAATATTCAGAAATATGATGTACCGGTAGTTGTTACGCTGAATTCTTTCGTGACAGATACGGATGCAGAGAATGAATATATCCGCAGATTCTGTGAAGAGAGAGGCTGTGAATTTGCTCTTTCTGAGGTATGGGAAAAAGGTGGAGAGGGCGGTATCGCTCTTGCTGAAAAAGTACTTGAAACATTGGAGAACAAGGAAAGTCATTTCCATCCGCTGTATGAGGACGGTCTGTCTCTGCAGGAAAAGATTGAGACTATCTCTAAAGAAATCTATGGTGCAAGAGGTGTGATCTTTGAGCCTAAGGCAGCCAAACAACTCGCCAAGATTGAAGCGATGGGATTTGGCAACATGCCTGTCTGCATGGCAAAGAATCAGTATTCACTGTCTGATGATGCTAAGAAGCTTGGCAGACCGACAGATTTTGATATACATATCCGTGAAGCTTATGTAAGTGCAGGTGCAGGATTTGTAGTAGCACTGACAGGAGCTGTTATGACGATGCCTGGACTTCCGAAGGCTCCGGCTGCCAATAATATTGACGTAACTGAAGATGGTCAGATCACAGGATTGTTCTAGAAAAGTATATAATATGATGCCAGAGTCAAAAGATCTAAATCCACATGAGCTCGCTCATAAGTGGATTTAGACCTTGGGACCCGCCCCAATATGAGCCTAAAAGTGGGATATTAATCCCACGATATGCGAATAATTGGGAGGATTGTGGGAGTGCATAGCACGGAACAATCCGCAGGCATCATAGTTGGGGCTTTTGACCCCAACATCATAATATATAAATATAAGGGGAATTGGAATTATGCCGTTATTGATTGATGGAAAGAAAATCTCTACCGAGATCAAGGATGAGTTGAAGGTAACCGTTGAAGAATTGAAGAAACAGGGTGTGGAGACCTGCCTGGCAGTAATTCAGGTGGGAGATGATCCTGCATCCAGCATTTATGTGCGTAATAAAAAAAGAGCATGTGCCTATGTAGGAATCGAATCACTTTCTTACGAGCTTCCTGAAGAGACTACAGAAGATCAACTGGTGAAGTTAGTAAAAGAATTGAACGAGAATGATAATGTACATGGTATTCTGGTACAGCTTCCGCTTCCAAAGCATATTAATGCAGATACGATTATCCGTACGATTTCACCGGATAAAGATGTGGACGGATTTCATCCAGAAAGCGTAGGACGACTCTGTATCGGAGAACCGGGCTTTGTATCCTGCACACCGGCGGGAATCATCCAGCTTCTGAAACGCTCCGGAATTGAAATAGAAGGAAAAGAATGTGTGGTTGTAGGAAGAAGTAACATTGTAGGCAAACCGATGTCTATTCTGCTTCTTCGTGAAAATGGAACGGTTACGATCACGCACTCCAGGACCAAAGATCTGAAAGAAGTTACAGGAAGAGCTGATATCCTTGTAGTTGCCATCGGCAAACCGAAATTCATCACAGCAGACTATGTGAAAGAAGGTGCGGTAGTTATTGACGTAGGTATGCACCGTAACGAAGAAAACAAGTTATGTGGTGATGTGGACTTTGATGATATAAAAGATAAAGTATCAGCAATTACTCCGGTACCAGGTGGAGTTGGTCCTATGACAATCGCTATGCTGATGTACAATTGTGTAGAAGCAGCGAAGGGTCAGGAGGTAGAGTAGAACATGAGATGCAGACGCTGTGGTGCAGAGATGCCGGAGGGCGCGCTTAGATGTGAAGAATGTGGGGCAGAGATACGCATTGTACCGGATTACAATCCTTTAGACGATGTGCTTGCTGCACAGGTGAAAGGTGCAATCGATGGTTCTGACACACCACTTGATGACTATGATTATCAGACAAACACGATACCAACAGCGAGAAGAAATTCCGGTACACGTGGAGGTCAGTCTTCTCGCAGGACTTCATCCGGTCAGCGTAGGACTTCGTCCGGACAACGTCGACCTGAAAGAGAGGACAGATCCAGAAGACAACTTACTCCGCAGGAAGAGCGCAGGAGACGTGTTGCCAGGAAAAAAGCTCTGAAGAAGAAAAAGAGAAAAAGAGCACTGCTTCTTACCGGTATTTTTCTTGTGATTCTTGTGATTGCTGGATTGATCATGTATCAGTTTTCGTATAATGGTTATGTGAAGAAAGGTTATAAAGCACTGAGCAGTAAAGATTATACGGAAGCGGAAACACAGTTTAAGAAAGCTATTAAGAAGAAGCCTAAGAAAGCAGAAGCATATGAGGGATTGTCTGAACTGTATATTGAGCAGAATGAGAGTGACAAGGCGGAAGAGATCCTGTTAAGTGCGGTAGATAAATATTCGGATAGTGTTGATGTATATAAGGCATGTTTTAAATTCTATGAAGATACTAAGAATCAGGGCGAAATTCCGTTAATATTAGACGGGGCTAAGTCCAGTGTGGCTGATCAGCTTACGGAATACGCGTCAGAATCACCAGAATTCAGCCTGGATGACAGTGAAAGTTTTGACGATGTTCAGCAGCTTTCATTGACTACAACGGAGAAGAATATCTATTATACCGATGATGGAAGTGATCCATTTTCATCTAAAACTCGTATCAAATACGAAAAACCAATTCAGATCTCTGAGGGTGAGACAGAAATCAAAGCAGTATCTGTCAATGCGAACGGCATTCCAAGTCTTACCGTGAGTAAGACCTATGAAGTAGAACTGCCAATCGAAGATGCACCTGCCGTATCTCCGTCTACCGGTCAGTATGATACCGATACAAAGATCAGTATTGTTGTGCCGGACGGCTATACAGCTTACTATACAACAGATGGATCTACCCCAGATGAAGATTCGGAAGAATATACGGATCCGATCTCTATGCCAGAAGGAACAACCATTTTCAAAGCGGTTCTTGTGAATGGAAAAGGACGTTTGAGTGGTGTTACTACTCGTAATTACGAACGGACTGAATAGAATAATATCCAATGCAATATAAACGGATTGTGCGTAAAAAAGTACAATCCGTTATTTATTTAACTATTGTGTTAAATAAATAACGGTCGTATAATGTGAATGTAAAAAAGTAATCCATTATACAAAGGAGCAATTAATTATGAGCAGATTTACATTACCTAGAGACGTATACCATGGAATGGGTTGCCTGGAGGAGCTTAAGAACCTAAAAGGTAAAAAAGCAATTCTTGTAGTTGGCGGAGGTTCTATGAGAAGACAGGGATTTCTTGACAAAGCAGTCGATTATCTGAAAGATGCCGGAATGGAAGTTGAACTTTTTGAAGGTGTAGAACCTGATCCGTCTGTTGAGACAGTTATGAAAGGTGCCGAAGCAATGCGTAAGTTCCAACCAGACTGGATCGTAGCAATGGGTGGTGGATCACCGATTGATGCAGCCAAAGCTATGTGGGCTTTCTATGAGTATCCGGATACCACATTTGAAGCACTTTGTATTCCGTTTAATTTCCCGGAACTGCGTCAGAAAGCAAAATTCTGTGCAATTCCTTCTACATCTGGTACAGCTACAGAGGTTACGGCATTCTCTGTAATTACAAATTATGAGACCGGAGTAAAATATCCGCTGGCTGACTTTAATATTACACCTGATGTGGCAATTGTTGACCCGGAACTGGTTATGGGACTTCCAATCAAACAGGTTGCTTACACCGGAATGGATGCATTGACACATGCGATTGAAGCGTATGTATCTACACTGAATTGTCCATTCACAGATCCGCTTGCATTGCAGGCAATCGAGATGGTTCTTGATTATCTGCCGGCATCCTATAAATGTGACAAGGTAGCGAGAGAACAGATGCATTACGCACAGTGTCTTGCAGGTATGGCATTCTCTAACGCTTTACTTGGCATTGTTCATTCTATGGCGCACAAGACGGGTGCTGCATTCTCTACCGGACATATTCCGCATGGATGTGCCAATGCGATTTATTTGCCATATGTTATAAAATACAACGCCAAGGATCCGATAGCCGCTAAGCGTTATGCCGAGATCGCACGTAGAATGGGACTGGCAGGAATATCTGAAAAAGCATTGATCAACAGTCTGTGTGAGAAGATTGATGAGTTCAATGTAAAACTCAATATTCCAAAGACTTTGAAAGAATTTGGAATCAATGAGGATGAATTTAAAGAAAAGATTGATAAGATTGCAGAGCTTGCAGTCGGTGATGCATGTACAGGATCTAATCCAAGAACTATCGATCCGGAGACAATGAAAAAACTGTTTGAGTGTACATATTATGGTACAGAAGTAGACTTCTAAATTTCAGAAATTCAGGAAAGCAGATTCTGTAAATTCAGGCAATTTCAGGGAATCTGCTTTCTTTTTGTAAACTTTCCTTGAAAATTTCAGATGTATACATTATCATTATTAGTAAAATCAATAGACAGGAGGAAACAAGATGTACAAGATACAGAAAGCCGAGAAGCTGAACGAGAATATCTATCTGATGGTCGTAGAAGCTCCTCGTGTGGCAAGACATTGCGAGCCTGGACAGTTCGTTATTGTAAAAATAGATGAGACAGGAGAACGTATCCCGCTGACCATCTGCGATTACGACAGAGAAGCAGGTACGATTACTATCGTATTCCAGCCAGTTGGCGCATCTACAAGAAAATTTGCTGAATTAAAAGAAGGAGATGCGTTCCGTGATTTTACCGGACCACTTGGCTGTCCTTCTGAATTTGTAAAAGAAGATATTGAGAGCTTGAAAAAGAAGAAGATCCTGTTTGTAGGCGGTGGTGTAGGTGCTGCACCGGTATATCCGCAGGTAAAATGGCTGAAAGAACACGGTATTGATGCTGATGTAATCATTGGTTCTAAGAATAAAGACCTGTTGATTCTGGAGGATGAGATGCGTGCGGTATCCGGTAATTACTATCCATGTACAGATGACGGTTCTTACGGACATGCCGGAATGGTTACCACTATGGTAGAGGAATTGGTAGAGCAGGGCAATCATTACGATGTCTGTATCGCTATTGGACCGATGATCATGATGAAATTCGTATGTCTCCTTACTAAAAAGCTTGCAATCCCGACTGTTGTTAGCATGAACCCGATCATGGTAGACGGAACTGGTATGTGTGGTGCCTGTCGTCTCCTGGTAGGCGATGAAGTGAAATTCGCCTGCGTGGATGGACCGGAATTTGACGGACATCTGGTAGACTTTGATAATGCCATGAAGAGACAGCAGATGTATAAGACGCAGGAAGGCCGTGCTTTACTGAAGCTGCAGGAGGGTAATACACATCATGGCGGATGCGGTAATTGCGGAGGTGACAACTAATGGCTGATATGTTAAAGAGAATTCCTGTCAGAGAACAGGATGCAAAAGTACGTGCAACTAATTTTGAAGAAGTATGTTATGGATATAATAAAGAAGAGGCAATGGAAGAAGCAACCAGATGTCTGAACTGTAAAAATGCAAGATGTATTCAGGGCTGTCCGGTATCAATCAATATTCCTGGATTTATATCCAAAGTAAAAGATGGAGATATCGAAGGTGCTTATCAGGTCATCGGTGAATCTTCTGCACTGCCGGCAATCTGTGGTCGTGTATGTCCTCAGGAATCACAGTGTGAATGTAAATGTATCCGCGGCATTAAAGGTGATGCTGTATCTATCGGTAAGCTGGAGCGTTTTGTAGCAGATTATGCACTGGAGCATGATATCAAGCCTAAGAAAGCAGAGAAGACAAATGGTCATAAGGTGGCTGTGATCGGTTCCGGTCCATCCGGACTTACATGTGCTGGTGATCTTGCAAAACTTGGTTATGAAGTAACGGTATTTGAAGCGCTTCATGAGCTGGGTGGAGTACTGGTATATGGTATCCCGGAATTCCGTCTTCCAAAAGAAAAAGTTGTTAAGAAAGAGATCGAAAAAGTCAAAGAGCTTGGTGTTAAATTTGAGACCAATGTAGTGATTGGTAAATCAACTACAATTGATCAGCTGATGGAAGAGGAAAACTTCGAAGCTGTATTTATTGGATCAGGTGCAGGTCTTCCGATGTTTATGGGAATTCCTGGTGAGACAGCGAATGGAGTATTCTCCGCAAATGAGTATCTGACCAGAAGTAATCTGATGAAAGCTTTTGATAATAATTATGACACACCAATTGCAGCTGGTAAGAAAGTAGCTGTAATCGGCGGTGGTAACGTAGCGATGGATGCAGCCAGGACAGCGCTTCGTCTTGGCGCAGATGTACATATCGTATATCGTCGAAGTGAGGCAGAGCTTCCGGCAAGAGCAGAAGAAGTCCATCATGCAAAAGAAGAAGGCATTATCTTCAATCTGTTGACCAATCCGGTAGAGATCCTTACCGATGATAACGGATGGGTAAAAGGCATGAAAGTAATCAAAATGGAACTTGGTGAACCAGATGCATCTGGCAGAAGACGTCCGGTACCGATCGAAGGATCTGAGTATGAGATTGAACTGGATACAGTTATCATGGCACTTGGTACTTCTCCAAACCCATTGATCGCATCTACAACGGAGGGACTTGAGACCAACCGAAGAAGATGTATTGTAGCTGAAGAAGAAAATGGACAGACATCCAAGGCTGCCGTATTCGCAGGCGGCGATGCTGTGACCGGAGCAGCTACAGTTATCCTTGCTATGGGTGCCGGAAAAGCAGGCGCGAAGGGTATTCATGAATATCTGTCACAGAAATAAAACAAACTAAATACTGAAAGATTACGATGATTTTGAGGAGATTATAGAAATATAGTCTCCTTATTTGTTTCTTGAAATAATATTTTAGATTTTGTCATATATTTGTAGTTTACAACTGTCTTGTCACATGTTGATACATGTGCTATAATTGTCAACAGTGTAGCTGTAAACAGGAGGAAACTGAGATGAATATTACAGACGAGATCAAGAAATTAAAAAAAGAAAAAGATGCAGTCATCCTTGCACATTACTATGTGAGACCGGAAGTGCAGGACATCGCAGACTATATAGGAGATTCTTTTTATCTGAGCCGTGTGGCTACAGAACTTACCGCTAAGACAATCGTATTCTGCGGAGTATCCTTTATGGGAGAGAGTGCAAAGATTCTCAATCCAGAGAAAACGGTGCTTATGCCAGATCTGCAGGCCGATTGTCCGATGGCTCATATGGCAGATATTGATCGTATTAAAAAAGTGCGTGAGACTTACGAAGATGTGGCAGTTGTCTGCTACATCAATTCCACAGCTGAATTAAAGGAGTATTCAGATGTGTGCGTGACATCTGCGAATGCAGTTAAGATTGTAAAGAAACTGCCAAACAAGAATATATACTTTATTCCTGACAGGAATCTGGCTCATTACATAGCAGATCAGGTTCCGGAGAAGCATTTTATCTTCAACGAGGGATTCTGTCCAACCCATGAACGCATGGAAGCAGACGAGGTGCTGAAGGCAAAAGATGAACATCCGGATGCACTGGTGCTTGCGCATCCAGAATGCAGACAGGAGATTTTAGCAATTGCTGATTATATCGGAAGTACATCCGGCATTATTAATTATGCGACGGACAGTGACCGTCAGGAGTTTATTATCTGTACTGAAGAAGGAGTACATTACAAACTGACACAGAATAATCCGGATAAACAATTTTACTATCCGGAGACGGTACCTGTATGTCCGAACATGAAGAAAAACACGTTGGAAAAAGTATTACATGTACTGAAGACAGGCGACAATCAGGTGCATGTAACAGATAGTCTGCGTGAGAATTCCAAGAAACCTCTGGAGCGTATGCTAGAGCTTGGCAAGTAAGGAGATGTATGAAGATGAAATATAATACAGATACAGTCATTGTGGGAACAGGTGTCAGCGGATGTTTTGCGGCACTGAATCTTCCGGAAGATATGAAGATTCTGCTGATCACAAAGTCAGATCTGGAAAGCAGTGATTCTTTCCTGGCACAGGGAGGTATCTGTGTCCTGCGGGATAATCAGGATTATGACAGTTATTTTGAAGATACTATGAGAGCCGGGCATTATGAGAACCGTAAGGAGTCCGTAGATATTATGATCCGGAGTTCACAGGAGATTATTCGTGATCTGATCGGATATGGTGTAGAATTTGCACAGAAGGATGGCAAGCTTCTATTTACAAGAGAAGGGGCACATTCCAGACCACGTATTTTGTTTCATGAAGATATTACTGGTAAAGAAATCACCACAAAGTTATTACATCAGGTGAAGAGACGTAAAAATATTACGATTCTGGAATATACGACCATGAAGGATATTCTGGAAGATGCAGATGGATGTGAAGGAATTGTTGCTGAGACAAAAGACGGAGAAGAACTTATAATCCATGCGGAGCATACCATTTTTGCCAGCGGCGGTATCGGAGGATGTTATGAGCATTCGACAAATTTTCCGCATTTGACAGGAGATGCAATCGATATTTCTAAAAAACATCATATTAAACTGGAACATCTGGATTATGTACAGATACATCCGACAACACTGTATACGGAAAAACCGGGAAGAAGTTTCCTGATCTCTGAGTCAGTCCGTGGCGAGGGTGCACTCCTGTATGATAAGAATGGTGAACGTTTTGTGGATGAACTGCTGCCAAGAGATGTAGTTACCAAAGCCATCCAGAAACAGATGGAGAAGGATCATACTTCTCATGTATGGCTTTCTCTGGAGCATATTGACAAAGAGATCATCATGAAACATTTTCCGAATATCTATGAACGTTGTCTGGAAGAAGGATATGATGTAACAAAAGAATGGATTCCTGTAGTCCCGGCGCAGCATTATTTTATGGGCGGCATCTGGGTAGATAAAGACAGTCATACGTCTATGAACCATCTTTATGCAGTCGGAGAGACCAGCTGTAATGGTGTCCATGGAGCCAACCGGCTTGCCAGTAACTCCCTTCTGGAGAGTCTGGTATTTGCCAAACGTGCTGCAGAAAAGATTAAGTCTGAGAGAAATGAGGAAATAAAAGTATGAACGAAATAACAATGCGTTTGCAGGCAGATCATCTGATTCTGGAAGCATTAAAAGAAGATATATCCAGTGAAGATGTGACTACTAATTCAGTTATGAAAGAATATGTAAAGGGTGAAGTGCAACTGATATGTAAGCAGAATGGTATCATTTCAGGTCTGGAAGTATTTAAACGTGTCTTTGAATTACTGGATGAAAGGACAGAAGTGACCTTCTATTGTAAAGATGGGGATGCTGTTGAAGAAGGACAACTTATGGGAATTGTCACAGGAGATATCCGGGTACTTTTATCCGGAGAACGTGTGGCACTGAACTATCTCCAGAGAATGAGTGGCATTGCAACCTATACACATTCCGTAGCGAAGCTTTTGGAAGGTACAAAGATCAAGCTTCTGGATACCCGCAAGACGACACCGAATATGCGCATATTTGAAAAATATGCAGTGCGTACGGGAGGCGGATATAATCATCGGTACAATCTGTCAGATGGTGTGCTTCTGAAAGATAATCATATTGGAGCTGCCGGAAGTGTAACAAAGGCAGTGCAGATGGCAAAGGACTATGCTCCATTTGTACGAAAGATTGAGATTGAGGTAGAGAATCTTGACATGGTAAAAGAAGCGGTAGAAGTCGGTGCCGATATTATCATGCTCGACAATATGGATACGGATACCATGAAAGAAGCGATCCGAATGATTGGTGGACGTGCAGAGACAGAATGTTCCGGTAATGTGACAAAAGAGAATATCGCAAGACTTACGGAACTTGGTGTAGATTACATTTCCAGCGGAGCACTGACTCACTCTGCACCAATTCTTGATATTTCACTGAAGAATTTGCATGCAGTATAAATTATATTGTCTGTAAAAGGCTGCGTATTATTGCGCAGTCTTTTTTGTCTGCAACGATTCAAAGTGTTTGCTTATCTTCACTTCTGATGCTATGATAATATACTGTATCGCTAAAAATATGAGAATGGAGAATTCGATGAAAATAACACTGATAACTGTAGGGAAGATTAAAGAAAAATATCTGAAAGATGCGATTGCAGAATATAGCAAGCGTCTGAGTCGTTACTGCAAACTGGAGATTGTGGAAGTGGCAGATGAAAAGACACCAGATAACGCAAGTGACACCGTAGAAGATGCCATCCGGGACAAAGAAGGCGAACGGATCCTGAAGTATATAAAGGAAGATGCTTATGTGATCACACTGGAAATAGCCGGGAAAATGCTGACTTCTGAGGAGATGGCAGAAAAGATTGAGAAACTTGGCGTGCAGGGAACCAGCCATATTATATTTATTATCGGTGGTTCCATTGGTCTTGGCAGGGAAATATTAAAGAGATCGGATTATGCACTGAGCTTTTCAAAGATGACATTTCCACATCAGTTAATGCGCGTCATTCTGCTGGAACAGATTTACCGTAGCTATCGGATCATGAACCACGAACCATATCACAAATAAGATCTCTATATAAGCAGTATTTGCATAACAATATTTATAAAGGAGCATGAGAGAGTAAGATGAGTGAAAATAAAGATTTCCTGGAAAAGGAACCAATAGGAAAATTATTGTTGAAGCTTGCACTGCCAACCCTGGCAGCACAGTTTATTAATATGTTATATAACATCGTAGACCGTATTTATATTGGACATATTCCGGGCATCGGAGCCTCAGCACTGACAGGTGTCGGCGTATGTATGCCTTTGATTCTGATCGTATCAGCATTTGCAGCGCTGGTAGGATACGGTGGAGCACCCAGGGCATCTATCTATATGGGAAAGAAAGAACAGCATACAGCAGAACAGATTCTCGGTAACTGTTTTGCGTTACAGATCATTGTATCATTGATCCTTACAGCGATTCTTCTAAAATGGAACCAGGGTCTCTTACTTGCATTTGGCGCAAGCGAGAATACCATCGGATACGCTTCCAGCTATATGAATATTTATGCGATCGGAACGATATTTGTGGAACTGACTCTAGGCATGAATGCATTTATTACCGCACAGGGATTTGCAAAGACAGGTATGTATTCTGTATTAATCGGAGCTGTAAGTAATATCATTCTGGATCCGATCTTTATCTTTGGACTGCATATGGATGTACGGGGAGCGGCACTTGCAACGATCATTTCTCAGGCACTGTCCTGTATCTGGGTGGTTGCATTCTTATGTGGCAGGAAGAGTTTTATCCGCATACGAAAAGAGAACTTGCGCCTGATACCTGGGATTATTTTGCCTTGTCTGGCACTTGGACTCGCGACCTTTATCATGCAGGCGAGTGAAAGCGTTATTTCTATCTGCTTCAATTCTTCTCTGCAACGATATGGCGGGGACATTGCAGTAGGAGCTATGACGATTCTTACAAGTGTTATGCAGTTTGCAATGCTTCCGCTGCAGGGATTGTCTCAGGGAGCACAGCCGATCATCAGTTACAATTATGGGGCATCCAATGCTGAAAGAGTCAAAGCTGCCTTCTGGCTGCTTTTAAAAATCAATATGATCTATGCAACAGTACTCTGGGCATTGGTAATGCTGATACCGGGTGTGTTTGCCGGAATTTTCACATCCAATGCTGAATTAATTGAATTTACGATTCCGGCACTTCGTATCTATATGGCGGTTATGTTCCTGTTCGGGATTCAGATATCCTGCCAGATTACGTTTAATTCACTTGGAAAGGCACTGGAATCCATTATTGTTGCAGTTGTGCGTAAGTTCGTTCTTCTGATCCCATTAATCTATATCGTTCCAATGATATGGAACTCTGACCGGACTATGGCAGTCTATATGGCTGAACCAATCGCAGATTTCTTTGCGATTACATTTACGGTACTGTTATTCCGGGTGCGTTTCAGGGATGCACTGAAGAAGATACAGAAACCGACAGGAAAATAAATGCGACTGTCTTGCATTTTCCCGAAAGAGGCAGTATGATGTAAGAAATTGTGAATCGAAGGAGGCTGTATCAGCATGAAAAAGATAACAGAAGATATATATTACGCAGGCGTCAATGACCATCAGGTGGATTTGTTTGAAGGACAGTTTGCAGTACCGAATGGTATGGCATATAATTCATATGTGATCATGGACGAGAAGATTGCAGTAATGGATACGGTAGATGTGAATTTCGGTGAGGAATGGCTTGCTAACGTAGCGGAAATACTCGGAGACAGAAAACCGGATTATCTGGTAGTTCAGCATATGGAACCGGATCATTCTGCGAATATCACAAAATTTGTCGAAGCATATCCAGAGGCTAAGGTTGTAGGTAATGCCAAGACATTTCAGATGATCGAGAATTTCTTTGGCTTAAATCTTGCAGACAAACAGGAAGTTGTGACGAATAACGGTACACTCTCACTTGGAAGTCATGAGCTTACATTTGTATTTGCACCAATGGTACACTGGCCAGAAGTTATGGTCACATACGACAGCAAGGATAAGATTCTCTTTTCAGCAGACGCCTTTGGTAAATTTGGTGCACTGGATGTAGAAGAAGACTGGGCATGTGAAGCAAGAAGATATTACTTCGGAATCGTTGGAAAGTATGGCGCGCAGGTGCAGGCTCTGTTAAAGAAGGCAGTCACTCTTGATATTGAAAAGATCTGTCCACTGCACGGACCGATACTGACAGAAAATCTTGGTTATTATCTGGATCTTTACCAGACGTGGTCATCTTACGGTGTAGAGACAGAAGGCGTTATGATTGCTTATGCATCTGTCTATGGCAATACGAAGAAAGCAGCTGAACTTCTTGGCGAAGAGCTGAAGGCCAATGGATGCCCACGTGTAGTAGTTGCTGATCTTGCAAGAGAAGATATGGCAGAGTGTATCGAAGATGCATTTCGCCATGGTAAGCTGGTACTTGCAACCATTACTTATAATGGTGGAGTTTTCCCATTTATGCAGACATTTATTGATGGGCTGAAAGAGCGTAACTTCCAGAACCGTACAATAGGTATCATTGAGAATGGTTCCTGGGCTCCGGTTGCAGCCAAGAATATTAAGTCTATGATGGAAGGCTGTAAGAATCTTACCTGGACGGAGACATCCGTAACTATTAAGTCAGGTGTAAAAGAGGAGACAAAAGCACAGATCAAAGCTCTCGCAGATGAGTTGTGGAGCAAATAATACAGCTTCAAAATGATATATTTGAATAGTCGGAGAAAGCCATGCATAGGATATTACAAAACTATGTGTGGCTTTATTTTATGAAAGATAAATTGATTGATCACGTGTCCGATGCAGCAGAAATGCCAAAGGATGTAGCGTTAAAAGCTCCCATTTTGACGCTGACCGGGCGGACGGAACTTACGATAGAAAATTACAGGGGGATTCAGGAGTATTCGGAATTACTGATCCGCGTACAGACTGGGAGTGGTGAAGTACGCATAAAGGGTAAAAATCTGTGGATTGAATACTATACAAATCTGGAAATGCTTATACGTGGACGAATTATTGCGGTTGAATTTAAAAACTGAGGAGTGGGTATACGTGATTGAAAAGGTTATAGGTTATTTCAGGGGAAGCCTGCGCATCCGCATCTCCGGCTTTTCACCTGAGAGGTTTTTGAATGCCTGTATGCACCGGAACATCTATATCTGGAATATTCAGCCAGTTCAGGACTTCTACGAAATGAATATCAGTATCTCGGATTTTCGCATGTTAAAACCGATTTTAAAAAAGACAGGAGTTCGTGCTGTGATTATAAAACGGTATGGGTTCCCTTTTTTTCTGTTTCAACACAGGAAAAGAAAAGTGCTCTTTGGTGGAGCGGTATGCGCGGCAGGATTTATTTATCTTATGTCCCTTTTTATCTGGGAGATTGATATTACCGGTAATCGAAGATACACGGATGAAGCCCTGGAAGAATTCCTCGCAGATTACAAGATACGACCAGGTATTCTGATATCCAGTGTAGATTGCACTGATATTGCCACATTACTGAGAAAGTCCCATGACAGAATCATCTGGGTATCGGTCTCGGTAGATGGCAGTACATTAAATGTGCGGGTAAGAGAAAATGAAGATTCCGGAGATGAAGGCACTGATTATGCAGTTATGCAGCAGGATGGAAATGATCTGGTTGCAGAACGAAGTGGTATTATAGAAAGTATGATTGTACGAAAAGGTATTCCGCTGGTAAAAAAGGGGGATACCGTTGAAAAGGGACAGATCCTTGTAAGCGGCGCAGTACCTGTGGTTGGTGACGACGGAGAGACGACAGGCTATCAGTATCAAAAGGCAGATGCAGATATCAGAGCACGGACAATTCTGGAATACGAAGACACGGAAAACGTTCAGTATCCAGAAAAGATATATTATGATTTTCAGCAAGCAGAACCATATCTCCAGATTGGAAATCTGTATCTTAACAGCGGAAAATCGGATAAAATATCAGATCAGGCGGAAATTTACACCCTGGAAAAGAACTTTTCTTTTGGAGAACATTTTTCGATTCCTGTACGGATTGGGAGTCGTATTGGCCGGTATTACTATATAGAGCAAAAAAAACATACCGGGAAAGGACTACAAAAGATACTTAGCATGAACTATCAGCATTTTACAGAGACTCTGGGGAAAAAAGGGGTAGAAATTATCTCGAATGATGTTAAAATATACACAGGGCGCATTTGCGCCAAGGCTTTCGGACAGCTTACAGTTATTACTGATATAGCAGTTCCTCAGCCGATCAGTATTATGGAGGATAACACAGATGGGGATGATTGAAACAACAGTAGATATTCCTGCTGAGCATCAAGCAAATGTATTCGGACAATTTGATGCATTTGCAAAGAAAATAGAACGAACATTGCACGTGACTCTGATTGCCAGAGATGACACTGTGAAGATTCTGGGTGAAGAGACTGTGGCACTGCAGGCGAAAAGTGTACTGGAACAGCTTACGGCGCTTGCAAGACGTGGCAATCAGATTCAGGAACAGAACGTGAATTACACACTGGCACTTTCTATGGAACAGAGCGAAGGTAAAGTACTTGAGATTGATGATGACATTATCTGTCATACATTGCAGGGGAAACCTATCAAGCCTAAGACATTGGGACAGAAGAAATATGTAGATGCGATCCGGAAACAGATGATCGTATTTGGGCTTGGACCTGCCGGAACAGGTAAAACATATCTTGCAATGGCGATGGCCATTACTGCATTTAAGAATAATGAAGTAGGAAGGATCATTCTGACAAGACCAGCGATTGAAGCGGGAGAGAAGCTTGGTTTCCTGCCAGGTGATCTGCAGAGTAAGATCGATCCGTATCTGCGCCCATTGTATGATGCACTGTATCAGATCATGGGAGCGGAAAGTTTTCTTAAGAATTCAGAAAAAGGTCTGATCGAGGTGGCACCTCTTGCATACATGCGAGGCCGTACACTTGACAATGCCTTTATTATCCTGGATGAAGCACAGAATACTACACCTGCGCAGATGAAGATGTTTCTGACGCGTATTGGATTTGGCTCTAAGGTAGTTATTACCGGAGATTCGACGCAGAAGGATCTTCCGGCAGGTCAGACTTCCGGATTAGATGTGGCCATTAATGTTGTCAAAAAGATTGAAGAGATCTCAGTATGCAAGCTTACCAGCAAGGATGTAGTTAGACATCCACTGGTACAGCAGATTGTAAAGGCATACGAAGATTATGAGTCAAAGAAGTCGCGTGGAAGAGAACACGGTAAGAGGAGAAATTAATATGACATTAAATTATGAAGAAGAAGGCGAGGTAAAGCTTCCGGTCGACTGTGAGGGCCTTGCAAAAGAAGTGATTGAAGCAGCACTTGATTATGCGGAATGTCCTTATGAGGCAGAGGTGAATCTGTTGTTGACTACGGATGAAGAGATTCATCAGATGAACAAAGAACACAGAGGTATTGATCGTCCGACAGATGTACTTTCTTTTCCGATGGTTGAATACGAAGAAGCAGGACAATTTGATTTTCTGGAAGATCAGTATGACTGTTTTCATCCGGAGACCGGAGAACTGCTGCTTGGGGATATTGTGATCTCTAAAGACAGAGTAATCGCTCAGGCAGAAGAGTACGGACATGAAATAAAACGAGAATATGCTTTCCTAATTGCTCATTCTATGTTACACTTATTCGGTTATGACCATATGGAAGAGGAAGAACGTAAGACGATGGAACGTATGCAGAATGAGATTCTAAATGCACTGAATATCGTTCGTTAGAGGAAAAGATTATGTCAAAGAAAAAAGAAAACAGCTTTCTGATGCAGGGCGCTATCCTCGCTGCCACTGCATTAATTACAAAAATTATCGGACTTGCTTATCGTATTCCGGTGACTAATATTATGGGAGCCGAAGGAAATGGATACTACGGAATGGTATTTCAAGTGTACAATCTGGCACTGATGTTAACTTCTTACAGTCTGCCGACTGCCGTATCCAAATTGGTATCTGCAAGAGTGGCTACTGGACAGTACCGCAATGCATACCGCGTTTTCCGTGGAGCAATGACATTTGCGATCATAGCCGGTGGTATTGTTACTGCAATCGTATTCTTTGGAGCAGGATTCATTGCGACAGATATTATGAAGATGGATCTGTCCGTCTATGCACTCCGTGTACTGGCACCATGTATTCTGGTTGTTGCATTTCTTGGTGTATTCCGTGGGTTCTTCCAGGGTTTCGGAACCATGATCCCTACGGCGGTATCACAGACTGTAGAGCAGATCATCAATGCGATCGTAAGTATTGTTGGCGCATACATGTTATTAAAGGTTGGACAGAATTCCGTATCAGGAGCAGACAAGAAATCTTATGGAGCAGCTTACGCAGCAGCAGGTGCAACATTGGGAACGGTTGCCGGTGCACTGGCTGCCCTGGTATTTTTGATTCTTTTATTCTGTGTCTTTAGAAAAGGCTTCAAAAATCAAATGAAACATGATACAGAACATCGTACAGAGAGTGGTAAACATATTGCAAAAGTACTGCTTTTTACGATTGCACCGGTTATTTTAAGCGCTACCGTATACAATATCAGTAACCTGTTAGATCAGGCGGTATTTACAAATGCTATGGCAGCGCAGGGAATGCCGAAAAAAGAATACACTGAACTTCTTGGTATGTTCAGTGGACAGTATGATACGATCACCAATATTCCGCTGAGTGTTGCAAGTGCATTGGCGGCATCCTTTATGCCAAGTCTTGTGGCTACGATTCAGACAGGAAGCCGTAAAGAAATACATAATAAGATTGATCTGGTCAGCCGATTTAATATGATCATTGCGATTCCATGCGCAGCAGCATTTATTACACTTGGCAAACCGATCCTGGATCTGTTGTATTTTACGCAGGATAATACAATTCCGGCAATGCTGCTTAAGATTGGTGGAATTTCGGTTGTATTTTTCTGCCTGTCTACTGTGACCAATGCAGCACTTCAGGGTATGGATCATATGTCACAGCCTGTTAAGAATGCAGCAATTTCGCTGGTGATCCATCTGGTTGCACTGTACATTATGCTGGTAGCATTTCATTGGAATATTTATTCTATTGTCGCAAGTAAGATTATTTTTGCTGCTGCGATCTGTGTTTTGAATGACAGAGATCTCAGGAAATGCAGCGGCTATGTACAGGAATACCGTAGGACATTTATTATCCCTGGTATATCGGCAATTATTATGAGTATTGTGGCACTTGGTGTTCATCTGGTGTTTGAGTTATTTGCAGGACCTCATATTGCGACTGTGATTGCGGTACTTGTGGCAATTGCGGTATACTTTGTGGCATTGATTTTATTGAAGGGTGTTACAGAAGCGGAAATTAAGACATTACCGATGGGTACAAAGATTGTTGGTCTTTTCAAAAAGCTGCATTTGCTTCGATAGGATATTGCATCAGATAATCGAAAGGTGATTGTATAAATACAGAGTGGATAACCGATACTATACTAAAAAAGGAGATTTCCTATGAATAGTAAAAAGTATAGTATCTGGTTTCTGACTGTATCACTGGTCATCATTGTTCTGCTTGCCGGAGCATATCAGTTAAGTTATTATGCTGCGGTAGACCGTCAAAAAGAGGAGATAGAATCTGAGCTGAAGCAGAATCCTGTTCAGACGACGGAGGGCAGCGCTGAGAAAAATGCTGGCTATTACTTAATGCAGAGGGAAGGGTTTGTGATTGTCTGTCTGCAGGATAAAAAAACAGTATATGAATATACAAGTATTGAAGTAACCGAACTTCCGGTTACACTTCAAAATGAAATTAAGAATGGTAAATACGTGGAAAGTCTGCAGGAATTATATGGCTTTCTGGAAAATTACAGTAGTTAGATAAAATAAGATAACTTAAAACAGTTAATCTGGAAAGGATTGTTACAATGGATAAATCTAGAATTGATCGAATCAATGAGTTATACCGTAAGTCAAAAGCAGAAGGTCTGTCAGAAGTTGAGAAGATGGAACAGCAGATTCTTCGAAAAGAATATATCGATGCGATAAAACGCAACCTTAGCTCGCAGTTGGATAATATTTCGATCCAGGAAAAGGATGGAAGTATTACCGATCTTGGTAAAAAACACGGACATAAGAAAGGAAATTAAGGATGAACAATCTGCCCAAAGATCCGATGCTGCTGTTAAGTGTTGTAAACACTAAGCTTCGGGATTTTTACGACTCACTGGATGCTTTCTGTGAGGATCTTGGAGTCAATAAGGAAGAATTAATCGAAACACTGAAAGGAATAGATTATGAATACGATGAAACCAGACATCAGTTTGTCTGAGCAGATTCCGGTAACAGAACCGGAGCGTCAGTACTATTACATAGAAAAAGCGAAAGAATACGTAAAGAACCTGGAAGCACAGATTGGTCATCAGCCGACGTTCTGTGTGGTAACCTTTGGGTGTCAGATGAATGCCAGAGATTCAGAAAAACTGGTAGGTATCCTTCGTAAGATCGGATATGCGGAAGAGGAAAAAGAAGAGAATGCGGATTTTGTAATCTACAATACCTGTACTGTCCGCGAAAATGCAAATATGAGAGTCTATGGGCGTCTGGGACAGTTAAACCGTGTCAAGAAAAAACGTCCACATATGATGATCGGTCTCTGCGGCTGTATGATGCAGGAACCGGAAGTTGTAGAGAAGTTAAAAAAGAGTTATCGGTTTGTGGATCTGATTTTTGGAACTCATAATATCTATAAATTTGCAGAGTTAATTACCACTCGTTTCGAGTCAGACCGTATGGTCATTGATATCTGGAAAGATACCGATAAGATTGTAGAAGATCTGCCAAGTGAACGAAAGTTCCATTTCAAATCCGGTGTTAATATTATGTTCGGCTGCAATAATTTCTGTAGCTACTGTATTGTGCCGTACGTAAGAGGGCGAGAGCGGAGCCGTGATCCGAAAGCAATTGTGCGTGAGATTGAACGTCTTGTGGCAGATGGTGTAGTGGAAATCATGCTGCTTGGTCAGAATGTCAATTCCTATGGCAAGAATCTGGACGAGCCAATGTCATTTGCCGAACTTCTGCAGGAAATTGAAAAAATTGAAGGACTGGAGCGCATTCGTTTCATGACTTCTCATCCTAAGGATCTATCTGATGAACTGATCGAAGTTATGAAGAATTCCAAGAAGATCTGTAAGCATCTTCATTTACCGGTGCAGTCCGGAAGCACAGAGATTCTGAAGAAAATGAACCGTCGTTATACAAAGGAGCAGTATCTTGACCTGGTAGAACGGATTAAAACTGCGATTCCGGATATCTCACTTACTACGGACATTATTGTAGGATTCCCGGGAGAGACAGAAGAAGATTTTGAGGATACCATGGATATTGTGAAAAAGGTACGATACGACAGTGCATTTACATTCATTTATTCCAAACGTACCGGAACACCGGCTGCTGTTATGGAGAATCAGGTTCCGGATGATGTAGTTCACGAACGTTTTGATCGACTCCTTGCGGAAGTACAGAAGATCTCAGCAGAAGTATGCTCCGTACACGAAGGTAAGACGGTATCTGTTCTGGTAGAATCTGTGAATGATCACGACGACACACTGGTTACCGGAAGAATGAGTAATAATCTGCTGGTTCATTTCCCAGGAGAAGCTGATTTAATCGGTAAGATTGTAGAAGTGCATCTGGATGAATGTAAGGGATTCTATTACCTTGGTACACGAGCTTAAATTAAATTTATACTATTTAAAGCAGCTTGTAGATGCTGCAAATGGTGGAATCTGCCACCTGTAATTATAAATATTTTGAACTTAAAACGCTCACACTATGTGGTAAGAAACATAGTGAGGGCGTTTTTATGATGCGGAAAATCAGTAAATATTTATTTTTCTGGGCACTTGGCGGTGCTCTGTATTATACATTTGAAATACTGTTCCGTGGATTCTCCCACTGGTCTATGTATGTGCTTGGTGGTATCTGTTTTGTGTTTTTTTATATTCAGGGAGAGAGCATGGGATGGCAGGAACCTGTCTGGAAACAGACGCTTCGCTGTACCGTATTTGTAACGGCAGGGGAATTCATTACAGGAATCATCGTAAATAAGTGGCTGCATTACAGTGTCTGGGATTACAGCCAGATGCCGTTACAGGTATTTGGACAGATCTGTGTACCTTTTATGATTATTTTTTCAGGTCTAAGTGTACTTGGAATTTTTCTCAGTGGCTATCTTGCATTTTATCTTTACAAAGAAGTTAAACCGTCGTATCATATTCTATAACTTAATGAACACAAATTGAATTTTTGTATACAATTATACAAAAATGTATTGACTTGCAAAAATCCAACTGCTAATATATAGAAAACGAACGATAGCTGGAGGTATACAAAATGTTAAAAGGATTTAAGAATGCTACAGAGCTTGATTTTACTATTGATGAGAACAAAGTAAAAATGGAAGAAGCTTTTCAGCTTGTTGAAAAGGAAAAAGGATCTGTATTTCCACTGATTATTAACGGAGAGAGAATCGAGACAGAGAAAAAGATTACCTCTCTTTCACCTGCTACAAAGGAAGTGCTCGGATATGCATGTTCTTGCAGCCAGGAGCTTGCTGAAAAGGCTATTCAGGGAGCGAATGAAGCATTTAAGAAATGGAGCGTTACTCCGTTAGAAGAGCGTGCACGTGCACTTAGAAAGCTTGCCAGATTAGTAGAAGAGAATCGTTATTATATCGATGCATGGAATGTAGAAGAAAGTGGAAAGAACTGGGGCGAAGCAGATGGAGAGCTGTGCGAGCTTCTGGATTTCATCAATTCATACGTGATGCATATGAACAATCTGGAAAAAGGACTGGAGCTTGTGCCTACAGATGAATATACCAAATGTATCTATATTCCAATCGGTGTAGGCGTGGCTGTTCCACCGTGGAACTTCCCGTTATCACTGATCGGTGGTATGGTTGCAGCAGCAGTCGTAACGGGTAACAGTATTGTATGTAAGCCATCATCAGATTCACCGATCGTTGCCTACAAATTCGTGGAGCTGTGCGAGAAAGCAGGAATCCCGGCAGGTGTTGTAAACTATATTCCAGGATCAGGATCAGATATCGGAGATTTCATTGTGGAGCATCCACTTACAAGATTCATTAACTTCACAGGATCTAAAGAGATCGGATGCCGTATTAATGAGCATGCCGCTAAGATTTCTAAGGGTCAGAAATGGATCAAACGTGTCGTTGCAGAAATGGGTGGAAAGAATGCAATTATCGTAGATTCCAGTGCTAACATTAAGAAAGCAGCTCAGGGAATTGCAAGTTCTGCATTTACATTCCAGGGACAGAAATGCTCTGCATGCTCAAGAGCTATCGTTATGAGCGACGTATATGATGAACTGGTAGACGCAGTTGTAGAAGAAGCTAAGAAGTTAAAAGCTGATCAGGGTGCAGGACGTGATAATGCAGCCATCGGACCGGTTATCAACCAGAATGCATACAACAACATTACTTCTTACATCGAAGTGGGACGTAAAGAAGGAACTATCGTATATGGTGGTACATACAGTGATGAGAAGGGTTACTTTGTGGATCCGACAGTCATCCGAGATATCAAGAGAGATGCAAGAATTGCAAATGAAGAAATCTTTGGACCTGTACTTGCAGTGATCAAAGTAGATTCTTTTGATGAGGCACTTGATATTGCTAATCAGACAGAATATGGTCTGACAGGTTCTGTATACAGTGAGACAAGAGAGAATATCATGAAAGCTAAAGTTCAGTTTAACGTTGGTAATCTGTACTTTAACCGTAAATCTACTGCAGCAGTTGTACTTCAGCATCCATTTGGCGGATTCAATATGTCCGGTACAGATGCCAAGACAGGAACAAGTGATTACCTTACAAACTTCTTGAATCTGAAGTCTATTACAGAAGATCTGACAGATTAATAGTGAGAATTATCGCGAAAGAGGCTATTGAAAAATAGTCTCTTTTTTCTTTTATGAATCCACAAAAGATGCTATACTAGACTATGTATGTCAAAAGATAAGTGAAAGAGGAGAATAGATGTGGCACAATTAACACCAATGATGCAGAAATATATGGAGACCAAAAAGGAGTATCCGGATTGTATTTTGTTTTACCGTCTGGGTGATTTCTATGAGATGTTTTTTGATGATGCGATTACCGCATCAAAGGAACTGGAGATCACATTAACCGGTAAAAGCTGTGGCCTGGAAGAACGTGCACCGATGTGCGGTGTCCCATACCATGCAGTAGATGGATATCTGAACCGGCTGGTTTCCAGAGGCCATAAAGTGGCAATCTGTGAGCAGGTAGAAGATCCTGCCACAGCCAAGGGACTGGTAAAGCGAGAGGTTGTCCGGGTGGTGACACCGGGAACTATTTTGAGCACCCAGAATCTGGATGAGAGTAAGAATAATTATATCATGTGCATCGTATATATCGAGGATCGATATGGGCTTTCTGTAGCAGATGTGACAACCGGAGAATATCTGGTATCGGAAGTGGAGAACAGTGAAAAGCTTTTTGATGAGATCTACAAGTTCTCTCCGGCAGAGATCATCTGTAATGAAGCATTCTATATGAGCGGTGCAAGCCTGAATGATCTGAAAGATCGTCTTGGAATTGCTATTTCAGCATTGGATGCAGCATATTTTGACGATGCACTGTGTGCACGCACGTTGAAGGAACATTTTCACGTAAGCTCTCTGGAAGCGATTGGTCTGGACGATTATAATTGCGGAATGATCGGCGCAGGTGCACTTCTGGAATATCTTTATGAGACGCAGAAGACATCCCTGAACCATATCAGCAGACTGACACGATACGCCGTAGGCAAATATATGATCCTGGATAATTCGACCAGGAGGAATCTGGAGCTCTGTGAAACATTGCGTGAAAAACAGAAGCGCGGTTCATTGCTGTGGGTACTGGATAAGACCAAGACGGCTATGGGTGCCAGACTTCTGCGCAAATATATCGAACAGCCGTTAATCGACCGTACCATGATCGAAGAGCGGTTAGAAGCAGTGAAAGAACTAAAGAATAATGCAATATCCAGAGAGGAATTGCGGGAATACCTTTCTCCAATCTATGACCTGGAGCGTCTGGTCGGACGAATCTCGTATCAGTCAGCCAATCCAAGAGATCTGACGGCATTGAAGAATTCCATGGATATGCTTCCACCGATCAAATATCTGTTAGAAGATATGAAGAGTCCTCTGCTTGCCAGACTCTGTGAAGAACTGGATACACTGGAAGAACTCTGTAAACTGGTTGGAGATGCAATCTGTGATGAACCGCCGCTCGCTATGAAAGAGGGAGGCATTATCCGGGAAGGATTTAATTCGGACGTTGATACTCTGCGCAATGCCAAAACAGAAGGTAAGGACTGGCTGGCACAGCTTGAGGCAGATGAACGTGAAAAGACAGGAATTAAGAATCTCCGTGTTCGATACAACAAAGTATTTGGATACTATCTGGAAGTGACTAATTCCTACAAGGAGCTGGTACCGGATTACTATACACGTAAACAGACACTTGCCAATGCAGAACGTTATATTACACCGGAATTAAAAGAACTGGAAGACACGATCCTGGGAGCGGAAGACAAACTCTATGCGCTTGAATATGAATTATATTGTCAGGTACGTGACAGCATTGCAAAAGAGATTGTAAGGATCCAGAAGACGGCTGCTGTCGTTGCACAGATTGATGTTCTCACATCTCTGGCTCTTGTGGCAGAGCGTAATAACTATGTGTGTCCGAAGATCAATGAACGTGGTACGATTGATATTAAGGACGGCAGACATCCTGTAGTGGAGAAAATGATTCCGAATGACATGTTCATATGCAATGATACGTGTCTGGATGACCGAAAGAATCGTGTATCGATCATTACGGGTCCGAATATGGCAGGGAAATAGACCTATATGCGGCAGACAGCGCTGATTGTGTTGATGGCGCAGATCGGTTCATTTGTACCGGCTTCCAGTGCGAATATTTCTATTGTAGACCGTATCTTTACCAGAGTCGGAGCGTCCGATGACCTGGCAAGCGGTCAGAGCACCTTCATGGTGGAAATGACAGAAGTTGCCAATATTCTAAGAAATGCAACACGCAAGAGTCTGCTGATCCTGGATGAGATTGGCCGCGGTACCAGTACATTTGACGGACTATCTATTGCATGGGCTGTGGTAGAACATGTAAGCAACACCAAATTACTTGGCGCAAAGACGCTGTTTGCAACCCATTACCATGAACTGACTGAGCTGGAAGGCAAGATTGATAATGTAAATAATTACTGCATTGCCGTAAAAGAGAAAGGAGACGATATCGTATTCCTTCGCAAAATCGTAAAAGGTGGTGCAGATAAGAGTTATGGTATTCAGGTGGCCAAGCTTGCAGGAGTGCCGGAATCCGTAACAAACCGGGCAAAGGAGATTGTAGAAGAGTTGTCCCACGCAGATATTACTTCCAGAATCAAAGATATTGCAGTGGCTGGTCAGGAGACGAAACAGAAGACAAAGCGTCTGGATGAAGTGGATCTGGCGCAGATGTCATTATTTGACACTGTAAAAGATGATGATGTGCTGAAAGAGCTGAAGGAACTGGATATCAGCAATCTGACACCGATTGATGCTATGAATACACTTTATCAGTTACAGAACAAACTCAAAAACAGGTGGTAAAGCATGAGTAAAATACAGGTATTAGACCAGATTACAATTGATAAGATTGCGGCCGGCGAAGTCATTGAACGACCAGCCTCTATTGTAAAAGAGCTGGCAGAAAATGCTATCGATGCCGGTGCCGGTGCAATCGTAATAGAAATAAAAGAGGGTGGAATCTCATTTATACGCATTACAGATAATGGATGTGGTATTGCAAAAGAAGATGTATCGAATGCATTCTTGCGTCATTCTACCAGCAAAATCCGTTCCGTAGACGATCTGATGGATATTCACACATTAGGATTCCGTGGCGAAGCACTGTCAAGTATCGCTGCTGTGTCCAGAGTAGAACTGATCACCAAAACCAGAGAGAATGACTTTGGAATTACTTACCGAATTGAGGGCGGAAAAGAAATATCTATAGAAGAAACGGGTGCACCTGATGGCACTACATTTCTGGTCCGCCAACTCTTTTATAATACTCCGGCACGACGTAAATTCTTAAAAACGCCGATGACAGAAGCAAGTCATGTTGCTGATCTGGTAACCAGACTTGCCCTTTCGCATCCAGAGATATCTTTTCAGTTTATTAATAACGGACAGTCAAAGATTCATACTTCCGGCAATGGTAATCTTAAAGATGTAATCTACCATATCTATGGAAGAGATATTGCATCTCATCTTCTGGAAGTGAAAGCTGAAAATGAACATCTGAAACTGACCGGCTATATCGGAGAACCAATTGTATCCAGAGGTAATCGTAACTTTGAAAATTATTATATTAATGGCAGGTATGTAAAAAGCCAGATGATCTCAAAAGCAATCGAAGATGCCTATAAGGATTTTACGATGCAGCATAAGTATCCATTTACTGTTCTGCATCTAGAAGTCAAAGGAGATCTGTTGGATGTGAATGTACATCCAACTAAAATGGAAGTACGCTTTGGCAATCAGCAGGAAGTTTATAATTTTCTCTGTGAAGCAATCGGCAGAAGTCTGCACCACGAAGAGTTGATACCTCATGTGGAAGTGCCTGAACCGCCACAATCGGCAGAGATAAGCTTCTCAAGCACAGCATCAAAGGAAAAGAACAAAAAAACAGAAGAAAAACAGAGTTCGCTCTGTAATATCGATAACGTAAAATCAAAAAACCAGAGCACGCTCCAAGAAAAACAGAGCACGGTCGGTATTTTTAAAAATAAAAGTCAAGAAAAACAGAGCACGCTCTGTAAAAATACAGGCAAAACAGGTAAAAAAGACTTGGATTACTTCATGAAACAGATGCGCGAACGGGTAATGTCCCGCCATCAGGAGGAAGAAGCTGAAAAAATTGTTCCTGTACATGAAATCACAAAGGCGAATGTTATAAAAGAAGAAACTGTGCCTTATCGCAGTACGCCAGCGCAGGATACCGTGCCTGAAAAGCCAAAACAGTTAAACCTGTTTGAAGAGAAACTTTTGGATAAGCAATCTGTAAAAGAACATCGGATTATAGGTCAGCTTTTTGAAACATACTGGCTGATTGAATTCCAAAACAGTCTGTATATCATTGATCAACATGCAGCGCATGAGCGTGTATTATATGAAAAGACACTTCAAGGAATGAAAAGCCGTGATTATACTTCCCAGAATATCAGTCCGCCAATTGTGTTAAATCTGTCTATGGGTGAAGCACAGCTTTTGGAAAAATATATGGACCAGTTCACTCGAATTGGGTTTGAATTTGAAAACTTTGGTCCGGATTCCTATGCAGTGTGCGCAGTGCCGGACAATCTTTTCAGCATAGCTAAGAAGGATCTTCTGATGGAAATGATTGACAGTCTGTCAGATGAGATTTATACTGGTCTGACGCCGGATGTTGTAGATGAAAAGATAGCATCCATGTCATGTAAGGCTGCCGTTAAAGGGAATATGAAGCTTTCTTACGCAGAAGCTGACGCATTGATCGGCGAGTTGCTTGCATTAGATAATCCGTATCATTGTCCTCATGGGCGCCCGACCATTATCTCCATGTCAAAGCGGGAGATTGAAAAGAAATTTAAGCGTATTGTATAACAATAAAGGAGCATTCCTATGAAAAGACCACTTATTATATTGACCGGACCTACGGCCGTAGGGAAAACGGCTTTGTCTATCCAGCTTGCGAAAGCAATTGGCGGAGAGATCATTTCTGCCGACTCAATGCAGGTATATCAATATATGGACATCGGATCTGCCAAGATCCGGAGAGACGAAATGGACGGTGTGCCTCATTATCTGGTAGATGTATTGAAGCCCGAAGAAGAATTTCATGTTGTCCGGTTTCAGGAAATGGCAAAAGAAGCCATGGAAAAGATCTATGCAAACAATCATATTCCAGTCGTCGTAGGCGGCACCGGATTCTACATTCAGGCACTTTTGTATGATATTGATTTTACGGAAAGCGACAGCGATGCTTCCTATCGCAGCGAATTGGAATGCTATGCTAATGAACACGGTGTCAACGCATTGCACGAAAAACTGCGTGCCATTGATCCGGAATCTGCGGACAGTATTCATGCGAATAATGTTAAAAGAGTGATTCGCGCACTGGAATATTACCATTTGACAGGTGAAAAGATATCCGTACACAATGCCAGAGAACGGGAAAAAGAATCCCCATATGATTATCGATACTTCGTTTTGAATGACAAACGGGATCATCTGTACCGGAGAATAGATCTGCGCGTAGACCAGATGATGGAAGAAGGGCTGCTTCAGGAGGTTAAGCGGTTAAAAGAAATGGGATATCATCGGGGAATGGTGTCTATGCAGGGACTGGGATATAAAGAAATCCTGAGTTATCTGGATGGTGAAATATCATTGGATGAAGCAGTTTATGAGATCAAACGTGACACCAGACATTTTGCCAAAAGACAGATCACATGGTTCAAACGAGAGCGGGATGTGATCTGGGTAAATAAGGATGAATATGGTTATGATGAAAAAAAGATTCTGAATTCTATGATGGCAGAATTGGCTGATGATCCGGCATTTGGAAAAATACGCGGATAAATTATGATGTTGGGGTCAAAAGCCCCCAACTATGATGCCTGCGGATTGTTCCGTGCTATGCACTCCCACAATCCTCCCAATTATTCGCATATCGTGGGATTAACATCCCACTTTTAGGCTCATATTGGGACCCTGGCATCTATATATTAAATTTATTCGTGTGTATTGTGCCATTCCCAGGCTTTTTCGATGGCGCCCGGGGTCTCCATCAGGAGCTTTGTACCTTCTGCCATACATCTGGCAGCATAAAGCATACCTTTGTGGCCAATGCTCATGCCGGCCTGTTTGGCGGCAGCCCAGTGATGGAGCGGCGTGTCTTTGCACATGGTCGCTGCACTGATTGTGATCAGTGGAATTGTATGGCTGACCTGTGAAGCGTCCGTACCGATAGAAATCGGCACCGGAGCATTTTCTAACGGTTCCAGTTCGGTAAAGTATACGCCGTGGTTCTCGAAACCGGCTTCTTTACTGAGATCTGCCGCAAATTTAAGTTCTTCATCGGTGTATTCAGGCACCGGAATGCGTGTCATAGCATCGTAGTAGAGTTCTGCCAGCACGCGGTTTACTTTCATTTCCTTGCAGCTCTTGACCAGCTCAATGTCCACGGTCGTGCCGGTCATCAGCGCAGCACCTCTTGCACAGTCGTCTACCCGGCGACTGGCGTCCTCGGTGCGGGAACGCTTGGCAGAGCGGATAAAGTAATTCGTCTTAGCAATGTCCGGGACTACATTTGCCGGAATGCCATTGTCCAGATATGCATAATGCATGCGCACATCGTCAGAGACATGCTCGCGCAGATAATTGACTCCGATATTCATCAGTTCCGCAGCATCCAGTGCGCTCCGTCCATTTTCCGGTGACTTGGAAGCATGGGCGCTGATGCCGTGGAAGGTGTAATTCTTAATGTCCTGGGACTGCCAGATGTCATTGCTGATGCGGTTGCGGTCAAATGGATGCCACATGACGCCCACATCCAGCTCATCGAAGACACCGGCGGCATTCATGACAATCTTACCGGACATGATCTCTTCGGCAGGACAGCCGTACACAATGATTGTTCCCTGTGCGCCGGAAGCAGTCATATCTTCTTTGAGAGCGCAGGCAGCAGCGCAGACCGCAGTTCCGAGAAGGTTATGTCCGCAGGCGTGACCGATCTCCGGCAGTGCATCGTATTCTGCCAGAAATCCAAGCATTGGCTTGCCGGAACCCCAGACAGCGGTAAATGCAGTGTCGATACCAGCTGTTTTCCAGGTTACCCGGAATCCCTGCGTTTCCAGAAAGTCCGCCAACCGTTTGGATGAATACGTCTCCTGATAAGCGGTCTCCGGATGACAGAAAATATCACTGGCAATGTGGATCAGTTCTTTCTTATTAGTAGTAAGCCAGTTTTCAATAAGATTCATAAAAATAATTCCTTTCGCATAGATATAATAATGTCAGTTTCCATGGACAAGCTACACTTCAAATGGATAGATCTCATCCAATGAGATGGTATCCAACACATCCAGATATTCCTGACCGAAGGTATCCACATACTCGGCAAGAGCCAGTGTGACGGCTTTCTCTCCGGCAGCGCCTAACTGTTTGGTCAGGACGCGGGTAATGGTGTGCATCAGATGTGCTGTATGGAAATTGAAATCTTTCATGCAGGATGTGCCAAGTTCCTTTTTCTTAGCGGCAAGAGCTTCATTGTCCTCAGCAGATAACGGATGCCCCCAGTCGAATTTACAGCAGTCACCGCCCCAGCTCATAGAAGTGCTGATCGGTGTACATGTAAAATCCGGTCGGAATCCCTGATAGACAGCATTGTCAACATTGACACAGTAGTATTTGCCGTATTCGGTAATGTGGTGCTTCTGCCAGGCTTCACACCAGGCGCATTTGGAAATGTAGGTCTGCAGTGTCGGCTCCGTACAGAGCTGTCCAAATTCCATCTGTCCCGGGTAGTCAGGCTTCCACTCGCCGTAAGCCTGATTCGTCATGGTATTCAGCGGATCTCCGTGTGTCTGTGCATTAAGAGCCATGCGCCGTCCCCGTTCTTTACCATATTCGGTCATGGCATCCAGAATGGCGCCCTTTCCGCGATTGCCGCAGAGGCGGATTGCATGTTTGGATAGAAAGGCAAACATCATCGCATGGTGTTCAATCTGACAGACTGTATGAGATATATTCATAATAATTACCTCCATAAGTATCATAGTCGGGGCTTCTGCCCATTAGCATGATTCAATAACAGTAGTATAGCATACATGAGAGAGTGTGACATCATGTTATTACGTGCTTTTTGATTGCCTGACACTTGTAAACATGGTATATTATAATTAGATTTTTGTCATATTGAACAAAAAATTATAGAAATAAAAAGCTGGGAGTGGTGAAAATGTATCAGAAAGAATATGAACGCTGGCTGAATACAGATCTGGAAGACGCGGATCTGAGACCGGAATTAGCGGGAATTGAAGGTAATGATGATGAGATCAAGGAGCGTTTTGCACTGGCATTGAAGTTCGGAACAGCCGGACTTCGTGGTGTGTTGGGAGCAGGAACGAACCGTATGAATATTTATGTAGTACGTCAGGCAACACAGGGACTGGCTAACTGGGTAAAGACACAGGGTGGAAGCCAGACGGTAGCAATCAGCTACGACAGTCGTCTGAAGAGTGATGTATTTGCCAAGACTGCAGCAGGAGTGCTGGCAGCCAATGACATTCAGGTAAGAATCTACGACGCACTGATGCCGGTACCGGCTCTGTCATTTGCAACACGTTATTATAAGTGTAATGCAGGTGTTATGGTGACAGCGTCCCACAATCCTGCCAAGTATAACGGATATAAGGCTTACGGACCGGACGGATGCCAGCTGACTGATGATGCGGCAGCAGTAGTATATGAAGAGATCCAGAAGACGGACGTGCTGACAGGTGCCAAATACATGTCATTTGCAGAAGGTGTAGAAAAAGGTCTGATTCATTTCGTAGGAGATGACTGTAAGAAAGCACTTTATGATGCAATCGAGTCCAGACAGGTTCGTCCGGGTCTGTGCAAGACAGCCGGACTGAAGCTTGTATACAGCCCGTTGAATGGTTCGGGATTAGTGCCGGTAACACAGGTATTAAAGGATATCGGCGTGACAGATATTACTATCGTGCCGGAACAGGAATATCCAAATGGATACTTCACCACATGCAGCTACCCTAACCCGGAGATCTTTGAGGCTCTGGAACTGGGACTGAATCTTGCAAAGGAAAAGGGCGCAGATCTGATGCTCGCTACAGACCCGGATGCAGACCGTGTAGGTATCGCGATGAAGTGCCCGGATGGATCTTATGAGCTGGTAAGTGGCAATGAAGTAGGTGTACTGCTTCTGGATTACATCTGTGCAGGACGTATTGAGAAGGGTACGATGCCGGAGAACCCAGTAGCAGTGAAGTCTATCGTATCCACACCACTGGCTGATGCTGTGGCTAAGCATTACGACGTAGAGCTTCGCAATGTACTGACAGGATTCAAATGGATCGGTGATCAGATCGCCAAGCTGGAAGCTGACGGAGAAGTAGACCGTTTTATCTTCGGATTTGAGGAAAGCTACGGATATCTGGCAGGACCATATGTACGAGATAAGGATGCCGTAATCGGATCTATGTTGATCTGCGAGATGGCAGCATATTATAGAAGTATCGGAAGTTCTCTGAAACAGAGAATGGAAGAGATCTACAGTGAGTACGGACGTTACCTGAACAAGGTAGACAGCTTCGAGTTCCCGGGACTTACCGGTATGGATAAGATGGCATCTATCATGCAGGGACTCCGCGACAATCCGCCGACAGACATCGGAGGCGTGAAGGTAGTCAAAGCTACCGATTACAAGAAGACGGAAGAGACCGGACTTCCGGCAGCTAATGTACTGATCTACAGCATGGAAGACGGAGCAACCGTAATCGTGCGTCCGTCCGGTACAGAGCCAAAGATCAAGACATACTTCACCACACTTGGTAAAGATCTGGCAGAAGCTCAGGCAAAGAAAGATCAGTTGGCAGAAGGACTGAAACCGATTCTTGCATAAAGATAGATAATAGTAACATTAGAAAACACCCTGACGACACAGAGCATATTGCATTGCGTTGTCAGGGTGTTTTTGCGTAACAGACATATTCTTTTTTATAATTTTTCGCGTAATACATCTACCTTACATTCATGAGACTTCTGTGGATCATTTTTGTTGTAAGCAATACCGACTGCAAGGATCCGACCGGTGTATTCTGGCACTTCTCCGAATTTGCCTTCATCCAGCAGGGTATCTTTGATCATCCTGCTATATTCCTCATAAGAAGTAATTTCATCAGGAACTTCGTTAAACATAACAGTATACAGTGAGAAAGAGATAATGTATAGCAAGCAGAAACAGCATCATGTATAGATTAGATTGCGTAAAGAAGAAAGGCTCTCTAAAAAGCAGAATTGCTATCAACGCCCAGCTCATGGTATAATCCTCACAAAGTTATGATTCAGGCAAAGAATGAGGAAAAAGTGAGGATATCATATATGAAGAACAGGATAATGCGGATAGCAATGACACTGAGCATGCTGATAATTCCGGCTCTGGTGACAGGGTGCGGACCTTCCGAAAAGCAGATTCAGCAGGAGTTAAGCTATCAGGAACCGGATCAGGAAGAACTGCATGAGGAGTATCAGTATCTGGCGGAGGTCAATAAGGGCGACAAGGTTGCAACAGGACTGATCAATGAATATGGAGAATGTGTAGTTGCATGTATGTTTGATGAGATTACCATGGGGATGACGGATGATGGATTCCGGATTCTTGCGTACAAGTCTGTTTATACGGATAAGCAGGGTGAATCAGAAGCATATAGGTATTATGTGCTGGATGAGAGAGGTCAGATACTGGAGGAGCATGGAGAAGGAATCGAAGAAGAGGGCGGCGGCTATTATGACGGAGAGGCACTGCTGGAAGAGATGGATAATTATACGCCGGTAGAGGCGGAAGGTGCTGTTTCTGAAGAAGCAGAAGAAGAGACAACAGAGGCTGATTCTGCTCCGACAGATGTCGAGATCGTTACAACGGATGATGGCGATTATGAGCTGGTGGATCAGAGTGGAAAGGTATTGATATCAGATGAAGATGTGAGCGGTATGGGAGCGTCTGACATTATAAGTATGTATTTTACCAGGGACGGGAAGTATGTGATCGCAGATACCGGCAGCATGTTATATGATGAAGACGAACTGCCGATCGGTGGTAATGTGCTTTTTGATTTGGAGGGCAATGTGAAGCGTTCTAATGATTATGAAAGCATTTCATATGGCGGTGACAATGGGTGGCTATGTGTGCATAACAAGAAGACAAATCAGACCGTATACCTGAACAGTGATCTTAAGACAGAATTGGATCTGGGGGATGCCTATGGAGCAGCCGGTGATTTTAAGAAATGCCTGCGGCGGCAGTAAGCTTATCCATGCACATATGATTGGATAAGGCAATCACCCGGCCGACTCCCAGTACAGCCAGTGCTGTTCCAAGACCAATGCCGATCAACTTATGGGCAAACAGCAGACCGATTCGTGTGATTTGTTTTTGCTTTATTAGTTATTCCTTCCTTTCATTTTTGCTACAGGGTCATCCGTCACATGAGGGTGTTCAAAATGAGAGCGGTACTGATCAATCTGTTCTTTGAACAAATGAATAGCAGCTGTAGCATCCCGGTTACGGATGTATTCCGTTGTCTGGAGCAGAGACTGATAGGTGTGTTCTCTGCCGATAAATTCACAGTAATCTGTCCAGGCGGTAATGGAAGCGGTAAAGAATGCATTCATAATCATGGGTGAAATGCAATTGCCACTAAGTGAGACGATAGCTCTCCGGTAGAGAAACAGCGTGTTAGCAAAGCTTTCGATATCTGCATCGAGGGCTTTTTTCATGTCACCTTGCAAGATTTCCAGCCGGGCAATGTCATCTTCCGTGCGAGAGGCACAGAGAATCTCCAGAGCCGGACATTCCAGATAAATACGCACATCCAGAAGACTGGTAATCATTTTCGGATCCAATGTATCACCGCGATAGCGGATGACGGCAAGAAGTGTTTCCAGATTACCGGTAAACGTATAATCCGCTACGTAGATGCCTTTTCTCGATATTACGTCCAGAAAGCCGATCCGCGCAAGTTCCCGGATACCATCGTGGACGATGGTCTTGCTGATATTCATCTCATCTGCAAGCTCCCGCTCAGTAGGAAGCTTGTCCCCAGGCTTCAGTTCGCCCGAGAGAATCATCTCTTCAATCTGGGAAATGAATAATTCTTTAATGGATAAGGTGTTGATTGCTTTAAATTTCATGATAGTCACGATCCTTTTTTGTTGATAAGTTCACGGTAGCAGAGGGATAAGAAAATGTCAATGAAAAGTGGTCAGACCACGACCACACGAAGGAGTCATGTCCGGATATGCTGTTCATTTTTAAATTGTTTTCTGCTTGTGTAATTATACAAATGAGGTGGTGGAAAGGTTACAAAATAAATTTGAGAAATAATTTGTATCTTTCTTGATTTGCTTGAATCCTGCTGTTAGATATGTTATAGTTGAGTCATAAAAGAGAACAACCGCCCACAAGGTGGGTTGACCTCTGGGAATAGTAGAATTACCACCCTTTTACCGGTCAAAGTTTCGGGGTGGTTTTTCTATGCTTTGATGCGTTATTTGCTAAACATAAAAATGAATGTTAGCAATGCAAGTATGAACATTCCAAAAGCCATAAGGTCTTTGAAATCAAAAATATATACTAAAAGTAACAAAAATGAAAAGAACGCTTTTATAGCGTTCTTTTTGTGTAATAAGCCAGCCGGTGATTATATCGATAAATTTTATTAACAAATCTTGGTCTGACCACGACCAGAAAAAAATCAGACAAAACTTTGTATGGTCTGTCAATTTACAAAGGCCCTGGTTTGTTAGAAAATAGACAATATAAGATAGTGTCGAAAATTGCGACATTAGAGTGCGGTGTAATTAATCATTCAATACAGCAAATGATTCAGATACAGAGGAAGGGAGAGCAGCATATGGAATCAAAGATTATTGCAATGGCTGGAAAGGGAGGCGTAGGCAAGACCTCACTGGCGGCATCGATGGTGAAGGTATTGGTATCAGCATTTCCGGACAAGAAGATTCTGGCGATTGATGCGGATCCGGCGGTGGGATTATCGACAGCGCTGGGTGTAGATGTGGAGATCACCATTGATGACATCCGAAAGGAAGTTGTAGCAACAGCAGAAGATGGCGATACCAAGACAGCGGTAGAGCTTTTAGGGGAAGCCAGATACCGGATCATGGATGCGCTGGTGGAACAGGATGGGTATTCATTTATCGCGATCGGCAGACCGGAGGCAGCAGGATGTTACTGTAAGATCAATACGTACCTAAAAGAGGTTATTCGTATCCTGTCATCAAATTTTGATTATATCGTGATTGATGGAGAGGCGGGAATCGAGCAGATTAATCGGAGAGTTATGGAGAAGGTAACACATCTGGTGCTGATCACCGATACCAGTCGCAAGGGTACGCAGGTTGTGCAGACAATCCGTAAAGTGGCTGATGAACTGGTAATGTATGAGCAGGCAGGTGTGATTATTAATCGAGTTCCGGACGAATCTATTGTCCAATATATGGATCTGGGAGATTTGCCGGTACTGTCCGTAATACCATCGGATTCATCGCTGGCAGAGTTTGATCTGAAGGGAGAAAATGTGTTCTATCTGTCAGACGATGCAGCAATTGTCAGGGGAGCAAGAGAAGCATTGAAGAAGCTGGAGATACTGTAGCTGTTAAGTTCTGGAGATTAAAAGCGAAGAGGGAACGGGATGAAAGATTTAAAGCATTTGTATTTTTTTGAGAAGTTACTGGATGATGCCAATAACGAACTGGTGCGGGCAGCAAAGAACGAAGGAAGAGTGTGCGTGGGAAGTGTCTGCAGTCTGGTGCCGGAAGTGTTGTTAGAGCTGCCTGGAACATTTACGGTGCGTCTGCGTGCACCGCGAACCGGCTCGATGGAGATGGGAACCTATTATCTGACGAGTTTCCTGTGCGAGTACAGCAGAGCACTGCTGGAGCGGGCAATTGAGGGTGGATATCAGTTTCTGGACTGTCTGATTGCGCCGGATGCGTGTGCGATGATCAATCGTGCAGTGGAAAATATGGAATTGCTTGAGACGATGACCAGCGAGAAATTTTTCTACCAACATATGGAGGTTCCGATGAAAGCGGATGACAATGGCTTATCCATCTATGTATCAGAATGTAAGAGAAAGATTCTGGCACCATTGCATGAAGTGTACGGCATCGACATTTCCGAAGAAGCACTCAGGAAGGCGGTAGAGAACCATAATAAGGTCTGTGAACTGATCAGCAAGATTGGCGAATTTCGGAAGGAAGAGAATCCGAGAATTACCGGATATGAGTATCATATGATCACGCTGGCATCGTATGTCTGTCCAAAGGATATGCTGGTTGATAAGCTGGAAGAGACACTGGAAGAGCTGAAGACCAGAGAGCCGGATACAAAGAAGAACTGGCGGGCGAAGGTCGTTATGGTCGGATCTGAAATTGACGATGTGGATATGATCCGCCTGGTAGAAGAGTCGGGAGCACTCGTGGTGGCTGACCGGTTCTGTTTCGGAGCAATGCCTGGCAGAGAAGTCATCGAATTGAATGACACGGAAGACGTAGTGACGCAGGTATGCAGGCATTATATGTATGCCAGCCAGTGTGCACGATATATGAATTCGGAGAAGATCAACGGCAGACGGGCTTACGTGGATCAGATCGCAAAAGAATACCACGCAGACGGTATTATTTACGAACAGATGAAGTTCTGTGATTATTGGGCATATGAGCGGATGGTTGGTTCGCATGTACTGCGAGAAGAATATGGATATCCGGTGCTGTCGGTTGACAGACCATATGCAATCGGATCTTCCGGACAGCTTCGGACGAGAGTACAGGCATTTGTGGAAAGTATCGAGATCAAGAAGATTCATAAGAAGCAGGGAGGTGCGAAGTAATGGGGAAAAAGATCGGAAGTGAGCACCTCGGAGACCTGTATCAGCCAGGGAAAAAGGTGCGGAAGCGCAGAGAGTGGCGCGGCGTGAAAGATACGCTCTATGATTACAGCAGATGGCTGCATAACATGGGCGTGCTCGGCAAATTCATGATGAATAAAAATAATGTAAAAGCATTTTTACGTTACCGATGGATGGTTAATTATCTGGCGGTACCGATGATGGTAGACCGCCATACAGCCGGACTGAGAGGCAATCATCTGCGAATCGCACATACGGAATATGATCTGGTTGTGGAAGATATTGCGAAGCTGATGCAGAATATGTTTCAGGCAGATAAGAACATTGGCAAGGATGAGGAATTATCGAAGAAGATCGTTATCCTGGATGAAAATGAAATGTCTCATCTGTTATGCGGATTCCCGAATCTGATCGGTCTGGGACGTGAGATCCCGGCAGTCTATGTCAGCGTACTGCTTCAGCAGGATGCCGTGTGTCCGTACATCGATGTGGCACAGGAATACGGCCTGTCCGGTGATGTCTGTCCGATGCCGGAAGCAGAAGCCGGCGTATCGATCGCGGATGACTTCCCGATATTTGGAGCATGCGCAATCCAGTGTAATACCACCTGCGACGGCAGCATGATGGGAAATGGCATTATGGCGAGACGTCTGGAAGGTGAGCATGGCATTCCGTGTTTCCAGTTAGCAGCGCCGATGCGTCATACGGAAGATGGCGTGCAGGAGTATGCGGCTCAGGAGATCCGCAATGCGATCAAGTTCATCGAAGACTGTACCGGAGAGAAATGGGACTGGGATGCGTATTTTGAATGTGCAAAGCGATTCAATGCGGAGACCAGAGAACGTCTGGAATGGCTGGATATGAGCACGACCGAGTATCCGCAGGTAATTGGAGCGAATCTGGCGTTGTATACAGAGACCGTGTACATGGCAATCGGTGGAAAGGTTCCTGCATTTTTAGATGCGGATAAGAAGATCACGAAGCTTGCCATGGATTCCTATAAGAAGAAAGAAATGATCGTGCCGGAGTACCGCCACCGCGCAATTATCTGGGGCGTACAGGCACAGTATTATACAGATTTCCTGCCGTGGCTGCAGAACTGTTGGGGCATTCTGCCACTGGTGGATATGTTGAGTCTGGTATCTACCAGGATGATCTCGGAGGACGATCCAGAACAGGCAATCTACGATATGGCTCATTTGTATGAAAATATGATTATGCGCAACCGTACGCATGGCGGTTACAAGGTACTGCTGGATGACCTCTGGAGATTCTGCGAGCAGTTCAATGCAGATATGGTCATTCTGTGGGAGCATATGAGCTGTAAGGCGCTTGATGGCATGCATGGCATGTTTGAGGAGCAGGCGAGAATACATGGAATCAAATTAATCTGGGCAACACACGATCTGATGGATCCACGAGTTGTGCCGAGAGCAAGTCTCAGACAGGATGTAAACCGTTACATGAGAAGCGTGCTCAGAGAAGAGCCGCTAGATCCGAGTCTGGAAGAGATCGACGACGGAAGTTCATGGTAGGAGGATGAGAGTATGAAATATTATGGAGGATGTGATTCCGGAAGTACCTATACGAAATGTGTGATTCTGGATGAGACTGGTAAAATGGTAGCAGACGTTACGTTAAGAAGCCGAATTAATTCCGTACTCAGTGCACAGGCTGCACTGGATGAGGCAGTGGCACAGGTGCCGGACCTTAAGAGTGCGAAGGATCTTGCTTATCTGGTAGGAACCGGTTATGGAAGAAATAAAGTACCGTTTGCAGATGAAAATATATCCGAGATCAGCTGCCACGCAATGGGCGTGCATGTGGCAGATCCAAGTGTCCGTTCGATCATTGATATCGGCGGTCAGGATGTCAAGGGAATCGCAGTAGATACCGATGGAACGGTATTAAACTTTGCTATGAATGACAAATGCGCAGCCGGAACCGGACGTTTCTTTGAGGCGATGGCAAAGGCATTTGAGATGGATCTGACAGAGTTCTCGAAGCTGGCACTTCGGGCAAAGAATGTGATTCCGATCACGGCACAGTGTACCGTATTTGCTGAGAGCGAGGTCATTTCACTGGTGGGTGAAGGAAAGCCGATGGATGAGATCGCAGCGGGTATTGAGTTATCGGTGGCAAAGAGATGTTTCGTAATGTCCAAGAAAGCAGGAGCCGTAGACCGGATCACATTGACCGGTGGCTGTGCGAAGAATGAAGGATTAAAGGCTGCGATTGAGAAGGTATTGAAACTGAAAGTTATCGATCTTCCGGTAGATCCACAGCTGATCGGAGCAATCGGAGCAGCTGAATTTGCAAGACAAAAGGGAGGCGCAGCATGAAAGAGGCAGGAAAGAAATTAAAAAAGATCTTAGGAATACTGGGAATTGCTTCAGTGCTGTTTTTTGTTGTGACGTTTATCGTATATTTTTTCAATTTGGATATGAAAGCGGCAGCAGCTCTGGAGCCGTATCTGGAGAAATGGCATGACCGTGTGCCAAGGGAGCGGAAGTTATAATGAGATTATATGACGAAGTAATCCATGAGAGCCTGCATCTTCTGGAAACGCAGTCTGGTAAGAAGCTTCGGACAGAAGCGGCAGGTTCCTGGAAAGATATCGGAAAAGAAAGCATGATCCTGCGCAGTGAGATGGCATATGAGCTGGGAGGAGATAATCTCCCGGCAATCGGAAGCCAGATGCTGACAGCAGATGCGGCATTGGTATCCGGAGATGAGATCTGGCTGTACGGAAAAGATCTGCCACAGATCCGAAAAAATACTGCATTTGCCAGACTTGCACTGGTGCGGGTGAAGGAAGATATCATGGGCGAAGGAGATGCCTTATATAATCAGATCCGGAGATTGGAATATACCAAATATCATATGTATCCGGAAGGGTATATGATGCGGATCTCTGCAGCCAGTGAGCGGGAGATGGTAAGAATCGGGAAGGATGCCCTGCGGAAAGGGCTGGATTTTGAAAAGATCGGAAATATGTTCCTCAGAGCTTACCACAAGAACCCGGCGGTAGAAGCTGTTAAGCTGATCTTCCTGACGATGGAGGATTTTCCATACCGGGAGCTGGAACGGCAGGTGAAGAAAGCAGAGCAGATTACCAGAGCGATCGATCATATATTAAAAGATATTGCCATGAACTGCCAGTCCTGTAGCCTGAAACAGATCTGTGATGAGGTAGAAGGTATGCGGGAACTGCATTTCGGAGCAGTTCAGGCACAATAATGATGAGATATTGAATGGGATGAAATGGGTACAAGAAAAAAAGGAGGTATTGTAATGCCGGAATTAAGTAAATCAGTTATCCCGCCGCATATGGGAGACAAAAGACCAAGCGAGAAGATCTTAAAGCTTGGAAGAAAGATTACAGATGTAGCAGCGCATAAGATCAAAGGAGTTACCGTTGATGATGCAGAGTACTGGGGATTGGCAGAGATCGTGACAGATGAGATGGCAGATGTGGCATTGAAGATGAAGCTGCGCCACCACTACAAGATTGAAGAGCTGTGGAAACTGAATAAAGTAGAAGAAAAGGATAAAGCACATTTTCAGGAACTACTGGATGAGATGAGTTACATCGGTCTTCTGGAATATGACTATGGCAATAATTATGATCACAACGGAGCGATTCCCGGACCATCTGACAGAAGATATTGTCTGCCGATGTTTGTACCGGGATCCGCAGAGTTATTTAACATGGAGGAAGGACCGGAGGGCAATAAGCGTCTGCGTGAGCATCCGGCACTGGCAAGCTTCTTTGAGCGCATGACATTTGTTCCGCTGGATGGTATTACGCATATGGTACCGCCGGGCGGAGCCGGTATCGGTATGCATGTAATACCGGTTGAAAAAGCAATCTCTATGGAGAATGGAACCATCGATCTGGAGCATATTTCCTACTGGTTAAAGAAATATGAAGGGCACATCGGTGTAGGACAGTGTTCCTGCCGTGCCAGCCGGAAAGCATTGGATGAAGGCTGTGCGGATGATGAGATGAATTGGTGTATCGGTGTGGGTGACTTTGCAGATTACTGCCGTGAGACAGGAAAAGGTCACGACATTACATACGAAGAAGCAATGGAAATCTTTCGCAAAGCAGAAGATAATGGCTTCGTACATCAAATTACAAATATCGATGGTGAGAATAAGATCTTTGGTATCTGTAACTGTAATGTAAATATCTGTAATGCGCTTCGTACTTCGCAGTTATTTAATACACCGAATATGAGCCGCAGTGCTTATACGGCAAAGGTAGAAAGGGATAAATGTGTTGCCTGTGGCAAGTGTGTGGAATACTGTCCGGCAGGAGCAGTCAAGCTTGGTCAGAAGTTGTGTAAGAAGGACGGAACAGAGGTGGCTTATCCGAAGCATGAATTACCGGATAAGCTGGTATGGGGCAAGGATAAATACGACGAGAATTACCGTGATAATAATCGTATCAACTGTTATGAGACAGGTACTTCGCCATGTAAGGCAGCCTGCCCGGCGCACGTAGCGGTACAGGGATATATCCGCAAAGCAAAAGAAGGTAAGTATCAGGAAGCATTGGCGTTGATTAAGAAAGATAATCCTTTCCCGGCAATCTGTGGACGTGTCTGCAATAAGCGCTGTGAGGCAGCATGTACCAGAGGAAGCATCGATCAGGCAGTAGCCATTGATGATATTAAAAAGTTTATCGCAGAACAGGATCTGCATAAAGAGACAAGATATGTACCGCCGGTAGTGATCGCTTCGAACCGTCTGACAGAATGGGATCAAAAGATCGCGGTTATCGGAGCAGGTCCGGCAGGACTTTCCTGTGCATTCTATCTGGCAACCAAGGGATATAAGCCGACCGTATTTGAAAAGAATGCGAGACCTGGAGGTATGATGACATACGGTATCCCATCTTACAAACTGGAAAAAGACGTCATCGAGGCTGAGATTGATGTTCTGAGAGATCTTGGCGTAGAGATCAAATGTGGCGTAGAGATCGGTAAGGATATTACGATTAAGGAACTCCGCGAAGATGGATATCAGGCATTCTATGTAGCAATTGGATGTCAGGATGGTAAAGTACCGCCGATTCCGGGAAGTGACGCAGAAGATATTGAAATCGCAGTTGATTTTCTCCATCGGGCAACTGAAGATCAGACACAGAAGATGTCTGGCAATGTAGTTGTTATCGGTGGCGGTAATGTAGCGGTAGACTGTGCAAGAACAGCAGCAAGATTTGGCGGTGAACATGTGGCTATGTACTGTCTGGAGGATCGTGAGACGATGCCTGCATCTGCAGACGAGATCCGTGAGACGCTGGAAGAAGAAATCGCGATCGAGAACAGCTGGGGACCGAAGGAGATCCAGAAGGATGTCGATGGCAAAGTAAAAGCAGTTGTATTCCAGAAATGCATTTCCGTAAAGGATGCATCCGGCAAGTTCAATCCGCAGTATGATGAGAATGATACGATTACGGTAGCGTGCGATCACCTGATCTTTGCAGTTGGGCAGGGAATCAAGTGGGGAGATCTGCTGGAAGGCACCAAGGTAGAATTTTGGCACGGCAATTATCCGGTGGCAGATCCATTGACCTATCAGACCGCAGAGCCGGATATCTTCGTAGGCGGAGATGTATACACAGGACCGAAGTTTGTAATTGATGCGATCGAGGCTGGTAAATGTGCAGCAGAATCATTGCACCGTTATGTACATACAGGTGCCAGCATGACCATTGGACGTAACCGCAGAGACTTCCATGAACTGAATAAAGATGATATTATGGTAAATGGATATGACACCATCGGACGTCAGGAAGCAGCGGAAACTGAGAAGGAAGATAAAAAGCATTCATTCCGTGACCTGCGCGGTATGCTGACTGAGGAACAGGTACATCTGGAAGCCGGCAGATGTTTAGGCTGCGGTGCTTCTGTAGTGGATGAGAATAAATGTATCGGCTGTGGCATCTGTACAACCAAGTGTGAATTTGATGCAATTCATTTGCATAGAGATCATCCGGAATGTTCTAAGATGACACGTTCTGAGGATAAATTTAAGGAAATTGGCAAGTATATGGCCGGTCAGGGCGTGAAGACGGCAGCGTCTAAGATTCCTGTGATTAAGAAATATGCAGGATCTGCCGCAAAACAGGCTGGAGCTGCAGCGAAGCTTGCAAAAAAGCAGGCACAGACTGCGGGAAGAAAGCTTAAGGACAGGAAGAAATAAGAGGAAGCACTATGCACGAACTGGGAATTGTCTTTCATATAGTGAAGACAGTAGAGAATATTGCGCTGGAGAATCAGGCAGAGAAGGTAAGAAAAGTAGTACTGCAGATCGGCGAAGTGTCAACGATCATCCCATATTATCTGAAGGACTGCTGGAAATGGAAATGTTCCAAGAGCGAACTGATGGATGGATGTGAGTTGGAGATTGAGACGATTCCTGCGATTACATTCTGTGAGGACTGCGAGGAGACTTATCCGACGGTTCAGCACGGGAAGATATGTCCATATTGTGGCAGTGAACATACTTATCTGGTACAGGGCAATGAACATCAGATTAAAGAAATCGAGGTAAGCGAAGAATGAAAGACTACAAGATTATCGAAGTAAAAAGAAGCATCTTCGAAGACAATGACGCAGATGCAGAAAGACTCCGTCAGGAAATGAAAGGAGAGGGGACATTTCTCCTGAACCTGATGTCATCTCCTGGAGCAGGCAAGACAACAACGCTGAAACGCACAATCGCGATGCTGAAGGACGAGATGAAGATCGGAGTCATGGAAGCAGATATTGACTCGGACGTAGATGCACAGGCAATCTCAGAGACAGGTGTCAGGGCTATTCAGATCCATACCGGTGGTATGTGCCATCTGGATGCGGATATGACGAGACAAGGGGTTCATGAATTTGGCACCGAAGATCTGGATCTGGTAGTGCTGGAAAATGTCGGTAATCTGGTATGTCCGGCAGAATTTGATACCGGAAGTGCAAAGAATGCAATGATCCTTTCGGTGCCGGAAGGTGATGATAAGCCGTTAAAGTACCCACTGATGTTCTCTATCTGTGATGTGGTACTCATTAATAAATGCGATACTCTGTGTGTGTTTGATGATTTCAGCAAGGAGGCCGTAGAAGAACGGATCCATAAGCTGAATCCAAAAGCAGAAGTGATTTTTGTATCAGCAAAGACCGGAGAAGGATTTGAATCCTGGGCTGAATGGCTTAGAAAAGAAGTAAAAGAGTGGCAGAAGTAATGAATTTTTGACCCTGGTATCTATTAAATATGACATTATCGTAAGGCAGATATATGACTCTCGGGCGATACCCCCCCAGAAGAGTTATATATCTGCCTTCTTTTTGTCGAAAATTAACTGGCAAATGTTGGTATGCCTGTCACAAAAATTGCATATATTCTTACTACAGCCTTGAAAAGTGCACAGAGAAAGGGAGGGGCGGATGTGAAGAAGAGAAGATATCATGGACAGTTCAGGAAGAGCCGGCTGCTGGCGGTGATGCTTGTTATGGCAATGCTTCTTGGAATGAGTACTATATCGGTCTATGCAGGTGAGCTGACAGGGGATATATCTATGGAACAGGTGGATGTAGATGTGGGGGAAGCAGGGACGCAGAAGGATACAACCGAAAGTACTGCCCAGGAGAAAACGGACAAGGTACAGGAAGAGATGGAACCGTCTGAGGATGATCAGCCTGAAACAGAACAGACAGAAGAGAGCCAGACAGAGGATGTGACGGCATCTCCCCTCATGATGAATCTCCAGCAAAGCACTGTCAGGAAAGTAGTGCCGGAGCATCATAAATATATCCGATATAACGGCAATGACAGCTATACGCTGACATTGGATGTTAAAGGAGCCTATGCTTCCGAAAGTATCAGACCAAAAGTAGATGTCCTGCTTATCATAGATAAGTCCGGGAGTATGAACGAAGAAATCAGAAATGGGTATAAGCGACAGTCTAAGATGGCTGTATTGAAAAATGTAGTGTCTGGGACAAATGGTCTTACAGAAGCAATTCTCGGAACCAGATCCACACTGGATGCGAGGATGGCTGTTGTGAGTTACAGCGGAAATAAGAGTGACGGAACATACAACGATGCCTGGGCAGAGCAAGTGTGGACGGACAGCAAAGCAACGATTGATAACAGTGTGAAGAGCATAAGCGCTTATGGCGGTACGAATTGGGAAGCAGGTCTTCGAACAGGGGCAGAGTTGCTTGGAAAATGCAGGTCAGATGCACAGAAAATCGTAGTGTTCCTGTCAGATGGAGAACCAACATTTTATTATAACAGTCGGGGTGATACCGCTGGTAATGGTAGCAGTTATGATTCTGATGCTTACAATCATGCACAGAGCCAGCTCAGACAGATTACCGGATTAAATGCATTTTATACCATTGGATTCGGTTCAGTGTGGGGAAGCGGTAATACCAGAATGTCAGATCTATTGAAGAGCTCCAGTGCATCGGCTACAAAATATTACAAAGCAGCAGACAGTGATCAGTTAGCGGATGCATTTAAAGAAATTGCAGAGAGTATCGAGTATACCTGCCGGGATGTGACAATCACAGATGTACTCAGTGATTATGTGGAATTACCGGATAATAGAATGAATTATACTGTGACAGCAACAAAAGGAGGGGTAACAACGAATATTACCCGGGAGGGAACCGTTCAGGTGCAGTATCATGCGGATACTAAGACTGTTACAGCAACATTTAAAAGTGGTTTTGTATTAGATAAGGATACCGTGTATGCAGTGAATTTCGAAGTGAAACCGACGCAGAAAGCATATGACGAATATGCTGATCAGAATGGTGTCTATCCGCATACAGGAAGTGCAGGAAGTGATGCGCCGGGTAATGCGACAAGCGCAGAAAAGAATGGATTCTACTCCAATGTTAATGAAAAAGTGTCTCTTACCTATACCTATGGTACAGACGGCGCGGCACCAGATACGGATGCATATCAGGAAAAACCGGTTGTGCAGGTATCAGATACGCAGATTGCAGTAACTAAGAGATGGGAAAATACGAACCAGAATACAAACCTTCCGGATCAGGTTGTAATTCGGTTATATCAGGATAACGAGCAGACCGAATATCGGACATTAACGCTTAATGCGGAGAATCAGTGGGCGGGAACATTTATCCATGTGGCAAAGGGACATACTTATCGAATCGCAGAAGACGCTATAGATGGGTATGAATCAGAGATTACCGGTGATGCCGAACAAGGATATGTGGTAACCAATACACGGATGCCGTCACTGACTGTTCAGAAAAAAGTGGAAGGAAAGCTTGGCGATAAGACGAAGCAGTTTGAAATAAAGATCCGTCTGGCAGACAAGGATGGTAATCCGGTAACCGGAAGCTACGGAGGAGTGGAATTTGACAGCCATGGCGAAGCGGTAGTTTCGCTTTGTGACGGTGAACAGGTATGCATCGAGAAACTGCCGGTGGGAACCGGCTATCAGGTGACAGAAGTTCTGGCAGATAAGGAAGGATATCAGACATCTTATGAAACATGTGAAGGAACCCTGTCTGCGGATCGAACGGCAACGGTTATTAACCGATATATGGAAGAAATTCCGGATTCCGGTATCCATGACGTTGGCAGCTTTGCGGTGGGCAGTGCACTGGTATTAATGGCGGGCGCAGGCATGTTATGCATCGCATTGATCAGACGACGGAGAAATGATTGAAATGGAAAAGAAACAAAATAATTCACTTTTTGCGGATGTGAAGTGGTTGCTACTGAAAATATTGTTACTGGGAATCATTTTTGCAGTGGTATGGATCTTTCTGCTTGGAATCTGCCGGAACGGCGATGAATCGATGAATCCTGCAATCCGGGCAGGCGATCTGGTAATTTATGACCGGATCACGCAGGAGTATCACACAGGAGATGTAGTGGTGATCAAGCAGGATGGCAGCAGGCAGATACGAAGAGTGGCAGCAGTATCTGGCGATGTAGTGGATGTGACAGAGGAAGGACTAAGCGTCAATGGTTATCAGCAGCGGGAAGCAGATATCTATACAGAGACATTACCGTATAAGGATGGAATAGATTATCCGTTAACGGTCGGGGACGGGCAGGTATTTGTACTGGGAGATAACCGGATATCGGCAGAAGACGGAAGAATCTATGGAACGACCGATCTGAAGGATGTCCAGGGCGTAGTGATGACAGTGATCAGAAGAAGAAATATATAAGTGAATGCATTGGGTAAAAAGCGGTGGGCTTTTTATAAATAAGAATTTGAGGAGGAGAAGATATTATGATGCAGTCTAAAAGATTTCGAGCACTGGCAATGGTGGGAGCACTGACTATGGCAGTGTGTACCGGTACAACAGCAATGGCAGAGGAAGCAGCTCCGATGGGAAATTCACCGGAGATTCAGAAGATATTCCAGATGTCAGAAGGAATGGATGTGCCATCTGTTTCTTTTAAATTCACATTAGAGAAAGTAACGGCGGATGCACCAACGGCTCAGGTGTCACCGATTAATTATAACAGCAACACAGATAAAGGTAATCTGACCAATGGAGTCTATCTGATGCGGAAAAATCAGCAGATCAATTTTGGGGAATTTCCCCATGCAGGAAAATACACTTATAAGGTGACAGAGGTTAATGAGAGTGTGACAAATACGAATATAACCTATGATCAGAACACTTATTATATGGATGTGTATGTAGAGAATACCGAGAATGGACTTCAGATTGCCAATACTGTGGCAAGAGATGGAGAGAATAAAACACCGGCTTTAAGTTTCCTGAACACGTATCGCAGACAGGATGCATCGCTGACGGTAACAAAGCATACGAGCGGTTCCGGTGACCATGATCTGGCTGATAAGACGAAGGACTTTGATTTTACAATTACCATGTACCGGGCAGCAACAGATGACAATACATCTTATACCGGTAAGATTGGCAATGAGACTGTTACACTGAACTTTGGAACCGGAACAACTGCAACAGCATCATTTAAACTGCATGATGGCGAGAACCTTGTGTTTACAGGACTGGCAGCAGGTACACGTTACAAAGTGGTAGAAACAGGGGCAGCAGATGATTATACACCTGACGTAAAAGTTGTGGAAAATGGAACTGCGACAGTAAATAAAACAGCATCTTCTGAGCCAGAGTCGCTTGCTACAGCAGATGGAAATGCAACCAATCTGATCGGTGAAAAAGAGAATACTGTTGATTTTACCAATACCTATAAAAATGTGCCAATCACAGGTGTGATCATGAACCATATGATGGCTATCGTATTGATTTTGGCAGCAGTGAGTGCTATGGCAGTTCTGTTCCTTACAAAACGCAGACAGATGCGGTAGCAATCGATACGATAGAAAGCTGATGTGACAGGGGGCAGAGATACGGCCAGGAGATGGATACGATGAAGAGAAGTGTTATCAGGGTATTGGATGAACTGGTGAATCTGATTGTGCTGGTGATTGTTCTGATCCTGGGAGGGTACGGCATGTACACTTTATGGGATGACAGGCAGATATATCAGAGTGCAGATATGGAAAATTATGAGACCTGGCGACCGGAAGAGGATGATGATCTTTCGTTCCGGGAACTGCAGGCGATCAATCCGGAAGTGATCGGATGGCTTACAGTATATGGAACGAAGATTGATTATCCATTTGCACAGGCAAACAATAACACCAAATACGTGAATACGGATATTACCGGAGAATTCGCTCTGTCAGGAAGTCTGTTCCTGGATTGCCGGAATGCCGCAGATTTTACCGATCTGAATCATGTGATCTATGGTCATCATATGGAAAAAAAGACCATGTTTGGTGAGCTGGAGTGTTTTGCAGAACGACCATTTTTTGAAGAACATCGGTATGGCAGGCTGTATTATAATGGTCAGGATCATGGACTGGAATTTATTGCATTTCTGGAAACAGACGCATACGATGATATGATCTACAACGTGACACTGACAGAAGATGAGCAGGAGAAATATCTGTCCTGTCTGCGTGAAAAAGCAATGTATTATCGGGAAACGGAACTGTCTGCGAAGGAACATTTTCTGACCCTGTCGACCTGTGATTCTGGCAGGACAAATGGAAGGTATGTACTGGTTGGGAGAATCATAAAAAAGGAAGTGGAAACGTGAAAATAGAAATAAAAAAGTTAATATTATGTGCCGCCGTCAGTTTGATTCTGCTTCCGGCAGAAGAAGTACTGGGAGCGGAACAGATGGTATCTGTCATGATTCCTGTTGTGCAGCAATTTGAGACCAGGAATAAGCTGCCAGATAAGATGAATCAGACATTCCGGTATGAATTGCTCCGGGAAGAACAGGATGCCCCGATGCCGGATGAAAGTGACGGAGACCGGTATGTATTTGACATGAAAGGAAGCGAAAAAAACGAGGTCGGACCGATCACATATACGCATGCTGGAATATGGCATTATACGCTGAAACAGTCTGTTCAGAAGGAAGAAAAGGGTTATGATTATGATAAACAGACCTATGAAATCTCAGTGTATGTAGAGAATCTGACAGACGGCGGTCTGGGGGTACAGATGATCGTGGTCAATAAAGAGGGTAATAAAGTGGATGAGATACGGTTCAAAAACGGTTATACCGGAGAGAAGACAGGAAACGTAGCGCGGACAGGAGACGTGTCAGATATCGGTCTGTGGATTATATTGCTGGCAGTGTCCGGTGTGGTTGCTGGAAAAGCAGTGCATAAGAAACGACCGGCTTGATAAGCCGATCGGAGAAGAAGAAAAAATCTATATAAGAGATGTCAAAGCATCTTAGCTTTTAGGCGAAGTCCGGCGGTTGTGTGAAGCGATTCTACACAACCGCCGTCTTCTATCATTAGGTGTTTGGTTTTCCTGTTGATGATTATAGTATATCGAAGGAATGTGACCAAAATATGTAAGATCTGGAAAATAAGTGTGAAGTTCCTTAAGAAACTGTTAGGAAAATATGTAGAATTTAATTAGAGTGCACTCTGTTTTGCGGAAAAAATGTCATACCCGTTAAATAAACTACTTATATAGATACTATTCTTTTTTACAGGATCTTTTGATAAAATATGTGTAATTACGTATATCAGAGAGGAGCTGGTCTTAATGAGCAGACTGGAACTTAGGACTCCGAATCGTACACACATTGTAATGGAAGAACTGTACAAGGATTTGGAACGGAGAATAGAATCAAGCCCGCCGGGATTATGTCCGGTAGATATGTCCAGAGCATTTCTGGAGCTGTGTCATGCACAGACCTGTGGCAAATGTGTACCATGCCGTATTGGTCTTGGACAGCTGAACCATTTTATCAAGGATGTACTGGATGGAAATGCTACGATGGAGACGCTGGATACTATGGAGGCAACGGCCCTTTCTATTATGGAATCAGCGGACTGTGCCATCGGATATGAAGCAGCACATATGGTGTACAAAGGACTGGTGGGATACAGGGATGACTATATCGAGCACATCCGCCACGGAAGATGTACCTGTACCTATAGCCAGCCGGTACCTTGTGTGGCACTCTGTCCGGCGCATGTAGATATACCGGGATATATTGCATTAGTGGGAGAAGGACGGTATGCAGATGCAGTTCGTCTGATCCGTAAGGACAATCCATTCCCAACGACATGTGGATTTATCTGTGAGCATCCATGTGAGTTACGGTGCCGGAGAAATATGGTGGACGATTCGGTCAATATCAGAGGACTGAAGCGTGTTGCTGCTGATTTTGCAGGAGAAGTGGAACCGCCGAAATGTGCGCCGTCAACAGGTAAGAAAATCGCGGTACTTGGTGGAGGTCCGGGAGGATTAAGTGCAGCTTATTATCTGCAGCTGATGGGACACCAGACTACTGTATACGAGATGCTGCCGAAGCTTGGCGGTATGCTGCGCTATGGTATTCCGAATTACCGTCTGCCGAAGGAACGTCTGGAGGACGATGTGAATGCGATCCTGAAGACAGGTGTACAGGTAGAATATGGTAAGAAGATTGGTCAGGACATCACTATTCAGGACTTGCGTGAGCAGTATGATGCGGTGTTGATTACGATTGGCGCAAGTACGGATAAGAAGCTTGGACTGGAAGGTGAGGACTCCGAGGGCGTAATGTCAGCTGTACAGTTCTTGAGAAATATCGGGAAAAATATCATTACGGATCTGACTGGTAAGGAAGTAGCAGTGATTGGCGGCGGTAACGTGTCCATGGATGCGGTACGTACGGCAAAACGTCTGGGTGCAAAAAAGGTCAGCATTGTATATAGAAGAAGAATGGCGGATATGACAGCACTTCCGGGCGAGATCAACGGAGCAGTGGCTGAGGGAATCGAACTGCAGACATTGAAAGCACCGGCAGCAATCGATGTGGATGAGAATAACCATGTAAAGGGTATCTATGTGACACCACAAATGGTAAGCACGATTAAGAATGGTCGTGCAAGTGTACGTCCGACCGGTGAGGATGATATTTATATTCCTTGTGATGTACTGGTTGTAGCTATCGGACAGAATATCGAGACGGCGCATTTTGAAGCAGCAGGTATTCCGGTATCCAGAGGTAAGATTCTGACTACCAGCACGGGTGCGGTAGAAGATATGCCGGATGTATACGCCGGAGGAGACTGTTCCAGCGGACCGGCGACAGTTATCAAAGCTATCGCGGCAGCCAAAGTCGTGGCAGCCAATATTGATGAATATCTGGGCTTCCGTCACGAGATTTCCTGCGATGTGGAGATTCCTGAGGCGAAGCTGGAAGATAAGATCCCATGCGGACGCATCGATCTTACAGAGCGTGAGGCCTGTGAGAGAGTCTGTGATTTTGACGCAGTGGAGAACTGTATGACCGAGAATGAGGCAAGGCAGGAGGCAGGCAGATGTCTGCGATGTGACCATTTCGGATACGGAATATTTAAAGGAGGCAGAGAGACATTATGGTAAATCTTACAATAGACGGAAAACAGATTTCCGCATCGGAAAATACGACCATCATGGAAGCTGCCAGACAGAATGGGATTCCGATTCCGAAGCTGTGTTATCTGAAAGGGATCAATGATATCGCAGCCTGTCGTGTCTGTGTGGTAGAGATCGAAGGAAAAGATAAGCTGATCACTTCCTGCAATAATATGGTAGAGGAGGGCATGGTCATTTACACCAACAGTCCGAAGGTGCGCCGAAACAGACGTACCACAGTGGAACTGATCCTGTCGCAGCACAACTGCGAATGCGTAACCTGTATCCGAAGCGGCAACTGCAGTCTGCAGAGAGTGGCGAATGATCTGAACATTATACATATTCCATTTAAGATGGAGATTGAGAAGCAGCCGTGGAGCAAAGAGTTCCCATTGATCCGTGATTCATCCAAGTGTATTAAGTGTATGCGCTGTATCCAGGTATGTGATAAGGTACAGAGCCTGAGTATCTGGGATGTAGAAGGAACCGGATCACGAACCACGATCAATGTGGCTGGCTATAAGAAGATTGAAGAAGCAGCCTGTTCTCTGTGCGGACAGTGTATTACACATTGTCCGACGGGAGCGCTGACAGAACGCGACGAGACCGAGAAGGTATGGAATGCAATTGCAGATCCGGAGAAGATCGTAGTTGTTCAGATCGCACCGGCTGTACGTGCAGCCTGGGGGGAAGAGCTGGGACTGTCAAGAGAAGAAGCAACGGTTGGCAAGATCATCGATGTATGGAGGAGACTGGGTGCGGACTATGTATTCGATACCTCATTTTCAGCGGATCTGACCATTATGGAAGAGGGAACGGAATTTCTGCAGAGATTCACATCCGGTGAGCTGAAAGACAGACCGATGTTTACATCATGCTGTCCGGGATGGATCCGTTTCATCAAATCACAGTATCCGCATCTGGTCAAATATCTGTCATCAGCGAAGTCACCACAGCAGATGTTTGGCGCGGTAATGAAGACATATTTTGCAGAGAAGCTTGGCGTATCGCCGGAGAAGATCTATACGGTATCCGTGATGCCATGTGTAGCGAAAAAGAGCGAGCGTGAGATGGATCTGTACTATGGAGAATATGCGGGACATGATGTGGACGCGGTAGTGACGACCAGAGAGCTGTTACGTATGATCCGTGCGGCACACATTGAGCCGTCTACATTGGTGGATCAGGAAAGCGACCGCCCGATGCAGGAAGGCACCGGAGCAGGCGTGATCTTCGGAGCAACCGGCGGTGTAATGGAGGCAGCACTTCGTACGGCATATTATCTGCTGAAGGGCGAGAATCCACCGGCAGACGCATTTCAAGCAGTCAGAAGCACCGGATTTAACGAGCATCGGGGTGTACAGGAAGCCGTCTTCCAGGTGGATGATGTGACAGTTCGTACAGCGGCAGTCAGCGGACTTGGCAATGCGCGTGCACTGATCGATAAGATTGAGCGTGGCGAGGTGCAGTATGATTTCGTAGAAGTCATGGCGTGTCCGGGCGGATGCGTAGGAGGTGGCGGACAGCCGATCCATGAAGGCGAAGAGCTAGCGTTTGAGCGTGGCAAGAATCTGTATTATCTGGATATGAATGCAGATATCCGATATTCTCATGAGAATCCGGATGTGCAGAAGCTGTACGAAGAATATTTTGAGAAGCCGAATTCGCACAAGTCACATATGCTGTTGCATACAGAGCATATGAAGAATAAATAAGTAATACACAGAGCTGTGATTAATCAAACAGATTTTATTAGTAATCAAAACGAATGATTTCCTGATCTACAGCGAAAGGGCGTGAATTGTAAAATTCACGCCCTTCGTCGTTGTTATAGTTATCTAAAGGAATGAGAGTAAAGTGCGTCACCAAAATCATTGGTTAGTACTTTATGAGGGGGAGATAGCTGATGTTTTATCAACTATCTGACATTTATTATAATAGCCAAATATGTCAGAAATATGTTGATTCTCTAAAAGAAATCGAAAAAGTCTTAAAAACCTCTTAACAAAATGAAAAATATGGCATAAATACAGTCTGTTAGTGCCACAAAAAATAGATACATAGAGTTGGAAGCGATTAATTTTTTGCAGAATCCTTTAGGTATTCAGTGAGTATGTCCAGAAATTCGCCGATGGTTGGTTTCGAGGAGAGAGGACAAAGAGAGATGGATTCCAATAGGGGACGGTTTCCACGTTCCCAACAGACGGATACGACGGTACGTAGATTTCGCTCTACACTGCTTGCAGAGGTCTGGTAAGTATGAGCAATCTCCGGATATAACAGCTTGCTCACGCTTAACAGGTAATCTTCATTCTGGAGGCAGAGGGAGAGGGCATACAATAAATACCGGTATCCCTGATAATTTCCACCAATACCCAAGGAACGAACCAGTTTTTGTATATCTCTCATATCATCGACTCCTTTCACCGAGCCATCTGAATATTCGTAGCCGTAATACAAGTACCGTAACTATATGATAATTCATTTTATCGCCATTTGTAAATGATTTTCGTGCATATGAGTCAAAAAAGCACATATGATTGAATGAAATTTGTATCACATTACCCAAAATAGTTCATATAATAACAGTAAGCAGAAAAATGGAGTTAAATTATGGGAAAATATACGGTGCTTGTTAATGAAAACATGGGAGAGGTTAACTGGGAAATGGTGAAAAAAGCAGACATACATGGCGTTATGTTATGTGCAGGTTATGGTGGTGAAGTGGACCGGTTTTTTCGGGCAAATGCGGACTGCTGTGAGAAATTGGGGATTCCGTTTGGTGTATATTGGATATCTTATGCCGTAACGGGAAGAGATGCTGAGGCAGAGAAGAGAGAGCTTAAAGGTATGATTGAAGGATATCACATCGAAGGACCAGTAAGAATTTTCAAAAATCCTTAAGAATTTCCATTTATGGATATTAAAAAAATATTGTTATGCTGTCGTTATAAGGCGAATACAACTTCTTGACAGTTCTTCCTGATTGAACTTCTTAAGAGGATGCTTTATAGTGAGAGTGAGGTGATAAAAATGTCTAAAATATTAGTTTGTGATGATGACAAAGCAATCGTAGATGCGATTGAGATATATTTGTCCCAGGAGGGATACGAGATTAAAAAGGCTTATGACGGAGCGGAGGCAATCCAGATGCTGGAAGAGGAACCGTTTGATCTGCTTGTTATGGATGTGATGATGCCGAAACTTGATGGAATCCGGGCAACATTGAAGATCCGCGAGAAGAATAATATGCCGATTATTATCCTTTCCGCAAAATCAGAGGATGCAGATAAGATTCTGGGACTGAATATCGGGGCTGATGATTATGTGACAAAACCATTTAACCCACTGGAACTGGTTGCGAGGGTGAAGTCACAGATCCGCAGATTCACGAAACTTGGCAGTACAGCCGGAGTCAAAGAGAACGAAGCGGTATACAGCACCGGTGGGCTAGTGATCAATGATGATCAGAAAATGGTCACAGTAGACGGCGAACCGATAAAACTAACGCCGATAGAATATAACATATTATTACTATTAGTGAAGAATCAGGGACGAGTTTTTTCAATCGAACAGATATACGAAAGTATCTGGAATGAGGAGGCTTTGGGTGCGGATAATACGGTCGCGGTACATATCCGTCATATCCGTGAAAAGATTGAGATTAATCCAAAGGATCCAAGATATCTGAAAGTAGTCTGGGGAGTAGGCTATAAGGTGGAAAAGCTCTGATTATAAGCTGGCGTTTGTCAGCAGAATGGAGTCAATATGAAGAAAGAATGGTATAAGAGCAGCTGGATAAAAGGGATCCTTATAGGCTTTACACAGGTGATAGCAGTTATTCTGATCATCAGCATGATTTGGATTATTTCATGTCCCAGGGCTGCGGCAAATGTATTAAAAGGGGACAATGTACAATACGAAGACACACAGGGGTTTGCAGAGACATTTATGAATCAGTATGCGGACATCCTTGCAGGCTTGGAGGCAAAAGAACAGTTCGAGACGGATGGTGAATTTGATGGTGATAAAATCGTAGATATCCAGAATGTCAGTAACAGCCAGCCGATTGATGGTAAAAATGAACATGGTTTTGCATATAGATTATCCGATCTGATTGATTGGGAAGAAAAAATATATAATGGAGATATCAATTCGGATCAATATGGAAGTTCGGGCGAGAATGAGATTTTAGTATGTAAGAAGCCGGATTCTGCGTATGAGTATTATTATTTTAGTGATTTTAAGTCTAAGATCGACAGCGGCGAATTGAAATTTATTAACGAAACGGAAGACAATAGTTCCTCCCGTATTCTGCAGGAACTGCAGGACGGCGAATATTATGAAGAAGATGGAGGTTCTAAGCTGACGGTAGTAGATCAGGACAATGCAGTACAGTATGTGGATTGTTGGGTTTATGATGGTACATGGGTAGAAGAGACCTGTTCGCCAATCGATGCAGAGAATGTACTGGACATTGTGAATCATAATCCGGACTGGAATGGTAATCTCGATCAGGCATTTACCCAGATCTGGAATGTACTTAGTATTATTAATGTGGAAAAACAGGCATATGACAGTATGCTTTCCGGATATGAAGAGAATAGCAGTAATGTAACGTATTTGTATGCGGATCGGGATAAAAAGACGATTTATACCAACCGGAAAGAGTATGCGGATTTTGATAATCTGGATGACAGTGTGAAGAAGATCGGAATGCTGGATAAATATGTGCTGATTGGCGCGAGGGCGTCGCAGTTTAAAGGTAACGTGACGGGTGTACTATACAGCGATTGCAATTATCATAATCGTCTGGTGACAGATCCTCAGGATTTTGTATTTGTGATGGGTGTGGATACGAAGTATCCGGTACAGGACGCATTCTATTATGAAAGCCACAGCTACAGTTATTATCAGGCCGGTATCGGAGTTGCATTAGCAGGAGCAATATTATCAGGTATATTGTTGATGGTATGTATAATCTGGCTGACGATCGTGGTGGGAAGAAAGCCGGAAGATACGGAATTATATTTGATAGGCTTTGATAAGTTGCCGACTGAGGTTGGAGCAATCATTGTAGTGGGACTGTGGGGGATCTTCGCAGCGATCATGCTGAATGTGGCGGACTATCTGAGCAATATTGTATGGTCAGACGAGATCACTTATCTGGGATGGTCGCCGGGGGCAAGTGTGCCGATGCTGCTTGGAATAGGAATCCTTGGATTTGGAACCTGTGCGTTTTTCATGTTCGGATATCTGAGCCTGATCCGCAGGATCAAAGCCAGAAGCCTATGGAAGAGGAGTGTTCTCCGGTGGCTGGGTATTCATGCATATGCATTCTTCCGCATGATACCTGCGGTAGGACGACAGTGTCTCATCATGATCGCATTTATCATAACGCAGTTTTTTTGGGCGAGCGGATATGGAATTTTTTTGCTGATCGCTATTGCAGCAGATGTGGCGGCATTTATCTATGTGGTGTTGCAGGCGGCAGGAAGGAAACAGATCGTTAAAGGCATTCATAGGATTGCAGAAGGTCAGGTGGATTACAAGATTCCGCTGAAAGCGCTGAAAGGTGAGCAGAAGGATATAGCAGAGAGTATTAACCGTATCGGTGATGGCCTGGATGCTGCGGTAGAGGCGGGCATGAAGAATGAACGATTGAAGACGGATCTGATCACGAATGTGTCTCATGATATCAAGACGCCGCTCACGTCAATCATCAATTACATTGATCTGATGAAGCGGGAAAATATTCAGGATCCGAAGATCCAGAGTTATCTCGAAGTGCTGGAGGCAAAAGCACAGCGACTTAAGACGCTGACAGAAGACGTGGTGGAGGCATCCAAGGTCAGCAGCGGCAACGTAGTGCTGAACTGTATGAAGCTGAACCTGACGGAAATGATCCAGCAGACCAGCGGCGAATTTGTAGAGAAATTTGAGAAGCGTGATCTGAAAGAAATTCTGAATCTGCCGGAAGAGCCGGCATATGTCTGGGCAGATGGAAGAAGGACCTGGCGTATTCTGGAAAATATTTATAACAATGCGGCCAAATATGCGCTGGAGGGAAGCCGGATCTATGCAGATCTGAAACTAACCGAGACAGAAGTAGTATTCTCACTGAAAAATGTATCCGAGCAGCCGTTAAATATCAGTGCAGATGAGCTGACGGAGCGTTTTATCCGGGGCGATGTATCCAGAAGCACCGAAGGAAGCGGACTGGGACTTTCCATTGCAAGAGATCTTGCGAAACTCATGAACGCCAAATTTGAACTGTATCTGGACGGAGATCTGTTCCGTGTAACCATTACATTTGCAAGGATAAATGATTAGAATGATTGTGGGTGTCTGCAGGAGCAGATGCCCGCAATCTTTTGTGTTTACGGAAAGGTGAAAATCAGATATAATGTCAGCATGGAGAATTTAAGAACATTATTAAAAGAACAGATGAATATAGATTTTATGTCTGCAGTATTGAGCGGACCCCGTACCAAAGACGGAACAGCAAAAGTGAAAGTGCGTCCACTTATGAAGAAGGACACACTTTTCTTTCAGTTAGAGATTTTCCGTGGTAATCAGGCATTTCACAAGAATCTGGAACCGGAGGCGGCAGCAGAAGAAGTGCTTCGGTTCATGCAGGAGATGCGTCAGATGCAGATGGACACCAGAGCAGCGTCTTACACCGTACTTGTCAGCAAGAAAGGAAAAGTAACAATTAAGAAGAAAATGCGCAAGGAACCGGTGAAGATGGTGAGCATGTCCCATAACCGCAAGAAGCAGTATGTGTTGGAAGAGGGAACTGCAGTGCCATTTCTCACAGATCTTGGCGTGATGACGCAGGAAGGAAAAGTGGTGCATGCCAGATTCGACAAGTTCCGCCAGATCAACCGATTTCTGGAATTCGTTGAGGACATTCTTCCGGAACTTCCAAAGGATCGGGAGGTTACGATCCTTGACTTTGGATGTGGCAAGTCGTATCTTACATTTGCCATGTATTACTATCTGCATGAATTAAAAGGATATGATATCCGCATTATCGGTCTGGATCTGAAGAAGGATGTGATCCGTCACTGTAATGAATTAAGTGAAAAATATGGTTATAAAAAATTGCATTTTCTGGAAGGAAATATCGCAGACTATACAGGAGTAGATGCGGTAGATATGGTAGTGACACTGCATGCGTGTGATACGGCGACAGACTTTGCGCTGGCGAAAGCAGTAGGATGGAATGCAAAAGTGATCCTGTCTGTGCCATGCTGTCAGCATGAGCTGAACCGCCAGATAAAGAATGATGTGCTGGCACCGGTTTTTGAATATGGACTGATCAAAGAGCGTATGGCAGCGTTGATCACGGATGCCATACGGGCGCAGTATTTGGAGCGGGAAGGATACCGCACCCAGATTCTGGAATTTATTGATATGGAACATACTCCGAAGAATATCCTGATCCGGGCGGTCAAGACCGGCAAGAGAAAGGATAATCAGGAAGCAATCGAATCCTGTGAGAATGCGCTTCACATTACACCGACACTGGGGCAGTTGCTAGATGAACTTAGAGGAGCTGAATAGATAAATGAAGAAAAAAGCGATACACGTCGGCGTACTGGCGGCGATATTTATCATCGCAGTCGTCGTATTTGAATATATGACCACTCGTGGTAACGATGATATGATGGAAGATCTTGGTAATGCCGTACTGCCTCGGGTGTATTTTACCGTAGATGGATATGGAGTCAATGCGTTAAATGCTTATTCGGAAGAGATGGATATTACCACAATGCGGGATTCTGTCACGCCGATCAGTGGTAAGAAGCTGACGATGAATCTGGAAGCGGATGAGACAAAAGTAACCGCTGTTGATTATGCTGTCTATACATTGGACGGTAAAAAGAAACTAAGCGAGGATAAGATCAGTAAGGTAAAAGATCAGATGGATCTGAGCTTTGATCAGAATCTGCTGTCAGAAGAGCGGATGCTGGTGCTTACCCTGCATGCAGACGGCAAGTCTGTTTATTACTATACAAGAATTGTGAATCCGACGGACTTTAATCTGACGGATTGCCTGGATTACGTATATAATTTTCATGAGAATGCCTTGAAAAAGGTGGAGAATGCAGGCGTAGGAGCAGCACTGGAGCAGGATGATGAGGATGCCAATTCTACATTTTCCCATGTGACCATTCATTCATCATACGATCAGGTGACCTGGGGGAATCTTGCACCACAGGTGACAGGCGGTGAACGCTGGAAGATTACAGAGACCAACAGTTCTTATACATCCGTGCTTCTGGAATACGATGTAAGCTGTACCGGAGAAGAGAATGAGACGGATATGTATACGGTCAGAGAATTTTTCCGCGTGCGCAAGAATAACGGACAGATGTATCTGTTGAATTATGACCGTACAATGGAACAGATCTTTGACGGAAGTAAGAATGTATTGAGTGAAAAAGGAATCCTGCTTGGAATTACTGATCCAGATGTTCCGTATGTGGTTAGTTCTGACGGCAAGATTGTAGCATTTGTGCAGGCGGATGAGCTGTGGAATTATGACAAAGAGCAGGATCAGCTTTCGTTGTTGTTCAGTTTTCGTGATGCGGAAAATGCGGATGTCCGTAATAAGGTATCGGATCATAAGATCCAGATTCTGAATATGGACAAAAAAGGCAATACAACATTTTCGGTATCCGGATATATGAACCGCGGCGAACACGAAGGATATGTGGGAGTTGCCGTTTATTACTATAATATCGAGACCAACAGTATTGAAGAAAAGGCATTCGTATCCAGCAACAAATCAGCTGCAATCGCAGGAAGTGAACTGGATACGTTGAAATATTACAATACCAAGACGAATAAGCTATACATGCTGGCAGACGGGGCACTTCATGAGATCAGTATTAAGAAGGATTATGATGAAGTGTTGCTGGATGGATTGAAAGATGGTCAGTATGTGGTATCAGATAATGGTAAATGGCTGGCATATCAGACAGGTGATGATGTGACATCTTCGACAGAAGTGACGGTCATGAATCTGTCGGATGGCAGTGAATATCAGGTAAAGAGTGCAGACGATGAGTGTATGATCCCACTTGGATTTGTGGGCAATGATTTCGTGTCAGGTCTGGCGAAACTTGATGATATCGGTAAGACCATCAGCGGTGAACAGGCTGTTGCAATGTATCAGATTGAGATCCGCAGTGATGCAGACAAAGTTATTAAGACTTACAGCAGTGATGGTTATTACATTTTAAGCACGGAGATTGACGACGGAATGATCACGCTGAACCGCGTCCAGAAGAATGGCGATACCTATACATCGGCGGCAGCAGATTATATTTCCAGCAATCAGGAAAAGAAAGAAAGCAATATCATGCTGGAATCTTATGTGACAGATCTGAAGGAGACACAGATGCGTCTGACTTATGCGGATGGCATCAAGGACAAATCTGCGAAAGTATTGAAGCCGAAACAGGTTGTACAGGACGAACCAGCATTACCGTCTTTTGGTAAAGAAGTAAAAGAAAACGGTTATTATGTATATGGAACCGGACAGCTCCAGGGTATCTACAAAACAGCTGGAGAAGCCATCCGCAAAGCGGACAGTGTCAGCGGAGTTGTCATTGACGCAAAAGGACAGTACGTATGGGAGCGTGGCAACCGTTATCTGGTCTATGATCTGTCCACCAGTCAGGCGTCAGCGGTCAGTGATCTGCAGAATGCACTTACATCCGGTACATCGGCGCTGGAGGCAGCTGGTAATATGTCAGATCAGAAAGTGTTGGAACTTACAGGATGCACAGTTGAAGAAATGTTGTATCTGATCAACAAGGATACACCGGTCATCGGTGTGCGTAACGGAGCTTCTGCAATCATTCTGACAGGATACGATGAAAGTCATGTGACTTATGTGGATTCGGAGAACGGCGAGAGCAAGACCGTGACGCAGGAAGAGATGGATCAGATCATGCAGAGCAGCGGCAATGCATATGTGGGATATCTGAAGAAGGCAGAAGAGTAAAATAAAAATCTCCTCAGCGATAAAGTGTTCGCTGGGGAGATTTTTTGTTCCGAGTTAAACTGCCGGATGGAATAATGTATTCCGATAACGACTTAAAGCAGTGTATAATACCAGACCCAGTACAAGGCAGGAAGCTACTTCACCAATGCCGACGGTCAGCATCATAAATGGAATCGGAAGAGCCACGCCATATCCGTAACGCAGTACAAATGGCACGATCACGATATTAGCGATGATCGGCGGTAATGTACCGAATACCGGTCTCTGCTGTCTCAGCATATAAGTGCCGATCGCACCGATCAGAGTCGCAATACTTCCAAAGATAATATCAGGAAGGATTGCTCCGCCAAGGATATTACCAACCAGACATCCTACAAATAATCCCGGAATTGCAGCCGGTGTAAATAATGGCAGGATAGTCAGTGCCTCAGAAATACGGATCTGTACTTCTCCAAATGAAAATGGTGCAAATACATAAGTGAGCACCACGTAGATTGCAGCGATCATCGCTGCCTGGGTCAGAAATGTTACATTCTTGTTCTTCATATTCAGTTCTCCTTTAGTTTTGTTTTACGTGTGGAAGGTCACGAACACACGATTCATTTTACGCCGGGAATCGGCGAAACCCTTATTAGACCTTGTTTTTTTAGGGCTTTGTAACGGGTGATAGTATAACATGGGTGATAGAGAAATTCAAGGGTTGTTCAAATTTTGTCTAAATGGGAAAAGTGTGGCAGCAGTCAGGGGAGTTGTTGCGGAATGCTGGCGGGTAGGATATGATGGTTGTAGAGGTGGTTCTATGCAGGACACAAAGAAAAATTTACAAGAATTTGAGAAGTGGCTTCATGCTGATCAGGATGGGGAGAATGTGAGAGGGATTAGAGACCGAAAAGAGATCAAACAGATTATCGAGCGTGAGCTTGTGAAAGGAAATCAACATGAAATAATTAAAGGTGAAATGTGCTTCAAGACTTCCACCGATGGATATATTAGGTTGGATACTATCGGAGGAGATTATAACTGTATAGTTATAGAATTTGCTGAAAATAAGAAAGAAGTTATGAACAATCGTTTTGAGGATGGAGACCTGTTATGTATTGCTGATCTGGGAATAAAGGAAATGACGGATATAGTAGCTAAGCAAATAAAAGAAGATTAACGGTATAAATAGCATGGAGTGGGAGTGTAGAGAGATACAACCTCTTGGAAAATGACTGGTTGTATTTTTATATCTCTGTAGTGCGTTGAATAAAATGTGGTGCGTACAGGTGAGATCACACGATGTAGCGTTAATGAAACCAAAGATTGAAAAACGTTTGCTTGAAGGATGGAGTTATGTTATATTGTAGTTGGAGCAATCGTGTTGCAGGGTGGCTGACCTCTATTCTACATAGAGTGGAGGTGGTGCTTATGAACAATAATCATTTTGATTTCAAAGACCTTATGGCTTTTGGTATGTTCATTCTTGCATTACTGACATTCGTATTTACGTTTATCAGATAATGTATTAAGGCATAGAAAACCACCCCGGAACTTTGGCGAGCGAAAGGGTGGAGTTTCTATATTCCATATACTTCGAGGTCAACCCACCTTGTGGGCGGTTGCTCTTTTTGTATCTCAAATATAGCATATTCGGCAGCGGGATGCAAGAGGGATATGTATTAGATGGTATCAAATTAGTGTTGGAGTAGTACCTATTGTTTCAGTGCGGAAATGGGAACTGCAACGGGATACGAGTGAGATATAAAAGATGAAGAGAAATAAAAAAAATACAATTAGATTACAAAATATTGAACGCAGATTAGAAGTGTGATAGAATATCTGCAGGGAAATCAAAGCCAGGCGGCTACCCTTCTTTGCGGAGGGATAAGACACCCTCCAGACGAAAGAAAGGAGGGCGATACGATGATTACATATTCTGACTTAATTCAGTTTTGTATATTCATTGTTGCCCTTGTAGGTCTCTGCTATGAGATGTTCAAGGGTAAACGTAAATGGCCGCCATTACTGCGAATAATGACGGCTGTTGCAATAAATAGCTTTAACTTATAATCGGGTAACCGCTTGTGGTTTCCCTCTTTGTAGTTACAATATAGCATATTTGATAACAGAGCGCAAGGAGAAAAATAATGTTAGAGATTGGAATGAAAGGGAAACAGGAAGTAATAGCAGATGAAACAAATTCTGCCAAGACAATGGGAAGCGGTACGCTGGATGTATTTGCGACTCCGGCAATGATCGCATTGATGGAAAAGACTGCATGGACAAGCGTTGCAGACGAACTGGATGACGGCTGTGGTACAGTAGGAATCAGCTTGAATGTAGCACATAGCGCACCGACTCCGCTTGGTATGAAAGTAACCTGTGAGAGTGAGCTTACGGGAATAGACGGAAGGAAACTTACTTTTTATGTAAAGGCGTATGATGAAAAAGGCGTTATCGGAGAGGGAACTCATGAGCGTTTTATTATCCAGAATGAGAAGTTCCAGAAAAAAGCGAATATGAAAAAAGATTCATAGACATTGCATATTGTATTGCGGAAGCACATATGCTATAATGCCAATAGGCAAAGAGAAGTGAAGTAGTTCATGTGATTTGACTACAAACATCAAAAACCCCAGTGTTGCAGCACTGGGGTTTTCTATTCCCATTTGAGAAACGGAAGGGTTTAACTCCGTAGGCTCATTACCGACTAGTTGTCATTGCTCAGCCATTTGATGATGTAATGGCAAATTACACCACCCATAACAGTGACAATAAGAGAAGCGAATAAATCCATGTGATTCACCTCCTTACTGCTACCAGTATAGAGACGGCAACATAATGAGTATATCATATGTTTGGTTAGACGTCTATTTGTTTCTAGTAAATTGCAAAAGTTTTACGAATATCACAAGAAAAACATAAAAAAGAGAATTAAATGAAAAAGTGTTGACAAATCAAAACACCAGAGCGTATACTCTAGTCGTCAACGATAACAATACAGATTCGAAAGGAGGAGAATCACATGAGACAGAATAATACATTTAATACGACAGTAACTTTGATAATGAGAGAACAGATTTTCCTTACCGAGGGTCTGAATATATAATCATATTTTAATTCATTATATATCTATATCCGGTTAGGATTTTATGTCTGTATCTCTGTGTTTCAGAGGTGCTTTTTTTGTATTACGACGAGTCAAAGTCCGAGCTTGCTCGAGACCTTGACGACCGCATACAATCTCAAAATGTGCCTTATGGCACATCTGATGATTTGTATATTAAGCACCTCAGAGGAAGAGGACATATGGGAATAATAAACGGAGTCTATGCATCAGCAGAAATATTTTCAGAACAGGTAGAAGAATACGCGGTGGCGCAGATCCAGATGATCTGTGATAACAAAGTTTCCGCAGGGAGCACAATTCGGGTGATGCCAGATGTGCACCCGGGTAAAGTTGGAACTATCGGACTTACGATGACGGTGGGAGAACGCGTATTACCAAACCTTGTGGGAATTGATATTGGATGCGGAATCACATTAACGAAATTAAAACAGAAGAAAGCAGAGTTCCAGAAATTGGATACAGTAATCCGGGAAAATGTACCGTCAGGCGGTAATATTCGCGGAAAAGCACACCGCCGGAGTGCAGAATTTGACTATGAAAGTCTGCGGTGCTTTCACAATATCCATGCGGATCGGGCAGGAAGAAGTCTCGGCACACTGGGCGGCGGCAATCATTTCATTGAGTTAGATCGGGATGACGATGGATCGATGTATGTCGCGGTTCACAGTGGGAGCAGACATCTTGGAAAAGAAGTGACGGAATATTATCTGAAATGCGGTCAAAGAGAACTGAAAGAGCAGGGCATAGAGGTTCCTTATGAACTTACATGGCTTACGGGCAGGTTGAAGGAAGATTATCTGCATGATCTTCAGGTTGTGCAGGAATATGCGGAACTCAACCGCCAGGTGATCATGGAAGAGCTGGCAAAAGGCATGAAGTGGAAAATGCAGGAGAGCATATCCGTGTGTCATAACTATATCGATAAAGATGGTATCTTGAGAAAAGGTGCAATTTCAGCCAGAGAAGGTGAAAAAGTGGTAATCCCGATCAATATGAGGGATGGCATTTTGATGGGAATCGGAAAGGGAAATCCAGACTGGAATTATTCTGCACCGCACGGATCAGGGCGAATTCTCAAGCGAAGCGAGGTAAAGAATCAGTATACGGTGTCCGGTTTTAAGAAAGAAATGAAGGGTATTTACTGTTCCTGCATTGGAAAAGAGACACTGGATGAGGCACCATTTGCATATCGAAATATGGAAATGATTAAAGAAGCAGTGGAGGATACGGTGGATATTACGCAGGTACTTCATCCAGTTTATAACTTTAAGGCTGGTAACGATAATTAAAAAGATTTTGGTATGACAAAATGTGTCATCCTACATCCATATACTGGAATTAACCGATGGGAACAAAACGGAGGAACAGTATAAGATATGGATGATGAAAAATGGAAAAAAGCAGTAGACAAAACAGAAGAAGTTGTGTTCGGATATTGCGCATTGCGCGAAAATCGGAAGGCAAGAAAAGCATCGCGGAAAGCCAGATATCGTAGTCTGAAGCAACAAAAAGGTCGAGTGAGAGCACTGTTATATATGGTTGGAGAGGGCGTTATATTTGGAATAGTATACGGCATCTTCTGGTTGATAGCAGGTGTGATGGCACTCAGACTCAAATGGCTGGGGGAACGGAGAGAAAAACGATATGATTCCTGGCGGGATAACTGACGATGCACATAGAAAAATAGGAGATAGCAATGATTGTACAATTGAGTTCAGGACAGGGACCGTCAGAGTGTGAACTGGCGGTGTTGAAATTATATGAGGCATTAAAAAAGGAATACCCGGATATAGAATTTTTATCCGCACATGAAGCAAGAGAAAAAGGGTGTTACACGTCTATTATATTTACCACAGAACGGGATTTGTCAGACTTGGAAGGAAGCATTCAATGGATATGCAGAAGTCCATTTCGACCGAATCATAAGCGGAAAAACTGGTTTGTAGATGTGAGTATTATTCCGGAAATGGAAAACATTTGTAAGGATCAGGATATCCGGTTTGAGCGATTTCATTCCGGCGGAAAAGGCGGGCAGAATGTGAATAAAGTGGAAACGGGTGTGCGCCTGATACATATTCCGACGGGTATCACGGTAACATCCACGTCCGAGAGAAGTCAGTATGCAAATAAAAAAGATGCATTGGAAAAATTGAATGTAATCTTGACTCAGAGAGAACTGGCAGAAAAACAGAAACAGGTTAATTCTGCATGGAGAGAGCATACGAAGATTGTGAGAGGAAATCCGGTCAGAGTATATGAAGGCGAGGGATTTAAGCGAAAGAGATAAAGAATGTAAATTGGATAAAGTGGAATCCGTATGTAGGATGGGAAAAACCTTGAAAAATCCTTCTTAACCACGTATTATGTAATTATAGAATAATACATGCAATATCATTTGAACAAATGGTATTCATGACAGGATGAGAGTTGAAGTACGTGAGAAGAGGAGGACGAGAGAGTGTTTTGTAGAAAGTGTGGTACGAAAAATCCAGATGATGCGAGATTCTGTCGTAACTGCGGCACACCGATGAGCAGTGGACCATCTGTGAACGGTGGTGGTTCCGTGAATGGTGGACAGAATGGGAATCCGACACCGCCGCCGATGGGACAGCCGGGAGCGATGCCGCGTAAGCCTAAGGGCAAACGCAACGGTGCGATGATTGCGATTGTAGCAGTGGTTGTGGTAGCATTGATTGCTTCAGCAGTATTCTTTACCCGGGTAATTGGAATTGGTGGCAGAAGTTACGAAGACACGATCGAAGATATGGTGGATGCAATGAATGATGCTGATATCGAAGAATTCTTTGATCTGATTCCAAAGGAAGTAGTCGTATATGCATTGGAGCAGGAAGGATATACCGGATCTAAGAAGGAACTTCTGGAGCAGGCACATGAATTGTTGCAGAATGAATGGAACGATTCATTGGGAAGTAATCTGATCAGTACGGCAGTAGATGTAGACTATGAGATTCAGGATGCACAAGATGTCAAAGGTGATGAGTTAAAGAGTCTGAAAGAAGAGTACAAGGAGGCTGGTGTCAGAGTATCGGCTGCCAAGAACGTTAGTGTTAAATTTACCATCACTGCACTTGGATTCAGCCAGGATACGGTAGAGAACATACCGCTGATTAAGATAAGAGGCTCCTGGTATCTGGATGTAGAATCGCTGGGAATGTTATAGAAAATAATAATGTTATGAAAATGACTTCTTTACCTGAGAGAGAACAGGAAAGAAGTCATTTTTAATGTTATATATTATTTGCCGGTTGGAATGTATGGACGGATTGCTCCGGCTACATTGCTGATCGGCATGGTCTGGAGCCATATGCGTCCCGGTCCGGTTATGACAGTGTTAAAGATGCCTTCACCGCCGAAAAGCATATTTTTCATGCCAGGCACAGCCTGTACGTCCATATTACAGGTGGCATCCATGGCTGCAAGGTGTCCAGTGTCGACGATGATCTGCTGACCAGGCTGAAGATTGTATTCCACTACGTGTCCGTCGAATTCGGCAAATACAATGCCCTGACCGCTGACCTTCTGCATGATGAAGCCTTCACCGCCGAAGAGACCGGATCCGATCTTCTTACGGAAATGCATGGAGAGTGTAACGCCTGCTTCGCTGGCGAGGAATGATTTCTTCTGGAAGATCATCTCATTACCTGGTGTAATCTGGAATGCGCGGATAGATCCCGGGAAGCAGGATGCAAATGCGATCATGCCGTTACCGTTCGTTGCAGTGTAGACATTCTGGAACAGCTTCTCACCGCTGACTGCGCGCCCGAATGCTTTGCCGATGCCGCCGTTGCTGGTTGTTTCCATTTTCATATTCGGAGACATCCATGACATGGCACCGCCCTCTGTAATCATGCGTTCTCCCTCAGCCAGCTGACAGATAACAACCGGTAATGTTTCACCTTGGATTTCATATTTCATAGTAGCCACCTCTTTCGCTTTTTCTTTTATTATAGTATAGTTAAGGCATATGGTCTACCAATATCGAGAAAAGAAGATCAGTAAATGGAGGAGTATAATATGGCGGCAAGCTGTGAGTTTTGTTCAAATTATGTATATGATGACGACGAGGAAGAATATTACTGTGATGTGAATCTGGACGAGGATGAGTATTACCGGTTCGTGAACAGTAATTATAAAGAATGTCCGTATTATCGGTCAAATGATGACTATAAGATCGTGAGACACCAGATGTGATCCGATGATTGCAGATGCGGGCAGATGTAAGAATGTGAAATGAGAGAGGATGGGGATCAGGATGGAACATTCATGTGTGGACTGTGCTATAAAGAAATGTAACACAGGTAAAGGAAAGTATCCGGAGTTCTGCGCAACAGAGCATATGCCGGAGGAGGTACTTGCGGATGCAATGGCCTGTTATGAAGAGAAAGAGAACCGGGAAGTGTCCGTTGCGGCAGCGAGAGTGGAGTACGAGCATTATTGTCAGTACACCAGAGTGCAGGAGATCATGGCATTTGCGGAAAATATGCATATGAAGAAGCTTGGCATTGCGACATGCGTAGGTCTGTTGAACGAGAGTCGGACGTTGGCACGTATTTTTCGGGACAATGGATTCGAAGTGTATGGCATTGCCTGTAAGGCAGGCGCACAGAAGAAGACGTCGGTGGGAATCCCGGAGGAATGTAATGCAGTGGGAGCGAATATGTGCAATCCGATTCTGCAGGCGAAGATGTTGAATGAAGCTGGTACGGAATTGAATGTGGTCGTGGGATTGTGCGTGGGGCATGATAGTCTGTTTTACAAATATTCGGATGCGCTGTGTACGACAGCAGTGACAAAGGATCGCGTGTTAGGTCATAATCCGGTAGCGGCATTGTATACCGCAGAGACGTATTATAAAGATAAATTGAAAAAATAATGTAAGAATCGCAGGCTGTGATTAATCAAACGTTTTGATTACTAATAAAAGTTGTTTGATTAATCATAGCCTGTGTTAGTATAGTTTAATTTAAGCCGCTTAATTTCCTTCTTGCAACTGAGAAGAAAATATAGCATAATAAATGCTTAGAAAAGCGTTCGGTTTTTAAATGACGAACGGATGGGAGAGCAAATGTTTCCACATATTAAGGTAGAATTACGGGCAGAAGACAAATTTTTTGGACCGGGCGTGTGTGAATTGCTGGAACTGATTGAGCAGACAGGTTCCCTGCAATCGGCGTGCACGGAGATGGGACTTTCATATAGTAAGGGCAGCAAGATGCTGAGAGGCATCGAGCGGCAGCTTGGAGTGTCTGCAGTGCACAGATGGACTGGTGGAGCCGGGGGCGGCGGAGCTGAATTGACGAGAGAAGGTAAACTTTTGATAGAGAATTACCGCCATATGACAGCTGAGATTGAGAAATATACGGAAACAGCATTTGATAAATATTTTGGCGGAGACTGGTTGAACAGAGAATAGCAGTACAGGAGGATTCGGTAATGAAATTAATCAGGACAGAAGATGCAGTGGGACATGTATTGTGCCACGATATTACACAGATCATCAAAGGTGTGACGAAGGATGCGGTATTCCGCAAAGGTCATATCGTGACGGAAGAAGATATTCCGGTACTCCTGTCTGTGGGTAAAGAGAACCTATATGTATGGGAAAAGCAGGAAGGTATGCTTCATGAAAATGAGGCGGCAGAGATCCTTCGGGAGATCAGTCAGGGTGAGCACATGCATCCATCTGAAGTGAAGGAAGGTAAGATTGAACTGATCGCGGATTGTGACGGTGTATTGAAGATCAATGGTGAAAAACTTCGCGCAGTGAATGCACTTGGTGAGATGATGATTGCCAGTCGCCATGGTAATTTCCCGGTAAAAAAGGGAGATAAGATCGCGGGCACGAGAGTGATTCCTTTGGTCATTGAAGAGGAGAAGATGAACCGTGCAAAGGAAGTGGCCGGAAAGGAGCCTATATTTCAGATCCTTCCCTATGAACATAAGAAAGTCGGAATCGTGACGACCGGAAGCGAGGTGTATCACGGACGGATTCAGGATACATTTACGCCGGTGATCATTGATAAGGTTACTGAATATGGAGCAGAGATCGAGGGGCATGAGATCTGTGATGATAATCCGGAGATGATCGAGGATGCGATTCATGATCTGTTGCGAAGGGGATGCAACATGATACTTTGTACCGGCGGTATGAGCGTAGATCCTGATGACAGAACGCCGCTTGCAATTAAGAATGTAACCGGCAATGTGGTAAGCTATGGCGCACCGGTGCTTCCGGGAGCGATGTTCTTGCTGGCATATTACGGAGGAGATCTGCCGGTGATGGGGTTGCCGGGATGTGTTATGTATGCAAAGAGAACTGTGTTTGACTTAGTGCTGCCGAGAATTATGGCAGGAGAGATCCTTACCAAAGAAGATCTGGATCTTCTGGGTGAAGGTGGTTTGTGTCTGAACTGTCCGATATGTACATTCCCGAACTGTGGATTTGGCAAATGCGGAAGCAGATAACTGTCGGACTATCAGGGATTAATATCAGAAAATGATCAGCGAAAGTTGAGGAATGGATCAATGAGAGAGTTATTTGAAGCAATAGATAATTGCGAGGCAGGCAGTGTGAATATGGTGCTGACTGCGCTGGATGGAGAATATCTGGGAGAGAAGGCACTGGTATCAGATGGAAAGCTGATTTGGGAGAGTAATGAAGAAGGCTTCTTTTCAAAGTATGAAGAAGCAGTCTGTCAGATGCAGGACAGCGGCGTGGTTACAATAGGAGACAGCCGGGTGTTCTGTGACACATTGGGGCAGGAAAAACAGCTGGTCATCTGTGGAGGCGGTCATGTATCCATGCCCGTGATCAAAATTGGTATAATGATGGGCTGGGAAGTAACCGTACTGGAAGACAGACCCAAATTTGCAGACAATGCCAGAAGAGCCGGGGCAAGTCATGTGATCTGTGAACCTTTTGAAGAGGGACTTGGCAAAGTGCCGGGAAGTTCCGATACGTATTTTGTAATCGTGACCCGTGGACACCGGTATGATCAGGTGTGCCTGGAGAAGATCGCAGAGAAAGAACATGCCTATATCGGTATGATCGGAAGTCGGAGAAGAACAACACTGGTCAAAAAGCTTCTGGAAGAACAAGGTACGGATAAGGCAGTATTAGATGCAGTCTATACACCAATCGGTCTGGATATCGGCGCTGAGACACCGGAAGAGATTGGCGTAGCGATTATGGCAGAGATTATTGAAGTGAAAAATAAGAAAAAACGTACCTTTGGATATTCTAAAGAAATGGTTAGAGCCATTATGGATACCGAAAAATATCCGGGCAGAAAGGTCATGACAACGATTATTACAAGAAAGGGATCGGCACCGCAGGGAATCGGTGTGAAGATGCTGGTGCTCGCAGATGGCAACTGTATCGGAACCATTGGCGGTGGCTGTATGGAGTCAGCGGTACTGCAGAAAGCATTGCTTCTGCTGAGAAGTGATGATACACAGGCAAGAATCTGTCAGGCAGATCTGACCGGCAATGATGCAGAAGACGAAGGCATGGTATGTGGTGGCATGGTAGATGTGCTGTTGGAAGTGATTGAGTAACAATGGCGTTGGGAAGAGGAAGATTATGAAGGATTTGCAGGGACGAGATATTAATTACATGAGAATATCTATTACCGACCGCTGTAATCTGCGGTGTAAATACTGTATGCCGGACGGCATCGAATTACTTCCAATGAGCGAGATCCTGACATTTGAGGAGATCCTGCGGGTCTGTAGGCAGGCGGTGGAACTTGGTATTACCCGTTTTAAGATCACCGGAGGAGAGCCATTGGTGAGACGCAGATGTGTAGAACTGATCCGTCAGATCAAAGCACTTCCGGGAGTAGAGCAGGTGACTATGACGACGAACGGTGTGCTGCTTTCCGGGTATCTGGATGAACTTCTGGATGCAGGACTGAATGCGGTGAATATCAGTCTGGATACGATGAATCGCGGACGGTTTGAGGAGATCACAGGATTTGATCAGTTACCGGAGGTATTGAAGTCGATAGATGCAGCGGTTGATAGCGGACTCAGAGTGAAAGTAAACGTAGTGCTGCAACAGGATAAAAATGCAGATGAATGGCAAAAGATTCTGGAGATCGCAGAGAGGCGGCCGATTGATGTGCGATTTATCGAGATGATGCCAATCGGAAGAGGCAGAGAGTGTACAGGCGTTTCCAATGATGAATTGTTAAAGAAAATTCAGGAACAGTATCCTGGAGTCTGTAAGGACGATCGTGTGCATGGCAATGGACCGGCGGTATATTATCACATTCCCGGATTCGTTGGAAGTGTGGGATTCATCAGTGCAATCCATGGAGTATTCTGCAGTAACTGTAACCGGATACGTATGACGGCGACGGGAGAGCTGAAGCCTTGTCTCTGTTACAGAGATACAATGTCTGTGAGAGATGCAGCCAGGTATGGAACGGATTCGGATATTCGGGAAAAGTTACAGGAAGCTATACAGATGAAACCAAAGCAGCACTGTTTTGATGTCGAAGAGGATATTACAGAACAGCACAAGATGGTTCAGATAGGGGGATAACAGATGGGAAAGATATTAGGCATCTGTATCAGTGAAAAGCGCGGTACAGAGAAGCATGAGATACAGGAAGCCAATCTGGTTAAGGATTGGGGAATCGAGGGAGATGCTCACGGCGGCAAATGGCACAGACAGGTGAGTCTGCTGTCGTTTGAGAAGATTGAGGATTTCCGAGCAAAAGGTGCAGAGGTAGATTTTGGTGCATTTGGCGAGAATCTGATCGTAGAAGGATACGATCTTCGGGCGCTTCTGGTGGGAACCAGATTCCAGGTCGGAGATGCAGTGCTGGAATTGACGCAGATCGGAAAGGAATGCCACAGTCACTGTCAGATTTACCAAAGAATGGGCGATTGCATCATGCCAAGGGAAGGCGTGTTTACCGAAGTGATAGAGCCTGGACATATCAAAGTGGGAGATGAGATTATCATGATTCCACCGAGGAAAGACAGACCATTTACTGCGGCAGTAATCACACTGAGCGATAAAGGTGCTGCCGGAGAGCGGGAAGACAAGAGCGGACCAAAGATCGTAGAGATGATAGGAGAGGCGGGCTATGATGTGAAGGAGACATTGCTTCTTCCTGACGGACGGACTGCACTGGAGAAACAGTTAATCCGTCTTGCAGACCAGCGTCAGATCAATGTGATCTTCACCACAGGTGGAACAGGGTTTGCAGAGCGCGATGTGACACCGGAAGCAACCATTGCGGTCTGTGACCGGATGGCAAATGGCATTGCCGATGCGATCCGCAATTATTCCATGACAATCACGCCGAGAGCGATGTTTAGCCGGGCGGTATCGGGTATCCGTAAGAAGACATTGATCATTAATCTGCCGGGAAGCCCGAAGGCAGTGCAGGAGGCATTGGAATTTCTGCTTCCGCATCTGGATCACGGTATTGGAATATTAAGAGGGAGTGAAGGGGAGTGTGCCAGTGCGTGGAGGACTGTGAATAGTAACGGATAGGCGCACTACTCCGGAAAGATATTGAAATTTGTTTAATACCGTTCGCTTTTTAAAGAAAGAACGGTTGAAGAACAGAAAACCATAATAAGGAGAACAATCATGAAGAAACGAGTATTAGCAGCAATGTTAGCAGGCGTGATGGTATTGGGACTTGCCGGATGTGGCGGAAGTTCCGATGAGAAGAAAGAAGACATCAAGACAGAGAACACAGCAAAGGACGAAGACAAGGAAAGTGACGGAGATCAGTTTGATGACACCACGATTACGATCTTTGCGGCAAAGAGTCTGAATGGTGTAGTAGACGAACTCATTTCCATGTATAATGAAGAACAGCCGAATGTAGAGATTGTGACCAGCTACGACAGTTCAGGAACTCTGATGGAGCAGATAGAGCAGGGTGCAGCGTGTGACCTGTTCTTCTCAGCAGCACAGAAGCAGATGGATCAGCTCGAAGGAGATGAGCTTGTAGTAGACGGAACCCGTGCAAATGTAGTCAACAATCAGGTATGTGTGGTGACATACAAAGGAAGCGACACGAAGGTAACCGGTCTGGAAGACATTGGCAAGGCTGAAAGCTTTGCTCTGGCTGATGGAAGTGTTCCGGTTGGTAAATACACACGCCAGGCTATGGTAAATGCAGGTATGCTGGATAAGGTGGATGATGTATCTGCGATCACAACACAGGAAGTATCGGATGCACTCGGCGGAATCGAGATCAATGAGTGTGCCAATGTTGGTGCGGTAACAGCAGCTGTATCAGAAGGCTCTAACGAAGTGGGTACCGTATATAAATCAGATACATACGGACTGGAAGACAAGCTTGAGATTTTGCAGGTGGTAGGCTATGACCTGACAGGAGACGTTATCTACCCGATCGCCCAGATCAAGAATGACGAAGCTGATGATCTGGAAAGTGAAGCAGCATTGGATTTCCTGCATTTCCTGACAACAGATAAGGCAAAAGAAGTATATGAGAAATATTTATTTGATACAAATGTAGAGTGATGATTAAAGTTATTTTTAAATTGCTATTAAAGTAAGGAGATGACCGAGATGAAAGAGATTATGGAGATTTTGAATAACCTGGACTGGAGTCCGCTGTTTATATCAATCAAGACGGGGATCGTGGCGACCATCATCTCTTTCTTTCTCGGCATCTATGCGGCACGTAAGGTGATCAAGGCAAGACCATGGGTAAAGGCAGTGGCAGACGGAATCCTGACACTTCCTATGGTACTGCCGCCTACGGTAGCCGGATTTTTCCTGCTGCTGTTATTCAGCAGAAGAAGACCGGTGGGAATCTTCCTGTATGAGACATTTGATATTAAGGTCGTACAGACCTGGCTTGGCTGTATTATCGTAGCAACGGTAATCGCATTTCCATTAATGTATCGGAATGCCAGAGCGGCATTTGAGCAGGTAGACGTGAATCTGATCTATGCAGGAAGAACACTTGGGATGAGTGAAATGGCCATTTTCTGGAAAGTGGTTGTGCCGACAGCGGGGCCGGGTATTATATCCGGCACGATCCTGACATTTGCAAGGGCACTGGGAGAGTACGGCGCGACTTCTATGCTGGCGGGAAATATTCCGGGAAAGACGGCAACCATTTCCCAGAGGATAGCCATGGTTGTGCAGGATGGCAACTATACGACGGCGGGGGTGTGGGTCATCATCGTCATGCTGATTGCATTTGGTGTGATTGTATTGATGAATCTGATCTCCGGCAGGAAAATGAAAAATATCAAACGTTGGTAAGAAAGAGGACAGGTTATGGGTGAGTTTACACATTTTAATGGACAGGGCGAAGCGATTATGGTGGATGTCAGTGAGAAGCAGGATACGGTAAGAGAAGCGATAGCGTCGGGGTGTATCCGTATGTCAGAAGAATGCTATGCAAAGGTGAAAGCTGGTGACATGAAGAAGGGGGATGTGCTGGGCGTGGCGCGGATCGCAGGCATCATGGGAACCAAGAAGACCTCAGAGCTGATTCCGCTGTGCCATATCCTGAATCTCAGTAAAGTAGAAGTGGAATTTATCTGTCACGATGAGACCTGTGAGATTGAGGCCAGATGTACGGCAAAAACGACAGGTAAGACGGGCGTAGAAATGGAAGCGCTGACTGGTGTAAATGTAACACTGCTTACCATTTATGATATGTGCAAGGCAGTAGATAAAGGTATGGAAATCAATGAAGTCCATCTGCTCCGGAAATCCGGCGGCAAGAGCGGACTGTGGGAGAGAGTATGATTGAGATAAATATCAGCAGGACACTGGGAAGATTCCATCTGAATATAGAAGTGAAGAGTGACAGCAAGCGGATCGGCATCCTGGGGGCAAGCGGCTGTGGCAAGAGCATGACGCTAGGATGCATTGCCGGAATTGAGTCACCGGATCGGGGGCGGATCGTGCTGGAAGGACGCACGCTGTATGACAGAGATCAGAAGATCAATGTGAAGCCACAGAAGAGGAAGATCGGCTATCTGTTCCAGAATTATGCATTATTCCCGACCATGTCTGTGCGTAAGAATATTATGGCGGGGCTGAAATGCGGAAAGGCAGAGCAGGAGCAGATCGCAGATAAGATGATCACCAAGTTCCAGCTGGACGGACTGGGAGACCGACTGCCGGGAGAGCTTTCCGGCGGGCAGCAACAGAGAGCAGCACTGGCAAGGATCATGGCTTATGAACCAGAGGTGATCCTGCTGGATGAGCCATTTTCCGCACTGGATGAATTTCTAAAAGACAGACTGCAGCAGGAACTGATTCAGATGCTGGAGGACTATCCGGGAACCGTTATTCTGGTGTCGCATAGTCGGGATGAGATCTACCGTTTCAGCGATGAACTGATCGTTATGGATCAGGGGAAAGTGGTATGTCACGGAAACACAGAAGAGACGTTTGATTGCCCGGAATGGAAAGAAGCTGCAAGGCTGACCGGATGTAAGAATATCACGGAAGCCATCAGAGAAGACGAGCATCATCTGCAGGTGCCGGGCTGGGGTATCCGGTTTACTCTGGAACAGCAGATCGATGAGGATATCCGTTATGTGGGAATCCGTGCGCATGATTTCGAACCAATCTGGCTTGCTGACGGAGAGCAGCCGGAGGAAGGATGGATAAAAGTAAAAGTGGACAGCGTTGCAAAGCTGCCGTTTGAACATAAGTATTTTCTTAAAGAATCAGAGGAACAGGAGGATGTTTGCTGGTTCGTACAGAGAGATCTGTGGGATGTGCTGGAAAAGAAAGGCATGCCGGGGTGGCTTAAGATACCGGAAGAGAAATTGCTGTTATTAAAATAAAGTGCAATAAGGGAATCGGCAATGCCGGTTCCCTTAAAAATTAGAGTTCATAAACCCTGCGTTATGTGCTATAATAAGAAAGCATTTATAATGATACTATTTTAGAAGGAGTTATTTGGTATGGATTTGTTAACAATCAGAGAATTATATAAAGACCAGGAGAAGTATCTGGATCAGGAGATTACCATTGGGGGATGGGTAAGAAGTATCCGTGATTCCAAGACTTTTGGATTTATTGTAGTAAATGACGGAACATATTTTCAGCCGTTACAGGTAGTATACAGCGACAAGCTGGACAACTTTGCTGAGATCTCTAAGATGAATGTCGGAGCAGCAATCATTGTGAAGGGTACACTGGTAGCAACTCCACAGGCAAAGCAGCCATTTGAGATCCAGGCAGAAGAAGTACAGATCGAGGGAGCATCCGCACCGGATTATCCGCTGCAGAAGAAGCGTCACAGCTTTGAGTATCTGCGTACCATCAGCCACCTGAGACCACGTACAAATACATTCCAGGCAGTGTTCCGTGTACGTTCACTGACAGCATATGCAATTCACAAATTCTTCCAGGAGAGAGGTTTTGTATATGTTCACACACCACTGATCACAGCAAGTGACTGTGAGGGTGCAGGTGAGATGTTCCAGGTAACTACACTGGATATGGATAATGTGCCTAAGACGGATGACGGCAAAGTAGATTACGCACAGGATTTCTTTGGCAAGCAGACAAGCCTTACCGTAAGCGGACAGCTGAATGGCGAGACTTATGCACAGGCATTCCGTAACATTTATACATTTGGACCGACATTCCGTGCAGAGAATTCTAATACGACACGTCATGCGGCAGAGTTCTGGATGATTGAGCCGGAGATCGCATTTGCAGATCTGGAAGACGATATGGAATTAGCGGAAGCTATGCTGAAATACGTCATTACTTACGTAATGGAGAATGCACCGGAAGAGATGAAGTTCTTTAACTCATTCGTAGATAAGGGTCTGATCGACCGTCTGGAGAATGTGGTATCTTCTGATTTCGCAAGAGTGACTTACACAGAAGCTGTCGAGATGCTGGAGAAGCACAATGACAAATTCGATTACAAGGTATCCTGGGGCGTGGATCTTCAGACAGAGCATGAGCGCTATCTGACAGAGCAGGTATTCAAGCGTCCGGTATTCGTAACAGATTATCCGAAGGATATCAAAGCATTCTATATGAAGATGAATGATGACAATAAGACTGTGGCAGCAGTAGACTGTCTGGTACCTGGTATCGGTGAGATCATCGGAGGAAGCCAGAGAGAAGACGACTATGAGAAGCTGGCAGCGCGTATGGAAGAATTGGGTATGAAGACAGAGGATTATCAGTTCTACATGGATCTTCGTAAATACGGTTCTACCCGCCATGCCGGATTCGGACTGGGATTTGAAAGATGCATCATGTACCTGACCGGTATGAGCAATATCCGTGACGTAATCCCATTCCCAAGAACAGTAAACAATTGCGAGTTATAAGCAATTACAGATGATGATGCCGCAGACTGACAGGAGGGATAGTATGAATATATTAGTAGTAGATGACGAAAGAGAAATAGCAGATGTTATCGAACTGTATCTTCAGAATGATCAGTATTCGGTATTTAAGTTTTATACAGGACAGGACGCATTGGACTGCATCCGGGATAAGAAGATTGATCTGGCGATTCTGGATGTGATGCTTCCGGATATTGATGGCTTCCAGATTCTGAAGAAGATCCGTGAGAAGTATACATTTCCGGTTATCATGCTGACGGCGAAGACCGAATATATGGATAAGATCACGGGACTTACGCTGGGAGCGGACGATTATATGCCGAAGCCATTTAACCCATTGGAGCTGGCTGCGAGAGTCAAGGCGCAGCTCCGCCGGTATACGCAGTACAATGAAGTGGGTAAGGATGCCGGGGATGTGCTCGATGTGGGTGGTCTGTCCTTGAACCGTACCTCGCACGAGTGTATTTACAATGAGGTACCGCTGACACTGACACCGATTGAATTTGATATTCTGTGGCTGCTCTGTGAGAACCGGGGCAAGGTGATCAGTTCGGAAGAATTATTTGAAAAAGTATGGAATGAAAAGTACTATAAGAACAGTAATAATACGGTAATGGTGCATATCCGGCATCTCCGTGAGAAGCTGAGTGCGCCGACCGGTAACTCGGATTTCATTAAGACCGTATGGGGAGTAGGATACAAAGTTGAAGAATAATTATCGTAAGTTAAAGTTCAGTATTCTGCTGGAGACGGTGCTGATCACGGCACTGACTGTATTGGTTGGCGGCTTTCTTCTTAATTATGTGGTGGACGGAATTTACAACGACTCCTTTGCAAAGGGGTTTGTCAAGTTCATGGAAACCTTTCATATGGAAGAACAGACCGCCATTCATTTATATTGGAGACTGATTGGGAATAACAAGATCTTCTTTTTGATCATGGGATTCCTTCTGCTTTTTGCGCTGTTTTTCTACATTGCACTGACGCAGATGACGAGATATCTGGATCAGGTAGGAGATGGCATAGAGAATATTCTGTCGGAATCGTCTGAGCCGATTCATCTGATCACAGAGCTGAAGCCGATCGAGATCCGTCTGAATGAGATCAAGGCAACGCTGAAACGGCAGGAGCTGGAAGCAGTGGAGAGCGAAAAGCGTAAGAATGATATGGTGCTCTTTCTGGCGCATGATCTGAAGACGCCGCTGACATCGGTGGTGGCGTATCTGACCATGCTTGACAGCCATCCGGATATGTCGGTAGAGGAACGTGCCAAGTACACACACATTTCTCTGGAAAAAGCGATTCGTCTGGGTGATCTGATCAACGAGTTTTTTGATATTACCAAGTTCAGTTTGCAGGAATTTGAACTGGAGCCGGTAGATCTGAATCTGTCTATGATGCTGGAGCAGATTGCCGACGAGTTATATGGAGTGCTTCAGAAGAAGCATCTGACCTGTGAGGTGGAAGCAGAGGATGATCTGGAAGTGGAGGGAGATCCTGACAAGCTGGCTCGTGTATTTGACAATATTCTCAGGAATGCTGTGGCATACTGTTATGAGAACACAACGATTCGCATTGATGCGCATAGAAAGCGTGGCGATGTAGAGATTATATTTCAGAATGAGGGTAAGAAGATTCCCGGCGCCAAGCTGCAGACGATTTTTGAAAAATTCTATCGCCTGGATGATTCCCGTTCTACTGAGACGGGCGGTGCGGGACTGGGACTTGCCATTGCCCGTGAGATCGTAGAGCTTCACGGAGGTCGTATCATAGCCAAGAGTGATGATAATAAGACGCAATTTATAGTAACGCTGCCATCGAAGAGCAAGCAGGAAGAAGGAGACAGCGATGAGGTTCATACACATAGCGGACGTGCATCTAGGCGCAAGTCCGGACGCAGGAAAAAAGTACAGCGAAAAAAGAAAAAATGAGATCTGGGACAGCTTTCGCAAAGTGATCGAGGTGTGCCGCAGAGAGGAGACAGATCTGCTGCTGATTGCAGGAGATCTTTTTCACAGACAGCCGCTGCTTCGGGAACTGAAGGAAGTGGATGCCATGTTTGGAAGCATTCCGCATACACAGGTGGTGCTTGTGGCGGGCAATCATGATTATATTAAAAAGCAGTCATATTACCGTAATTATACGTGGAATCAGAATGTGCACATGATCTTATCGGATGAAGTGTCGTGTATTCAGTTACCGACCATGAATCTGGCTGTGTATGGATGCAGCTATTATGAAAAAGAGAATCAGGAGTCGTTATATGAGCAGATAGAGTTAAAGGATATCTGCAGATATCATATTCTGCTGGCACATGGCGGGGATGCATCTCATTTGCCATTCCGCAAAACGGTTGTAGATGAGATTGGATTCGACTATGTGGCGCTGGGACATATCCACAAGCCAGAAGTGCTGATTCCAAACCGTATGGCATATGCTGGCGCGTTGGAGCCGATCGATCGCAATGATATCGGCGCGCATGGATTTGTGCGGGGGATTCTGGATCCGAGTGGATGCCGCATTTCTTTCGTGGAACATGCGGAGCGCGAATATGTACATCTGGATGTACCGGTGGATGAGAAGATGACTGGCTATGATCTGCATACCAGGATTGACGAACTGATTGGTCAGAGGGGTGTACAGAATATGTATTGTCTGAGCCTAGAAGGCAGGCGTGATCCGGATGTGGCATTTGATCTGAGTCAGATGGATACTTTTGGAAATGTGCTGGAGATCATGGATCATACCAGGCCGGCATATGACTATGAGAAACTTCTGGGACGCAATCAGGAGAATCTGTTGGGGCGCTATATTGCAAGCTTTGAAGGTGCAGAAGCCGACAGCACGGAATACGCAGCTTTATGCGAGGGAGTGCAGGCGCTGCTTGATACAAGGAGAGAACAGACATGAAACTTAGGGAACTGAAACTGAAGAATTTCGGCAAATTTCATGATAAGAGCATTCAGCTTCAGGATGGGATCAATGTAATCTGTGGGGAGAATGAATCCGGCAAGACTACAATGCATACTTTTATTAAGGCAATGTTGTTTGGACTGGAGCGCGGACGCGGACGGGCGTCGGCGAAGGATACATTTTCCAGATATGAACCCTGGGAATACGGTAATTATTATTCGGGGGAACTGAAGTTTCAAAGCAATGAGAAAGATTTTTGTTTGCAAAGAAATTTTGATAAATATTCCAAGAGCGTTAAGTTATATTGTGAAACGGATGGCGAAGAATTATCTCCCGAGGATGGAGACCTGGAGATGGTGTTGGATGGACTGACAGCGTCGTCTTATGAGAACACACTGTGTATCGGGCAGCTCCATGCAGCAACGAACCAGGCACTGGCTGCGGAACTTAAGAATTATGCGACTGGTTATTATATGACCGGAGACAGTGATATTGATGTGTCAGCAGCGCGAGCGGAATTATTTGAGAAGAAGAAGGAAGCTGACCGGGAAGCAAGGGAGATGCTGCAACGCAAAGAGCGTAAGAGGGAGGCGTTAGAACAGGAAGCGGCACATATATGGAGAGACATTCATTATATGGACAGCGAGTTAAAGGAAGTAGAACTGGAATTACAGTACCGGGACGTGGATGAAGTGGAAGAAGAACCGGCAGAAGAAGTGCCGACATCCAGGTGGAGAGTGCATCCACTGGAAATTGTGGCAATTATAGGTGCCTGTATCCTGCTTTTGTGTGTGTTGCCTGGTCCGTGGAATTCGTTGGTCACGACTGTAGTTATCGTGCTTGGAATCATCTATATCTGGAACAGGATGAAGGTCGGCAAGCGGAAAGCGAAGACAGAAGAAGTGGCAGAAGAACTGGATGTCGGGGAAGAGCTGATATCGACAGAGAAGCTTCGGTGGAAGAAAGAACAACTGACCAATATGCGTAAGGAAAAGCAGATTGAATATGAGAATCTTCAGGAAAGTCTCCGGGAACTGGATCATATGAGTATGGATTACAGGGAAGTGGACCGTAAGAGAGAAGCACTTATGCTGGCAATCAGTCGTCTTGACATGCTGACTTTGGAAATGCAGAAGCAGATGGAACAGGTGCTGAACCGTAAAGCATCTGCGGTCATGGAGAAGCTGACGGATGGAAGATACAGCCGTCTGGTGATTAATGATTCTCTGCACATGCATGTATGGCATGAGAATCAGCAGATCGCGGTAGAACAGCTCAGCCAGGGAACGTTGGAACAGATTTATTTTGCGTTGCGGATGGCAGTAGCAGATCTTCTGTATGCGGAAGATTATCCGATTATTCTGGACGATACCTTTGCATATTATGATGATACCAGACTGGAACGGGCAATGGCGTGGCTTGCAGAATCGGGAAGACAGGTGCTTTTATTTACCTGTCATCACAGAGAAGGAGAACTGTTGAAAAAAATGAATATTGCTTATACAGATATAAGACTATAAAGAAAGGGAGTCATCACTTCTTGAAACGATGTTCATGAAGTAGTGACTCTCTTTCTTTGGTTGGCTGACCCCGAGTATTGTGCCTCTCTCTGATATCAAAACCTATGCTGTCTCCTGGGAATCTTCCTGCATAGCTTCTTCGTATTTTCTGAGAATTATGCTCTGAATCCGCTCTCTTGTGCCAGAGTTGATTGGATGCGCAACATCCCGATATTCACCGTCCGCTGTCTTCTTGCTAGGCATTGCAATGAAAAGCCCCTTTTCCCCCTCAATCACTTTGATATCATGTACTACGAACTCTTCATCCATAGTAATAGATACCACAGCTTTGAGCTTTCCCTCCTTTGCAACTTTGCGCACACGTACATCTGTAATCTGCATGGCGTATTCAGCTCCTTTCTCCGGCAATAGTTCTAGCCGGCATTCCTCTATTCTTTTTATCCCACTATTGTTACAGCACATCAATGACTGTTAATAATGATATATGTCAAGTATAGCATAGATTGCTCTGCGTGTGAACAAATATTACAAAAAAAATATAAAATAGCAAAGAAAATTGTTTAAAATTTACAAGAGTAAGTGCAGTTTATTTTTGCAAAGAGAAACATGATGTTTTATGACGTTTACAGCTTGGATTTTTTTAAATATATGTTTATAATAAGATAGATAGAATAGGCTAGGAGGCTTTGATTAATGTATAAGATTAATTTTGGAGAGCCAATCCATGTGCATTTTATTGGCATTGGCGGAATAAGCATGAGCGGACTTGCAGAGGTATTGTTAAAAGAGGGATTTGCAGTATCGGGATCTGATGCCAAAGAGTCAGCTCTGACAGACCATCTTGAACAGATGGGAGCAAAAGTGTTTTATGGACAGAAAGCGTCCAATATTATAGACGGAATTGATGTAGTAGTATATACAGCTGCAATCCATGAAGATAACGAAGAATTTATGGAGGCAAAGAGACAGAAACTTCCAATGCTCAGTCGTGCAGAACTTCTGGGTCAGTTGATGCGTAATTATGATATGCCGATCGCAGTATCAGGTACCCATGGTAAGACAACTACGACATCTATGCTGTCACAGATCCTGTTGGCAGATGATCAGGATCCGACATTATCGGTAGGAGGTATCCTGAAGGCAATTGGCGGTAATATCCGTGTTGGAGATTCAGAACTCTTTGTGGCGGAGGCATGTGAGTATACCAACAGTTTCCTGCATCTGTTTCCGAAGCTTGCGATCATCTTGAACATTGATGCGGATCATCTGGACTTCTTTAAGGACCTTCAGGATATCCGTAATTCGTTCCGCAAGTTTGCTGAATTACTTCCGGAAGATGGTGTGCTGGTAATCAATCAGCAGATTCCGAATGTGGAAGAGATTACAGATGGTCTGGCATGTAAGGTGGTAACCTTTGGCACGGATCCGTCCGCAGATTACAGCGCAGCAAACATTGCACATGACGAAGTGGGAGATTCTTCCTTCGATGTGATGCATGACGGACAGAAGATGGGACGCATGGCACTTTCTGTGACAGGTGAGCACAATGTGCTGAATGCATTGTCGGCCATTGCAGCAGCAGATATTCTGGGTATTCCATTTGTGTCTATGCAGAAAGGTCTGAAGGAGTTCCGTGGAACGAATCGTAGATTTGAATATAAAGGTACAAAAAATGGATTCACGATCATAGATGATTATGCACATCATCCGACCGAGATCCGGGCAACACTGACAGCAGCAGAGAATTATCCGCATAAAGAAGTGTGGTGTATTTTCCAGCCACATACCTACACCAGAACCAAGGCATTATTTGATGAGTTTGTTGATGCACTTTCTACAACAGACCATGTGATTCTGGCAGATATCTATGCTGCAAGAGAGACGGATACACTGGGGGTATCCTCAGAACAGATCGCAGAAGCATTGAAGAAAAAAGGCTGTGACGCATATTATCTGCCGTCTTTTGAGAAGATCGAAGAATTCGTTCTGGAAAGATGTCAGAAGGGGGATGTGTTGATAACTATGGGAGCCGGAGATGTTGTAAATATAGGAGAAAAGCTCCTTCAGGACTAGTTATCCACATTATCCACATGAATTTATCAACAAAAAAGACAGATTTTGCGTGAAAAAAAACTTTTTCGGTTTATTCCTCGATGCTATAATGTGTATGCTATGAGATGAGAGACGAGGAAGATCGAGATGACGAAATTAACTTTGACAAATTGCGTACAGGGTTATGCAACCCTGGTTGAGAATGAATTTATAGATAAATACATGGCAGAAGCGAATGGCGAGTATGTAAAGGTATACCTTTTATTATTGCGCTATAAGTGCGATCCATCTGTGAACCTTGGTGTGTCGGAAATTGCCGATATTCTGGACTGTACAGAGAAGGATGTCAATCGTGCACTGGATTACTGGACGAAGAAAGGTCTGCTTGATGTTGCCAAGAGCGGAGCTCAGTCTGCACCGCAGGCGCAGGAGAGAGAAGCGGCTGCGACACCGGCGAAGAAGGCAGCGCAGACAATGATTTCTATGGTGAAGAAGCCAGAGAGTTCGGCGACACCGGAACCTAAGTCTGCACAGACACCGAGTGAGAAGAACCGTAAGGAATTCCGCGAGATTACGCATGTGACAGAGTTGTATCTGGGTAAGACACTGACCAAGACAGAAGTAGAAGAACTGGTGTATTTTTACGATGTACTTGGAATGTCAGCGGATCTGATCGAGTATCTGATTGAATATTGCGTAGAGAATGGGCATAAGAGCATACATTATATTAAGAAAGTTGCACTGTCCTGGAATGACCAGCATGTGACGACTGTAAAGGAAGCTAAGGATGCATCCGGTAAGTATAATAAGAACAGCTATGCGGTGTTGAACGCATACGGCATCAAAGGCCGGGCACCGGCAGAGCCTGAGATGGCATATATTTCCAGATGGAATGATGAGTATGGATTTTCGCCGGAACTGATCGTGGAAGCATGTAATCGTACTATGAATACGATCCATCAGCCGAGTTTTGATTATACGGAATCGATCCTGAAGAGCTGGATGGATAAGGGAGTCAGAGACATTACTGATGTGAAGGCACTGGATCTGGTACATATGAAAGAAAAAGAAGCCAAGAAGACAGCAGTACCGAGAACATCAAGCCGTACCGCGAAGAGCAAGTTTAATAATTTTGAAGGACGCAAGTATCAGGATATGGATGAGCTTACCAGAAAGCTGATCGAAACCCGGTAGCATATTGATTCATATATTAATTCTTACATTGACAAGGAGAGAGCAGTGGCACTTACCAATTCGCAGTATGATCATTTCATGCGTATATATGAAAAGAGACAATTGGATAATGAGAACCGACTGCGGGGACGCTATGAAGAGGTATATGATCGGATCCCGAGACTTCGTGAGCTGGATCAGTCTATTTCGGAGCTTAGTGTTCGACAGGCACGCCGGATGCTGGATGGAGATGAGAGTGCGCTTACTGCATTAAAAGAAGATCTCCATCTTCTTTTTGAAGAAAAGAAACTGCTGTTGACCCAGGCTGGATATCGCGCCGATTATCTTGAATTATCCTATACCTGTCCGGATTGCAAGGACACTGGTTATATAGGAAAAGAAAAGTGCCATTGTTTTAAAAAGGCAATTATAGATTACATGTATACACAGTCCAATCTGCAGGAAATATTACAAAAAGAGAATTTCAATACATTTTCTATGGACTACTATTCGGACAGCCATATCGACCCGCTGACAGGCAGATCTTCCAGAGAAGCGATCCAGACGGCGGTCAGGGCATGTCAGGAATTTACGCAGAACTTTGCAAAGGATGGAGGCAATCTACTGCTTTACGGAGACACTGGTGTGGGCAAGACATTTTTGACGCACTGTGTGGCGAAGGAGCTTTTAGATCAGACATTTTCCGTAATATACTTTACAGCAAGCCAGTTATTTGATATCTTTGCAAAGAAGCAGTTTGAAAAGGATGAGGATGCAGCGCGGGATTATGAGCATATATATGACTGCGATCTGCTGCTCATAGATGATCTGGGGACAGAATTTGCAAATGGATTTACCATTTCGCAGATGTTTGTCTGTCTGAATGAAAGATTACTGCGTGGCAAGTCTACGATGATATCCACGAATCTTTCACTGGATGATCTTAATAATATGTACTCGGAAAGGGTGTTTTCCCGTATTACCAGTGCATACACTGTTCTTCGGATTACCGGAGACGATATACGAATTCAAAAGAAACTTATGGGCAGAAAATAATTTTAGGAGGTACTTACAGATGATGCGCCGTAACGAACGTAACTTGGACAATATCCCGGTAGGAGCTTTGGGAATTATCGCACTTGACGGATGTCAGGAGATGGGAAACAGGGTGGATGAATACCTTGCCAAATGGCGTCATGAGGATGGATCTGAGTATAAGGATAATATCGCATTTTCCGGATATGAGAAGGACTCATATCTGCTCAGCGCAAAGGTGCCTAGATTCGGTTCCGGAGAAGCGAAGGGTATTATCAATGAGTCTGTACGAGGCAAAGACATCTATATTCTGGTAGATGTATGTAATTACAGTTGCACTTATTCTATGAGTGGTCACGTGAACCACATGTCACCGGATGACCATTATCAGAACCTGAAGAGAATTATTGCTGCCATTGGTGGTAAGGCAAGACGTATCAATGTCATTATGCCATTCCTGTACGAGAGCCGTCAGCACAAGAGAGGCGGAAGAGAGTCTCTGGACTGTGCACTGGCACTGCAGGAGCTGGTACGCATGGGCGTAGACAATATCATTACATTCGATGCGCACGATCCGCGTGTACAGAATGCAATCCCGCTCAGCGGATTCGAGACGGTACGTCCGACTTATCAGTTTGTAAAAGGACTTCTGGGAACAGTTAAAGATCTGAAGATTGACAGTCAGCATATGATGTCAATCAGCCCGGACGAGGGAGCTACAGAGAGAGCCGTATACCTTGCAAATGTGCTGAACCTGGATATGGGTATGTTCTATAAGAGAAGAGACTGCAGTCGTGTAGTAAATGGACGTAATCCGATTATTGCACACGAGTTCCTGGGATCTTCTGTAGAAGGCAAGGATGTGATAATTCTGGATGATATGATTTCATCAGGAGACAGCATCCTGGATGTGGCAAAACAGTTAAAGCAGCGCAAGGCTAAGAGAATCTATGCAGCAGCTACATTCGGTCTGTTCACAAGCGGACTGGACAAATTTGATGAAGCATATGAAGAAGGCATTCTGAATGGTGTGCTGACAACGAACCTGATCTATCAGACACCGGAGCTTCTGTCTAAGCCGTACTACATTAACTGTGATATGAGCAAGTATCTTGCGCTTCTGATCGATACACTGAACCATGACAGCTCTATCGGAAGCATTCTGGATCCGGCAGATCGTATCCAGCATGTAGTAAACATGTATAACAATGGTGAGGAAGTGCTTCCATAAATAAAAGCAGGTTAATAAAGTGAAAATATAAATCGGCGGTTCCATTACGGAATCGCCGATTTTAAGTTAATAGTTTATGAAAATGGCACCTGAAATTCCAGCGGAGTTCCGGTGATCGGATGGTGGAACGCGAGTTTGTATGCACAGAGTTTGATTTCCTGCCATCCTTTTTTTTGCGCATTTGGATTGTATTTGGTGTCGCCGACGATTGGACAGCCCATATGGGCTAATTGTACACGGATCTGATGGTGGCGTCCGGTGTCCAGGGTGACTTCCAGGAGAGTCTGTTCGGCTTCTCTGGAATGAATGCGATAACTTAAGCGTGCCTCTTTGGCACCATGGGTGTGGTGGTCACATACTCTGGAAGTATTGCTCTTGCTGTCTTTGACAAGGTAATTGACGAGTGTATCGGTCTCTTTGGACGGACAGCCGTCGACCAGCGCCATATAGTGTTTGCCGAAGCCTTCATTTGTTAACTGATGGTTCAGATTCCGGGCAGCCTTTGGATTCTTGGCAAATACCAGAATACCGGATACGGGCTGATCCAGTCTGTGGACTACGGCCAGATACGGTGCAGATCTATGTTTGTGTGAAGAAGAACTGTGTTCTGTCTCAGCCAGATGGTTCAGGATCATGTGCTCCAGATCAGGAGTGCTGATACGATGGCTCTGGGTGGCAAGACCATGCGGCTTGAAACAGACGATAATGTCTGGATCTTCATATAATATCTGTAATTCCTGTCTCATAAATATCTCCCCTTATTATGATGATAGTGTTTTTGCCCCAACCTAATTTAAACACAGTAGCAAAAAATGTGCAAGTGATAGAGTGGTTATAAAAAAATCCTATAAATTTATAGATAACACAAATAAATACGACTTACTTATAGATAAAGCCGATTTGTCAGACTATAAAACGAGTGATATAATAGTTGTGCGAAGTGAAAAGAAACACAAAAGGATTTGTATTTTAAAATATAAAAGTTATAAACCAATTAAAAAGATGGGTTATAGAAAATATCAATATATACGAGGTTTTTATGAGTGAGGCATATTTAAAAGCAATCGAATTGCATAAGGATTTCGGACATGTACAGGCACTCCGAGGGGTGTCTGTAGCAGCGTATGAGGGAGAGGTACTTGCAATCGTTGGTGATAACGGCGCAGGTAAGTCCACGCTGATCAAAATCCTGTCCGGAGTATTGAGACCAGATCAGGGCAAGATCAAAGTAGGTGATCAGGAATACACAGGTCTGACTACCAGAGGGGCAATCGAGGCAGGTGTGTCCACCGTATATCAGGATCTGGCACTGGGTAATACGATGGATGTGACATCGAACCTGTTCCTGGGAAATGAGTATTCCAGATTCGGATTTTTGAAAAAGAAGGCAATGAATAAGAAAGCAGAAGAACTGCTTCAGAATCTGGATATCAGAATTCCGGATGTGACGATTCCGGTTGGGAATCTGAGTGGTGGTCAGAGACAGGGCGTAGCAGTAGCGCGTCTGGTGAATCGCGGCGGTAAGGTGTTTATCTTTGATGAACCGACAGCAGCGATGGGACTGAATGAGACGAATGCAGTACTGAAGCTGATTCGCAGATTGGCATCGGATGGATATGTGGTAATTGTGATCAGCCACAATATGCCGCAGGTATTTGATATTTCGGATCGGATCTGTATTATGCGGCAGGGCAGGGTGATCGGCGAGATGAAGACCTGTGAGACGACCATGGACGAGGTGGTGTCTATGATTACAGGCGCAAAAGAAAAACAGGGACAGGCAGGTGCTTAGCGTGAAAAAGAAATTACAGGGACATTCATATATGATTTTTCTGATCACAATACTGGTCGTATTGATCATGGTATTATCTATTGCATCGCCATTTTTCCTTTCCTGGAAGAATTGCAGGAATATTCTGAATCAGTCAGCTATTTATCTGGTGCTGTCTGTGGGAATGACATTCGTGATCTGTATGGGAGAGATTGATCTGTCGGTAGGTGCGATCATTGGATTCTCCGGTATGATCATGGGTATGCTATGTGTGGCAGGCGTGCCGTCACTGGCGGCTGCACTTTTAGGACTTGCAGTATCAGCCCTGATCGGTGTGGTCAATGGCGCGCTGGTAGCGTATGGTAAGATCAGTTCATTTATTGTGACGCTTGCAAGTATGACAGTGCTTCGGGGAGTGATTCTGGTATGGACCAATTCCAAGCCGATTTACGGATTTTCGGATATTTTTACATTCCTGGGTTCAGGTAAGATCGGGCCGATCAATGTGCCGATCGTATTGTCATTGCTGATCGCAGTGATCGGAGCAGTGATCCTGCATAAGACAGTGCTTGGTAATTATTGTCTGTTCTGTGGAACCAGTGCACTGGCATTGAATCGTTCCGGCGTAGATGTTAAGAAGTTAAAAATAGTGATTTATGCGATCTGTGGACTGTGCGCAGGTATCGCAGGCATGATTGTAACAGCCAGACTGAATTCGGCAGAGCCGCTGGCTGGGCAGGGATATGAGATGGATGCCATTGCGGCAGCGGTTCTTGGAGGAACCAGTATGCAGGGCGGCAAGGGCAATGTAGCAGGTACCGTGGTTGCCTGCCTGATCCTGAATATTCTGAAGAACGGACTTGTACTTCTCTCAGTATCTTCTCATTATCAGGAAGTGCTGACTGGTGTGATATTAGTAATAGCGGTACTCATTTCGGAGAGCAATCGCAGAAAAAGGAGTGAAGTATAATGGACAAAAAAGTATTATCACTGGGCGCGATCGCCATGGATGTAGTGCTGAACAGCTATGAGCTTCCAAAGGATGACGGATTTGCCTTGATTCATCATGAAGAAATGCTTCCGGGCGGCAGCGCATCCAATGTATCAGTAGCGTGTGCGAGCCTTGGCATGGAAGCATATCAGACCGGTAAGATCGGTGATGACGAGGTAGGAAGCCAGTTTCGTAAGACACTGGTAGCAGATCATGTGGATGACCGATATGTGGTAACAAAAGAAAAAGGAACTACCTTGCATACTTATATTATTACGGCACCGGGCGGTAAACACTGTATTTTTGCAAATGCGGGAGATGCGGTATGCACACTGACTCCGGAGGAGCTTCCGGCTGATATTATGGATGGCATGGATATTTTCTACAATGATATGTTCTCGCCGAAAGCAGCCATCTGGCTGGCAGAGAAAGCACTGGAGCAGGGTAAGCCTGTCATTTACAATATGCAGTGTGTGCCAAGTTTCATGGAAACTTGTGGGACAAGCCGTGAAGAGATTGAGAAGATGATGGAATTGTGTACTGTATTTATCAGTGGACGTGCCGGATACGAGGAGATGACCGGAGAGACAGATCCTTACAAAGCGATGCGCATGATTCAGGATAAATATCATGTAGAAAAAGGAGTAATCCTGACAGCAGGAGGCGAGGGCGCTTACTGGTATGATGGAGAACACGAGTATCATGCTCCGGCATATGAAGTAGAACCGGTAGATACGACAGGTGCAGGAGACTGCTTTATCGGTGGATTGCTGTATTCATATTTTGGAGAAGAAAAAGACGAAGCTTATGCATTGAAGTTCGCTAATGCAACGGCAGCTGTCAAATGTACGATCGCGGGACCAAGAAGCCGTGCAACCGTACAGGATGTATTGCATTTAATGGGGGAGAACCTCATTGAATAATAAATCTTACTAAGAGTTAAACAAGGAGGAGCAAAATGAAAAAGAAATTAGTAAGCATTTTATTGTGTGTATCAATGGTATCCGCAATGGTAGCAGGATGCGGAAGCAGTTCTTCAGACGAGAAGAAAGAGGATACTAAGACAGAAGACACAGAAAAGAAAGATGACGCAAAGGAAGATGCTGCGTCAGGAGAAGACACATTGTTTACTCAGGCGATGGCACAGGTAGACGAAGACTTTGCACCACTGCCGAAGAAAGACAGCGGAGTGAAGCTTGCAGCTATCGAAAGTACACTGGCTAACTCTTTCTGGGTAACTATGCAGGAAGGTTACGAAGACACAGCCAAAGAGTATGGCGTAGATATTGACGTGCAGGCAACGGATTCTGATACAGATACAGCTGGACAGCTGAATATTCTGGAAAATATGCTCGTTAAAGATTACGCAGCAATCGCTGTATCTCCACTGACAGGTGACTGCCTGATTTCCGGTATTGTAAAAGCTAATCAGGATGAAGTACCGATCATCACAACAGGTAACGAAGTGGATGCTGATGCATTGAAAGAAGCCGGCGGATCTCTGACAGGTATGATCACGGTAGATTTCAAGTCTCAGGGAGAAATGGGAGCTCAGTACATCATCGATAATAACAAGAGCGACAGCAAGAAGGTAGCTGTTATCGCTGGTAACGAAGGTGGTACACAGGCAGACGCTCGTAGAGATGGAGCAAAAGAGACATTTGAGGCAGCTGGTTATGATGTAGTAGCAGTTGAACAGTGTGATTTCGACGTACAGAAAGCATATGATGCAGCTACAGCTATTATCGAAGCTAACCCGGATCTTGCAGGTATCGCTTGTGGTAACGATGATATGGCACTTGGTGTTGTAAAGGCTCTTCAGGAAAAAGACATGAAAGATCAGGTTATGGTAGTTGGTGTTGACTTCACAGAAGAAGCTAAAGCAGCAATCGAAGACGGAACATATGATGCAACAGTAGCTATGTCTCCATACCTTATGGGTAGAGAAGCTGTTATCATGATGCTGAAAGCCCTGGAAGGACAGGAAGTAACAAGCATTGGCGACAGCACACCAATGGCACTGGTTAATGCTGACAACGTAGCTGAGATGTCTGACTGGCACTAAGCGTTAGGAAAGTAATGAGGCGGAAATATCCGCTTGATCATAAGGGGGAGATGTGTAATACATCTCCCCTTTCGTGCATATGGGCAGGAACAGTGGCTGCCCGCGTGCTATAATAGAGGCGAGGTGATGAATGTGTATAGCTTAAATGACAGAATCCTGGGATGTCTGATCGGAGCAGGAGCCGGCGATGCCATGGGAGCAGCAACTGAGAGTCGGACGACCGAACAGATCCTTCAGTATTTCGGACACAAGGTGACAGATTTTGAAGTGACGCCAATGGATACATTTGCCAAAGGCAACCAACCGGGGCAGGCAACAGATGATTTTAGTTCGGCGTATTTTATTACCAGACATATTATCGACCACGATGGTGAGATCACGTCCGAAGTGGTAAAAGAGGCATTAATTGACTGGTCAGAACACCCGATATTTTTTGACCGTTTTGCGGGACCGACAACTCGTATGGCAATCCGCCGTTATAAGGGAGAGGAGATACCGGAATCTGATGCGATCCAACTGCTTCCGAGACAGGCAACCAACGGTGCGGCCATGAAGATTGCACCAATCGGTCTGTTTAATCCTGGTAATGTAGATCAGGCGATCTATGATGCAGCGGTAGTAACCATGGTAACGCATGATAATTATCTGGCGATTTCCGGCGGAAGTGCAGTGGCAGCAGCGGTTGCGGAAGCGGTAACACCGGATGCAGATGTGTACAGTATTATTCAGGCAGGGATCTACGGTGCGAAAGAGGGAGCACGCATCGGCAGAGAAATGGGCAGAGATGTAGCTGGCCCATCGGTAGTAAAACGAATTGAGATGGCGGTAGATATCGGACTTGGCAAGGGGACACAGGAAGAGAAAATGGTCGAGATTGCAGAGCGGATCGGCATGGGACTTCATGTAGCAGAGGCAATTCCGAGTGCATTTGGCTTCTTCGCTGCAGGCAGCGGGAATCCGATGGATGCAATTATCGGTGCGGTAAATGCGGGATACGATACAGACACAGTAGCGACCATGGCGGGAGCAATTGCAGGAGCACTGTCGGGATCAGCAGCATTTCCGGAGCATTTCTTACCGACAATGGAAAAAATCAATGGATTTGAGATCCGTAAAATGGCAGACGATGTAGAGCGGATTGCAGGTATCAGACAGAAACGGGGTGAGCAGAATGTACGATAAGATATTGGGGTGCCTGCTGGGCGCAGCGACGGGAGATGCGATGGGAGCAGCTACAGAGGCCAAGTCTACCGGACAGATCAAGGAGATCTTTGGCGGACGTGTGGAATCTTTTCAGGAACCGCCAAGAGACGTACAGGCGAGAGGACGAAAGCCGGGTCAGGTGACGGATGCATTCAGTATACCGTATATGTTGACAAATGCAATCGTGCAGGCAGATGGTAAGATTACCAGAGAGATCGCAATGGAATCCCTGTTGGAGTGGGGAGATACCGAGTATTTTGAACCATTTGCGGGCATGACCACCAGAAAAGCAATTATTGAGATGAACCGGCAGAAGAAAATGAATACCTGGGATTATATCGGACATTTGGGCAATAAGCTGTTTAAGGGACACTATTATGCACTGTCCTCTAATGGAGCTGCGGTAAAAGCGTATCCGGCGGGCTTGTTCAGCAATGGAAATGTGGATAAAGCAATTGAAAATGCAATGGAGATTGCGATATCTTCCCACGATGATCCCTGGTCAGTGTCAGGAGCATGCGCGATCGCGGCAGCAATCTGCGAGGCTATGAAGTATGATGCAACTGTATACAACATTGTGCAGGCAGCAAAATATGGATGCAGGGAGGGCGAAGCGCTTGCCAGAAAACGGACAGATATTCATGTGTATCCGGGACCATCGGTTGCAAAACGATTGGATATGGCAATTGACCTTGCACTCCATACTTCAGACGATAAGAATCCGGTTGATGAGCTGCGTGACCGCATCGGAAGCGGACCGGCGATTGCAGAGACGGTACCGACAGCAATCGGTATTTTTATCGCAGAGCGCGGTGATAGCATGAAATGCATTTGCGATGGAGTAAATATCGGAGATGAGACCAGTGCGATCGCAAGTATTGTGGGAGCGCTGTGCGGTACGTTTCGCGGAAGCAGGAGTTTTCCGGAAGACTATCTGGATTTCTTAAATGAGCAGAATGGATTTGATCTGGAACTGCAGGCAGGAGCAGTGTTATCAGCATGCGAGAATTTATCATAGAGTCGGCGCTGTTGACACATGGCCTGAAAAGTATCAGCAGTGAGCGTTTGAAACAAGAATTGGATAAAAAATGGAAGATTGCATGGCTGGATCACAGGCAGACGATTGTAGGAAATGTGGACGAGTTCTGTGAGTTTCGGGAGCGGGCAGCAGACTATGGGCGCGTGAATTATTTTAATTACGATCAGGCAGTTCGTGCAGGGAGGTCAGGCGCATTGACCGCATCGGGAGCCATGCGGGTGTGTGAAGACAGAAAGATTCCGCTTGTGGTGACTTGTGGAATCGGAGGATTAGTGCCAGATCAGTGCGCAGAGAAATGCAATGATCTGCGGGCGTTGATGCAGTCGAAAGTGTCGATGCTGGCAACGTCATTTAAAGATATGTTTGATTTTTTATACTCGGTTGAACAGGCAGAAAAATCAGGTGTCCGGGTATGTGTGTCTGATGAAACACTGCCGGGAGGATATGTGTTTCTGCCTCGGGAAGCATCTGGAACAAGACTTCCTGAGGTAAAGACTGCCACACCTCATATGCTGTGCCTGAACCCTATCCCGGTAGAGAAACGGATTCAGGATCGCGGTATATTGGAAGATGCAGTTATTTACGGAAAAAAACAGGAAAAGCAAGGGTGCTATTTTCATCCGGCGGTGAATGCAAAGATTGATGAATTGACAGGTGGAAGATCGTCAGAGATCCAACTGGAGTCATTGATTGCCAATGCGCACTTTGCAGAAGATATATGAGCATAATGGATGTAAATTGATAGTAGGAAGGATAAAGACATGAGAACAAAACGGACCGTCACCAGACGGATACAGGTATTAAAAGAAAATCGAAAGAAATATGCCAGAACATCCGAGATTCCGGTGCGTGATGATGCATACCGGGAGGCGGTCCGGGAACACCCGGAGGCATCTGTGGAAGAACAGTATGCATATGGATTTGCAAATACACTGGCGAAAAAGGAGATTCTTATACCAGAGGATGATCTTTTGGCAGGGTATTTGTTTCAGTATGCATATAATGTGAATTTCCCAATGAAGGTATCAGAAGACTTTGATCCGGCAGAGCGTGCGAAGTTCCAGATGGACATGGAGCGAGAAATAGAAGAAACAAAAGAATTGCAATCAGAATCTGCATCAGATGAGCTGGATGAATTTGCGGATGCTGTGGAGACCTGGCTTGTGAAACACTGGCATTCGGGACATACGCTTGCCGGATATGAGATGCTTCTTAACACTGGATGGGGAGCATTGCTCTCGCGGGTGGAAGAACAGCTTGGAAAAGCGCAGAGTGAAAAAGAAAAGCAGACGGCACATGCGTTCTGTATTGTATTAAAAGCATGTATGAGTTACATGCACCGCTATCTGGAAGAAACAGAAAGGCAATTAAATAAGTTAAAAAGAAATAATAAAATTGACAATAATGATTATGACGACGGATTCGGAACCAGGAGGGAATGTTTGGAACGAATGCGGGACGCATTGATGAATATAGAGACAAAGGCACCGGAGACATTTTATGAGGCGTTGCAGTTACTGACGCTTGCCAATGAGATGATGTACTGCGAGAATATTCCATCGGGCATTTCTCTTGGCAGGATTGATTATTATCTGTATCCGTTTTACCAAAAGGATGTGGATGCAGGAAGACTTAATTATGAAGAAACGGGTGAATTGATCGAGGCTTTCTGGCTCAAATGCAGCTGTCAGAAAAAAGCTTATCAGAATATGACTCTTGGCGGATGTGATGCGGATGGCAGATGCGCGGTGAATGATCTGACTTACCTGTGTCTGGAGTCTGCAGCAAATCTTCGTGTGGATCAGCCGTCGGTGAATTTCCGGTGGACAGATGATATGCCGGAAGAGGCATGGCAGGCAGTGCTTGCATTGATCCGAACGGGCATGGGATTTCCGGCGCTCTTTTATGATCCGTGCTGCATGAAAGCGCAGATGAAAAATGGTGTGTTGAAAGAAGATGTGTGGAATTATGGATTTGTAGGCTGCGTGGAAATGGCGATTTCGGGGAAGGAAAATGCGATGACGGAGCTGGCAAGGCTGAATCTGCCAAAGCTTCTGAACCTGCTTCTACATCAGGGGAAAGATACCTGTAGTGACAAAACATTCCGGATGAAGAATCAGAAAAGCTTAGTTGAATTTGAAACTTATGAAGAACTTGAACAAGCGTATCTGAACGAATTGGAATACTGGGTACGAAAGATTATCCGCAATCTGAACCGCATCGAGCATCTGTATGCAGAGAAATATCCCCTTCCGTATCTGTCTGTGCTGACGGAAGATTGTATAGGCAGCAGAAAGGATGTTATGGCAGGCGGTGCGAGATATACCGGCGTGGGATTTAATCTGGGAGGCATTGGGACAGCAGTAGATGCATTGGCGGCAATCCAGGATGTGGTCTATGATAAGAACATGCTTACGCTGGAGGAATGTGTGGAGATTACAGATCATGATTTTGAAAATGCCGATTATATGCTGCAGTATATGTCAGCGCGTGCACCGAAATACGGTAACGATCAGTGTAGAAAACAGGATGCCGATCGGATCGCGGTCAAGATGGAAAGAATGGTATCAGACATTTTGAAGGAATACCGGAATTACTGGGGTGGTCCATACCGGTTGGGATTATATACAGTAGAAGATCATGCTATTATGGGCATGCACACAGGCGCAACAGCAGACGGAAGAAAGAGTGGAGAATCCTTGTCTAACTCGTCTGGAGCATCCCAGGGAAAGGATACCCATGGACCAACTGCACTGATTAATTCGGTTACGAATTTTCCGATGGAAGAAGCTGGCAATGGCATGGTATTAGATGTGAAATTTACGCCATCTTTATTAGAAGAAGAGACCGGGAAACGGGCATTGCGGAGTTTGATTGAGACGTATTTTCATAAGGGTGGCATGGAAATACAGATCAGTATAGTGTCAGTGGAGACACTTAGGGCAGCACAGGAGCACCCGGAGAATTACGCGGATCTGATCGTGCGGGTGTCGGGATTCAGTGCATATTTCTGCTCGCTCAGAAAGGCAACGCAGGATGAGATCATCAAGCGGACAGAACATGTGATGTAAGTGCATTTGGTTGAAAGATATTACAGGTTTGGAAAGAGGCTATGGGATGACAAAGGAAGAACTTTACCGAGAATTGGTGAAGCAGAAAATGGAAATGACACCTGGCGAACGGATGAAAGCATACATGGCAGGAGAAGAAGTGGACTGCATTCCGCACAGGTTATTGTCAGCGGATGATGCCCTGGGTGTGGCATGGGGATATTCCAAGCATGATCTGTATAACAACCTGGATGTTCGTGCAGCGCAGCTCAGGAAGAAGCAGGAATTATACGGTGATGCATCGATTCCGTTCAAATTGGGACTTCGTGGAATGGGAATCGCCCTTGGCTCAGAGGAAATTGTATCAGATCGCGGAGAAAATGATATTGGCAGACGTTTTTTAGATACATATGATAAATTATACGTTTTGGAAGAATTTGAGGTGGAAAGCAATCCATGGATGCAGAAGAAGATTGAGACTGTGCGGGAAATGAAACAGAGACTTCCAGAGTTGAAATACAGTGGTGGTATGGCAGGACCGATTACGACAGCGATTGCTATGCGACCGATTGAATATGTGTTGCGGGACATGCGGAAGGCACCGAAGGAGTTACATCGGCTGTTAGAATTAATTGTTGTGTGTAATCTAAAATATGTACGGGCTGGGTATGAAAAGCTGGGAATTACATCCTGGTCGATTTCAGATCCTGTTACTACTACAGATATTCTAGGCGTGCGGTATTTCAGAGAATTTTCCAGTCCATATCTGAAGAAGCTTCACGATGGCATTGTTCATATTACGGGATCGGAACCTACGATTCATATCTGCGGACACAGTAAGCTAATCTGGGAAGATCTCGCAGATTGTGGATTTACAATGCTAAGCGTGGATAACTGTGAAAATATGTTGGATTTTCAGCGAATTGTCGGTGATCGGATGTTCCTGACCGGCAATGTACCGCCGGTGGACGTGATGCGGAACGGAACCATTGATGATGTGATCGAGGCTGTGAAAGGGTCCTTACGTACCGGAGCAGAGAACCCAAAAGGGTTCATGCTGAATACAGGGTGTCAGGTATCGATGGGAGTACCTCTTGAGAATATGGATGCGTTTTTCTATGCAGCACGGAAATACGGTGCTGGGGCACAGATCGGACAGATGCCGAAAGGGATGAGCGCTGTACTTTGAAAATTATATAATTACCTGCATAACAAAGTATTTATCTGCAACAGAAAACTGGCAATTTCCACCGAGCTTTTCAGTTACATACCAGATGCTGCGCGTACCGAATCCATGACCGATCTCGGAAGTCCGAGGCAGTCCGTCGATAATCTCTGGTGGGGTGGCATATGTGTTTTTCAGGGATAATAGTAATTTATTCTCTTTTATATGTAAGTCTAATTTAATGAATCGTTCAGTTTCCGGAAGTGAGGATACAGCATGAATTGCATTTTCCAGACCGTTGGAAAGAATAGCTGTCATATCGATATCCGAAATAGATAATTCTTCCGGGAGCTGAATGGAATATTCAAAACAAATCTTATGATGTTCTATTTCATTTCTGTGAGAAGATAGGATTAAGTTTACAATTTCATTTTTACAATACCTTTGCATGGCGGTTTGATCAGATGTGTGAATCACTTCACGGATGTATGCAAGGGCTTTGTCATTTTCATCATTTTCAATATAAGATACAATGCTTGATAAAAAGTGTCTCATATCGTGGCGAAGGATAGACACGGCGCGTTCAGAACGGCGGATTGCTTCCAGTTCTTTTTCGGTCTGGACTCGTTTCATTTCCATTAACTGGTTCCGCTGTTCGATTTCTTTGCTGGTTTCATATTCCTTAAAGTACAAAAACAGAAACATCAGATAGGTGATGCAGAGTACAAATCCCAGGAATTCTCCGACAATCTCAAGCCCGGAATAAAGCAGGGAAGTGTAAATACTGGTTACATAGTCGAAAATATAGTAAACAAATGGCATAAAGCCCAAAATTGCCAGAGATTTGGCATTCTTTTGGAGAAGCTGGGATGTGATGTCTGACACATAATGTATCAGCAGGATAAATACGATGATAGTTACACAGATCCGGACACTGTAATAGATCCATTCTTGATGTGATACAGTCAAAGCAGCAATGCCAATCCAGTTACTGATCTGACAACAGAGATAAGCAGTCAGAACAGAGAGTATGGACAGAACGAAATTATATTTATAATAAAGTGTAAGAAAAAGCACCAATGGGATATGAATGATCAAAGGATATACCTGTTCGGTAAATGATGTTCCATATAACAGAAAAGAAAGTGCATAAACAACGCCTGTGAGACAGGAAAAAATCAGTAAGTGAAGATTATTTTTTCGGTTAAGACGTACGCCGAGAAATGCTGCGGATGCATAGACGCCAAACAGTAATGTAGTTGCATTATGGATCAGACTTAAAATATTTGTAAGCATAGTGAATACCTCTTAATCCCGGAACATCTGTGCAAAATATGCTTCTTTGAAAGCCTTTGCATAACCACGGGCGATCGGGATGGACCTGCCGGATTTCATTGTAATCTGTGTTGTGGTGAAATGATCTACATTCTGCAGATATACCAGATAACTTCGGTGGCACTTGAAGAAACGATTATCTTCTGTAAATCTGCTTTCAAATGAATGAAGAGGCTCGGATGCTTCCAGTGTGTCGCCTGTGCAAAGGTGAAAAACAACTTTTTTATTCTGTGCTTCGGCATATTCAATGTCATGAAGATATAACTTCTGATAACCAAAAGAAGTTTTGAGGATGATATGTGCAGGTTCATCGGTAATAGCATGTGCACATTCATCAAGCATATCTTTGAGCTGTTCATAAACAATGGGTTTCAGAACGTAGCCTTGTGCTTTTACCTCGTAGGACTCCAGTGCGAATTCCGGGGAAGAAGTCAGGAAAATGATTTTAACAGCTTTATCTGTCTGACGAAGTTCTCTTGCGGTATCCATGCCATTCAAAAGAGGCATGATAATATCCAGAAATATGATATCCATGCGTTCATCGGCATTGGCAGCAAGCAGGTCATCTCCATTGTTGTAAGAAGAGATGCTGACCGGGAACTGTCTTTCTTCTGACCATTTATTAATAAATTTAATTGCGAGTTCCAAGAACAGCGGACTGTCATCGCATACGGCTATCTTAAGCATAATTTTACTCCAATTCTTTGCATAATATCTCTTTTTATTTTATATGAAAATCCATCTGCTTTCAATGTGATTCGTATGCAGTTCACACCGTCAGAATTGCATTTCGCGCTATATAGGGAGAAAATGACAATAATAACGGTATAATATTGAAGTATATATGGGGAGAATTTGAAAAAGTTCAAAGGAGAAACCAGTAGATAAGAAGTCAGAAGCAAAACAGACATCGAATGTTCCGAAGACAGTAGCTGTACTGAGCGGAATCAGCGTAATTGTAAGACGGCGTAGAGCCAGACAATAAGAATGGATAAAGTTAAATCCCAGGAGCGATTAAAGTTCTTGGGATTTTTTTGAAAGGAAAAGAATTATGAATACTATTAAAAACAAAGTAGAATATATGGATTGACAAATAAAAGGAATAATGGTATTATGGAAACAAAATGGTGATGAGATATTTGAGGTAGAGATTGTGCTGCTACACACCTTATGGGTTAAAAGAAATGTGGGAAGGGGCACACCCACCAAATATCTTATCGTTATATAGAAGTTGTATAAAGTTTTAAAAAAAGGGATGTCTATGGGGAATAATTTGGAAAAAGGCAGACAGAATAGTCGTATGATTGATTTTGTTAAAACGGATGATTTATTAAAAGATATGTGCGGGATCATTGAATCCTCGCGTGATGCAGCATATAGGGCTGTGAATACAGCTCTGGTGCAGAGGAACTGTCTCTTGGGCTATCGTATTGCCAGTGAAGAAATGCAGGGAGGAGAGAGAGCAGAATATGGAGCAGAACTTATCAAGAACATTTCTAAAAAATTGACTAAAAATTATGGTAAAGGATTTGATTATAGTTCTCTTTATAAATTCGTACGTTTCTATAAAGAATTTCCTGAGATTTTGGACTCAGTGAATCCAAAATCTTCACCATTATTGTCGTGGATACATTATAGAATATTATTACAGGTAAAAGATAAAGTAGCCCGTGATTGGTATGCGCATGAAGCGGCAGTGCAGACATGGAGTGTCCGCACTTTACAGCGCAACATTTCTTCGCAGTACTATTATCGTATGCTTCAAACGCAGAGTAAGGATAACATGAAAGAAGAATTAAATGCATTTTAAAATGGGAGGAGTTATAACATGAAAACATTAATCGTAGTTGATATGCAGAATGATTTTATTGACGGTTCGCTTGGCACAAAGGAAGCGCAGGACATTGTGCCGAAAGTAGCAGCCAAGATCAGAGAATATCAGGAAGCAGGAGATCAGATCATTTTCACGAGGGATACGCATGGTGAGGATTATCTCGAGACGCCGGAGGGCAAGAAGCTTCCGGTGGAGCATTGCATCAAGGGAACGAAGGGATGGATGATCGCGGATGGTCTGGAAGTGGACGGCGCAGAGTACATAGACAAACCGAATTTTGGATGGTCACATTGGAATGAGTGGACATTTGATGAGATTGAGATGGTCGGTCTATGTACAGACATCTGTGTGGTATCGAACGCATTGATCCTGAAAGCCGAGTTCCCGGAAGTGAAGATCACCGTAGATGCATCCTGCTGTGCAGGTGTTACGCCTGAGAGCCATGAGGCGGCTCTTTTAACTATGAAAATGTGTCAGATTGATGTGATACATGAATAATCTTTAGTATTTTTCATAATGAATCTTATCGGCAGAAAGCGCGGACAGTTCGGTCTGCGCTTTTTCTTCTGCAGGCATACCCAGAGAAAGTGTTGCCTCCAGGCGGTAGTCAGCCGGGTAGCCGAGCAGGTCACGCAGATAATCTTCGGTTGTGGTGTCATTTGGTGTCATGCGGAGACGTCCCTGGATCCAACAGCTTCCGATGCCGAGTGTAGAGGCAGCGAGGTGCATGTTAGACATGGCAATGGAACAATCCTCTACCCATACATCAGTCTTACTTTCGTCAGCAATAACGACGATCGCGGCGTTAGCATTGGCAAGCATTTTGGCAGCACCGACACGGCTTTCTGACATTTTCTGAAGAGTTTCTTTGTTACGTACTACGATAAATTCCCAAGGGCGTGCAGCACGGCCGGATGCAGACAGAAGTCCTGCCTGAAGGATGGCCTGCAGATCCTGATCGCTGATGTTGGCGTCTGTGTATTTGCGGATGCTGTGTCTTTTCTGAAGCATTTCTAATAAACTCATAATACAATCTCCTTTACGATTTGATAAGCTCATAGTAGCACAGAGAAAGTTGTGAAACAAGTGGGCTGTTGACATAGTACCATATCTGTTGAAATACGAGAAAAATTCGCCTATAATTGTTGATATGAGTGCATGAGCCGGTTGAGAGATAACCCGTGTGTTCATCATTGAATGGGACAATCGAGTATCGTATCTTGCCAATCCATTTGGGGCAATAAATAGCTAAAAATGAACGAAAAGGAGCCAAATATTTTGAATACAAAAGAGATAGAAGTGACGCTGGAGCAGATCACAGATTGGAAAAAGGAAAATGTTGTCTACATAGATACACGCGGAGCGATTGCGTATCAGCATGGTCATATAGAAAATGCGCAAGTGTTTGAAAATATGGATGTAGTGAAAGAACAGATACCGTTACAGAAGGACAAGAAGTATATTGTATACTGTACATATGGTGAGACCAGTTACGAGATTGCGCAGGAACTCCGGGAAATGGGATATGATGCTTATAACCTGAAGGGTGGATATCGTTCATGGCTTCTGAAACATACCTCTGGATATAGCAGAGAAGAATTACTCCGTTATGACCGTCAGATCATTCTGCCGCAGATCGGAATGGATGGACAATTGAAATTAAAGAATGCGAAAGTGCTGATCATAGGTGCAGGTGGATTAGGTGCACCGGCAGCATTGTATCTTGCGGGTGCAGGAGTTGGCACGATCGGGCTGATGGATGCGGATGCCGTGAGTATGTCGAACCTGCAGAGACAGATCATCTTCAGTGAATCGATGGTGGATCAGAATAAGGCAGAATCTGCAAAACAGGTGTTGGAACATCTCAACAGTGGGATTCAGGTGAAAGCATATAAGGAATTTATCACGCCGCAGAATGCCGAAGAGATCATATCGGAGTATGATTTTGTTATCGATGCAGTGGATAATTTTGAAGCAAAGTTCCTGATCAATGATGCGTGTGTACTGGCGGGCAAGCCGTTCTGCCATGCGGGTATCCTGAGATTTCAGGGGCAGGTAATGACCTATGTGCCGGATGGCAAGTGTACCTGCTACAGATGCATCTTTGAAGAGATACCGGAGCCGTCCAGTGTCCAGAACTGCTCGCAGGCGGGCGTGATCGGTGCGATGGCGGGAATCATCGGAAGCGTGCAGGCATTGGAGGCGGTGAAATATTTTACCGGTGCAGGTGAATTGCTGACCAATAAAATGTATGTATTTGACGGACTGACGATGGAGAACCGTATTGTCAGATTTCCGAATCGTAATGAAAGATGCCGTGTGTGTGGAAAGGACGCGGACATCAAGAGCGTGAAGGGCAATGCGGCAGAATACCGGAGAAAAGGATGTGCAATCCAGTCGATGTAGTTTATCAAAGAAAGAAGTGAACGATGTGGAAATTAGTATCTTAAATGCAATACAACATATGCGTACACCAATCCTGGATACAATCATGTGCGTGATTACAAAACTGGGAAATGCAGGGATGATATGGATCCTGTTGACGGTAATCTTGTTGATTATTCCGAAGACCAGACGGACCGGAGTGATCCTGATGCTGGCGCTGTGCGTGGATGTCGTGCTTTGCAATGGAATCCTGAAGAATCTGGTTGGACGAATCAGACCGTTTGATGTGAATACATCGATACAGCTTCTGGTTGCAAGGCCACATGATTATTCCTTTCCATCCGGACACACAGCGGCGTCCTTTACGGCAGCGATGGCACTCTACCTTGCTGGAGAGAACAAGATGTGGAAACCGGCACTGGTACTTGCCGTGCTGATCGCATTTTCCAGATTATATCTGTACGTACATTATCCGACAGACATTTTAGGAGGAATTATAACCGGATGCATCGCAGCCTATATCGGATATCGATTTGAAGAAGGCGTGCTCCCACGTTTGAAATGGAAGTGGTGAAGATAAGAACCTAAATCAGGAGACTGTCTGCGATATAAGCAGAACAGCCTCCTGATTTATAAGGGGATATAATGGATTAATCCTCGTCGTCAAACATGAAATCATCATCCAGACCGCCGTAACAGTTATCACTGTTATTGCCGTTATTACAGCCAATCGATACACCTTTTTTTATCGGTGAGATCAGAAAGCCGTGGATCATTCCGTACAGTACACAACAGGTGGCTACGAGGATCTTCTCGGCTGGTGTCCAGTCTCGGCAGAGAAACTCGGTAAAGCTTTTTCCAATTTTTTTAATTACGATCAATGCTCTCATATGTCGAACTCCTTTCAGAACGCGTTATTATACCTATTTCCATTATAACTGTACAGGAAAAGAAAGTAATATTAGAAAAAATAATAATGTTATTTAAAATAGTTATAGAAAAAACCAATAAATACATTTTACGCATTGAAAAAATCATGATACAATCTGGAATAAAAGGTTACTGTTCAGCCCCTTCGCACAAGAAAGGCTGTTATAGCATGCTTGCATGCAAGTAACAGTTTTTCTTGTATGGAGGGGCTGAATGGAATTGTTATAGAACTTGGGAAAAGGATGAATTGGAATGAATTATTATAAGATCGTACAGGGAATTCTGGACATTGGAGAGGGGATGCTCAGGAGCGGAGCAGAGAACTTCCGTCTGGAAGACAGCTTTTATCGGATGTGCAGAAGCTATGGGTTTGTAAAATCGGATGTATTTGTTATTCCGAGTAATATACAGGTGACGGTAGAGACTCCGGAAGGTGAGATTATCACACAGATCCGTCATGTCAATGGAGGAGAACCGAATTTTGACAGACTGGATTATCTGAACAATCTTTGCCGGTATGTCTGTCAGAATACACCGGATGAAAAGGAGCTGCATGAGAAGTATCTGGAAGTTATGAACCGACCGAAGCAGAAGCGGCTCACCCGTTATCTGGCGGGCATTATGGGTGGTACAGGATTCGCAGTATTCTTTGGAAGTAATACGAAGGATGCGCTGGTAGCAGCGGTTGTGTCAATTCTGATCGTATATGTGGGTGACTTGCTGTCGAAGAGAGAAGATAACCTGATGGTATACAATACGCTGATGGCATTTATGGGGGAACTCATCATTATTCTGGCAAGCAGGGTTGGACTTGCGGATCATCCGGATCGGATTATGATCGGTATCGTCATGCTGTTGATCAGTGGACTCAGTACGACAAATGGTATCCGGGATATCCTTCAGAGTGACTTTATATCAGGATTTTTACATATTATGAGTTCGATGCTTGGCGCTGCGGGTATAGCATTTGGAATCGCGATAGCACTGCTGATGTTCCATGAGGGCACAACAGATACATTCATCCTGAATCACAGTATACTGATCCAGCTTATTTCCTGTACGATTGCATGTACCGGATTTGCATGGTGGTTTAAGATACGAGGAATACAGGTAGTGTATAGTGGTATTGGGGCATTTTTTACATGGGGGATTTATGTGGTGGTATATGCGATAAAACCAAGTAATTTCCTGGCGACGTTGATGGGGGCGATTTTTGTGGCATTTTATGCATTTGTCATGTCGCGCGTTAATAAGGCGCCATCGACCATATTCCTGACAGCATCGGTGTTTCCGCTGATCCCAGGACCGAACCTGTATTATCTGATGTATGCGTGTGTGGCAGGAGACATTTCACAGGCATTTGGCGAGACCGTGGTTTTATTTGCAACCTGTCTGGCAATCGCGTTTGGATTTATTATTGTAGATGTAGTATCCAGAAGCATTATGTATGGAATGAAGAGGGAATATCATCTCAGGAGGATGTAATGGGAGAATCCAGGGTTGACACATGGATTAGAAAGTGCTAACCTTTTCTTGAAAATAACAATATCTTCGGGGCGGGGCGCAATTCCCCACCGGCAGTAAAGTCTGCGAACTCTGAACACAGTCAGAGCCGAACTGGTGAGATTCCAGTACCGACGGTTATAGTCCGGATGAAAGAGGATGTACATAGAAGAGCAGATATCGATGAAGGAATCAGGAGATTCCGATATCCGTATAAAGATGTAGATCAGGCAGTCCCCGAATGGGACTGCCTTTATTTGTGCAACAAGCGAGATGACATTGATTACACAACTATGTACAGAGCTCCCCTGAAAGAATGGGAGGAAGAACATCATGAGTAACACAACAGAAAAGAACACAACAAAAACAGCGGCAGTACAGGCCGGCGCACAGACCACAGGTAAGGCACGTTATCTTACGGTAATTGCGTTGATGGCGGCAATTTCCTATATCCTTGCATTTCTGGAAGTGCCGATGCCGTTAGCACCGTCATTTGCCAGAATGGATGCATCGGATGTACCGGCATTGTTAACTACATTTGCATTAGGACCGGTGGCAGGCACCGTTGTAGAACTGATTAAGAATGTACTGCAGGCACTGTCTACTTCAACCGGTGGAATCGGTGAGCTGGCGAATTTCCTGATGGGTGCAAGCCTGGTATTTACCGCAGGACTGATCTATAAGCAGAAAAAGACCAGAAAGATGGCAGTAGTATCCGGTGTGGCAGGAAGTGTGGCAATGGGTATTATGGCGGCAATTATGAATTACTTTGTGCTGCTTCCGATGTATCAGATCTTCATGCCGATTGATCAGGTAATTGCATCATTTGCTGAGGTGATTCCATTTATCCATACCAAACTGGATGTAGTGTTGTACAGTGCGCTGCCGGGCAATATTCTTAAAGGTCTGATCGTATCAGTGATTACGATGCTGGTGTATAAGCGTGTATCTCCGGCAATGAAAGGAATGAGGTAATTCAGTGGAAGTTAAAGATATTTTCCGATATGTGGTAGAGGAAATACATACATCTATCATGGCGACAACAGACGAGGATGAGCATCCTGTGACCTGCGCCATTGACCTGATGGATTGTGATGATGACAGTATATATTTTCTGACTGCCACGGGAAAGGGATTTTATAAGAGATTGATTTGTTCACCGCATATTGCGTTGACGGCTCTGAAAGGAACGGATACCATGCACAGTGTGGCGGTATCTGTTGCCGGAGAGGTGAGAGAACTTGGACAGGAGTTACTGCCGAAACTTTTTGAAAAGAATCCGTACATGTATGATATTTACCCGACGGAAGAATCCCGAGGCGTGCTGACGGTATTTCAGATCTTCCGTGGTCAGGGCGAATGGTTCTCGTTGCAGACAGAGCGGATTGAGAAGAAGAATTTCGCATTTGGCGGAGAACAGGTAAAGGGCGAAACGTATAAAGTAGAGGAAGGCTGTATCGGCTGCGGAGCCTGCCAGAATGCCTGTCCGCGCGCCTGCATCCGGATGGATGGCGGGCATGCGGTGATCGATCCTGTGACCTGTATCTGTTGCGGCAATTGCAAAAAGGTCTGTCCGGTCGGAGCAATTACTGCCGGGGAAATGTAGTTGAAAGTTTGTCTGCGTCATATTACAATAGGTTTAGCGCTCAGAGCATGATTGAGCATATGGTTCTGAGGTAATTATATTTACATGGACAAATACGAGAGGTTATAGATATGGCGGACAGAGAAGAATTTCAGAAAAAATTAGCGGAGCTTCTTGCGAAAGCAGCAGCGCAGGGTAACCGTATGACACAGGAAGAGCTGGCAGCATTTTTCCGTGACGAGAATCTTACGGAAGAACAGATGGAGCTGGTGGTAGAATTCTTGATGGCACAGAAGATTGAGGTGGCGGGATATACAGGTCATGCCAGCGAGAAAGCCGAAGAGGAAGATCCGAAAGCCAGCCTTACCGAGCAGGAAAAGGCGTATGTGGCAGAGTACTTGCAGGATATCAGCAACATGGATGTGACGAATGAGCAGGAAGCAATGTTGGATTATTACCTTCCGAAGGTAGTAGAAGAAGCAATCAAAGTGCACACAGCGGGCGCATTTATCGGAGATCTGATCCAGGAGGGAAGCCTGAGTCTGATGATGGCAATGAGTGAAGCAGAAGGCGAGCCCGTGGAAGAAGAGATTCTTGAGAAAGTCCGCATGGATATGCAGATGACACTGGAGTCGCAGAGTGAGACGAAGCGTCAGGAAGACAAGATGGTGCAAAAGGTATCTGATCTTGACGAGACCATTCGCAATATGAAAGAAGAGTACGGAAGGAAAGTATCTGTAGATGAAGTTGCAGACCGGATGCAGATATCCGAGGATGATGTGGCAGATATTATGAAGCTTGCCGGAGAAGAAATCAAAGACGAAGAATAAATGAAAAAAGATTTGAGGTGTCCGTATTAATGGACACCTTATTTATTATACTGAAGCCATAAATGAGAAAAAAGCCTGAAAACAAGGCAATGGCGGAGGTGTAAATATGAAAGGATATGCAACGGCAGAAGGTTATATGGGATACGTGGAAGACGAATATATGTTATTTGCCAGCGAGGCAGATTACCGAGATTATATAGAATGTGTATAGAGATTGAAAAGCAATTCTAAGTGTGCTATGATGTTTGGAAACTAATGATAAGCGAGAGGTGTTAAAGAATGTCAGGACTTAGATTTGTCGGATACAGGAATAACAAATTGAATCGGAAAGGACTGAAGGATATATATAAAGAGGCCTTTCCAAGAGAAGAAAAGATACCATTCTGGATGCTCAAGATGCTGACGCGTGACGGCAGAGGAGAATTCTACGGAGTATATGATCATGAGGAGCTGATAGGGCTGGTATATAATGTGTATTATAAAGATATCATCTATATATCCTATCTCGCGATAGATGATACGAAGCGTGGAGCCGGATACGGAGGCAGAATTTTACAGACCATTCAGAAAAAGTACAGTGACAGTCGTATTTTCCTGTGTATCGAAGAGATGGATCCGAATGCAGAGAATTATGAGCAGCGTGTGAGACGTAAGGCATTCTATGAAAGTAACGGATTCAAGATGCTGCCGTTCCAGGTGAAGGAAGGCATCGTTATGTATGATGCCATGTGTGTGGCAGACAGAGAGCCGGAGATTACCAGGAAAGAATGCGATGAATTGATGAAGCATTATTTTGGAATCTGGACATTTGTGATATATGTGAAGAAATACACGGATAAGATAGTTGAATTATTTGCAAAGAAGTAATAAGAGGGGCATTTGCTCCTCTTATTGCTTTTGGTGTTTATAATCTTTCTGCATTGTTATTAAGGTGTATATATTCTGCGACTGACCGGTCGAAGGTTTTGATGTGTTTGAAGAGCCAGTCTACGACGTTGATTTTCACCTGTTCTATAAATTGCTCGTTCGGACCTTCGTTCTCATTCAGAAAATCATATAATTCCTGGATAGATTTCTTAAATTCATCATGCTTTTCCTGATGCTTTGCAAGCTCTGGGTAGGATACTTTTTTCTGCAATTCTTCTTCGGCCTGGAAATGGAAGTTGGTGTATTCGTCCAGATAATCCAGCATTTTAATGGCTTTGACTTTGCCATCGCCGGATTCGCAGACTGCTACGAATTGTTGAATGCGGTTGATCAGTTCTTCGTGTTGGGTATCAATGGTATCGTTTCCAGTGATTAAATTATCGTCAAATGTAATGTTTGTCATAAGCGGTTCTCCTTTATGAATACAATCGTTTTATTGTTACAACGGTTTGAAATCGGATGCCGGATGTTTGCAGATCGGGCAAATGAAATCCTCCGGTAATGGCTCTCCTTCGTAGATATAACCACATACGGTACAGATATAGCCTTTTTTTGCAGTCTTCGCCGGTGCCGGCTTGATATGTTGCTGGTAATAGCTGTAGGTTACGGATGGATCATCGGACAATACTTTTGCGTCTGTTACATCGGCAAGGAATAAGGTATGTGTTCCGAGATCCGTGGTGGAGATGACTTTGGCGCTGATATAGGCGTTGGTTTCTTCTACGAGATAAATAATCTGATTATCTGCACGTTTGAAGGTAATGCCGACAGCTTTATCTACATCGGAACCACTCTGGAATCCCCAGTGCTTAAATGTGTTGAATGCAGCACGTTCCGTCAGGATGGAAACATTAAATTCACCCGTCCGAAGAATCATGCCATGGGTATAATTATTTTTATTGACTGCAACGAGAATGCGGTTAGGAGAAGTGGTGACCTGTGCCACTGTATTTACGATACAGCCGTTGTCTTTCTCATTTTCCCGTGCGGTTAATACAAAGAGTCCGTAAGATAAGTTGTACATTGCCTTGTTGTTCATGAAAATCACCTCGCGTTATTGAATCACTTTTTTCACTGATCTATAATGAAACCATATCATCAGAGAAAAGGTTGGCTGGTATTATGACGTTACAAAAGCTACAGATATTTCGAGATCTGACTGAAGAAGAGATGCAGAAAAGTCTGGTCTGCTCTCAGGCAGTGACTCGTACATATCAGAAAAATGAATACATTTTCAGACAGGAAGATCGTCCGCAGAAGCTGTATTTTATTCTTGAGGGAGAAGTGGAAGTTGGAAGTATTAATCTGAATGGAAAGATCACGCGGATGTCCATGCTGGCTGAAGGGGAATATTTTGGTGAGGTTGAACTGTTCTTACGTCAGCCGGGGTATTCCTGTTATGCCAGAGCAAGGAAGAAAGCGACACTGTTGGAAGTCTCACAGAACTTCTTTGGAGGAAGATGCGAGCGTAACTGTGTGCATCACAGTAAGGTGATCTTTAATATGCTTCAGCTTTTTGCTGAAAAAGTGAATAAGAATAATCATCAGATTGAAGTGCTTACAAGCGGTAATCTCCGTCAGAGAATCTGTGCATTTCTGCTGGAAAACTGTAATTCCGATTACAACGTGACGCTGCATATGAATCGGGAAGAACTGGCTTCGTATCTGAATGCGACAAGACCATCCCTGTCCCGGATGTTGGTTGCGCTCCAGGACGAGGGATTGATTCGTCTGTCTTCCAGAAATAAAATACAGATTCTGGACTACGATAAGGTGTCTGGCGAAAATGGGTAATTAATCTTCGGCAGGAACGAATACGTCTTTTCCTAATCCGCAGACTGGACATACCCAGTCGTCCGGGATATCTTCAAATGCCGTGCCCGGTGCAATACCGCCGTCTGGGTCACCGATTGCCGGATCGTATTCATAGCCACATGGTTCACAAATATATTTTTTCATAACTGACACTCCTTTGTTGTTTGATTTGTTTTCTTTGTTGTGTCTATAGGATAACCGGAAATGTGGAAAAAGTATGTAACAAATGTTACGAATTGTAAAAAATAGAAAAAAACAGCAGTTTTTAAGGTCTAACCCTAAAAACTGCTGTGAAAACAAGATTTTTTGGACATAAACAAGAAATTTAATCCAATATCTTTCCATCAATAGAGAATGTCACAACCTGCCACGGGATGAATTTGCCACTATTCTTCAATGCGGTGATAGCAGCCTGTTCCAGACCGCCGCAGCATGGTACTTCCATGCGGAGCACGGTGACGCTTTTGATGTCATTTCCGGCAATGATCTCAGTTAATTTCTCACTGTAATCAACGGCATCCAGCTTCGGACATCCGATGATCGTGATCTTGCCCTTCATGAATTCCTGATGCACATTGGCGTAAGCGTATGCGGTGCAGTCTGCCGCGATCAGGAGTTTAGCTCCGTCGAAGTAAGGTGCGTGTGTCGGGACCAGTTTGATCTGGCATGGCCACTGGCCGAGCTGAGAGGTCAGCGGAGCAGCCGGTGTGGATGTCCCATTGTCAGTTTCTGTGGATGTCTCACTGGCAGAGACTTCCGTGTGCAGGGTACGCATTCTGGAGCCGGGACATCCGGAGAATACAGGCTTGGCAGCAGGTGCTGACTGCGTGTTTGCCTGGACGGTAGCCTTTTCCTGCTTTGCTTTCTGGTTGGCGAGCACGGCAGCTTCATCATATGCCGCGGCTTCTCGTTCTACAAATGTGATGGCGCCGGTCGGACAGGTCGGCAGACAGTCGCCCAGCCCGTCGCAGTAATCATCTCGCAGGAGTTTTGCCTTTCCATCAACCATGCCAATAGCACTTTCGTGACAGGCATCTGCGCAGGCTCCGCATCCATTGCATTTCTCTTCGTCTATATGAATAATTCTTCTGATCATAAGTGATTCCTCCTAATATTAATCTTGTGTTACTGGACTTAGTTTATTATAATGAAAATGAAAAATCGGTGGTTATAACCACGAAAGGGGACGGAATATGAATGATATTGCGAATCCGTTATTCCGAGGCGTGAGCGATGCAGAATGGAAAGAAATGGAAGAGATGAATTGTCTGTGGGAGACAGAGTATCGGAAGAATGAGCGAATCTGTCAGATGGGAAATGTGATACACGAACTGGGGGTCGTGACGAAAGGTCGTGTCCATATTGAGACCGTAGATCCATGGGGGAATAAAAGTATCCTGAGTGAAGTGGGAGAAGGCGAAGTGTTTGCGGAGACGTATGCGTTCTGTGAGGAACCGATGATGGTGGAAGTGTCTACGGCTGAGGATACGAATGTACTCTGGCTGGATGTCCGCTGGATTCTAACAAATACAGGAAGCGGTTGGCAGGAGAAGATTCAGAAGAATATGCTGCAGATTTCGCTGCGGAAGAATCTGATCTTATCCCAGCGCATTTTCTGTACGACGCCGAAGACGATCAGAGAGCGTGTGCTTACGTATCTGACGGCGCAGTCATTGAAAGCGGACGGTGAGATTTTCGAGATTCCGTTTAACAGGCAGCAGATGGCAGAATATCTGAATCTGGATCGAAGCGCTCTGTCAAAAGAACTTGGCAAAATGAAGCAGGAAGGGATTCTGGATTTTCATAAGAATATGTTCCGGATTTTGAAGAAAGGATCGGTGGAGTGATGAAAACAATTCTTTGTTATGGTGATTCTAATACGTATGGTTATAATCCTGTGACTGGCGGCAGATGGCCGGAGGACATTCGCTGGACAGGACGGTTACAGCAACTTTTGGGAGACGAGTATAAAGTAATCGAAGAAGGATGTAACGGAAGAACTACGATGTATAAGGCGCCGGGAGAGGGATGGAAGAGCGGCCTGGAATATCTCAAGCCATGCCTGAATTCCCACAAGCCGGTCGATGCAGTGGTGATGATGCTTGGAACCAATGACCTGAAGATGGACTTTGGACTTTGTACGGAAGAGATCGCAGCAGGTGCGGAGAGACTGGTGAAGGAGATCTGTGATTTTGCAGCAGAGAAGCAGAAGTTCTGCCCGAAGATCATATTGATGTCACCGCCGGAGATTGGGGAAAATATCAGCAAGCTGACATTCGGAGATCATTTTGATGACAGCGCGATAACAAGATCTAAAGAATTTCCGGCCTGCTACAAGGCAGTAGCTGACCGGAATGGATGTATTTTCCTGGATGCGGCACAGGCAGCCAAGCCATCCGAAGAGGATGCGCTGCATCTGATGCCGGAAGAACATAAAAGCTTAGCAGAATCAGTTTATGCCTGCATTAAGGAGAATCATATTTAAAGTTCGATGATGACCGGTTTGTGCTTCGTGAAAGGCAGGAACCGGTCTATGATATCGGAAGTATTTAAAAGCCGGATATCCGATTTACGACAAGGGATGATTATGCTATCATGTCTATGGTAGAGCATGGATTGGAGAAGAACATGAGTAAGAACAGACAGGTGGTTCTGACGGAAGGACCGATTTTGAAAGCATTGATTGCTTTGGCGCTGCCGATCATGGCAACGTCCTTTTTAAATACATTTTACAGCATTACGGACATGGCGTGGATTGGAATGCTTGGTTCACGCGCAGTGGCCGGTGTCGGTGTGGGCGGTATGTACGTGTGGCTGTCGCAGGGATTGTCTGCTCTGGCGAAAATGGGAGGACAGGTGAATGTAGCCCAGGCGCTGGGACGTGGAAGGCGTGATGAAGCAGGACAGTATGCCTGTTCAGCTGTCCAGCTTACGGTTATATTTGCTGTTATATTTGCGGCAGTCTGTACCCTTTTTACGGATGAACTGATCGCACTTTTTCATGTGGGAGATGCTGAGACGGTACGATATGCGGTAGTATATACACGGATTACCTGCGGACTGGTGATATTTTCCTATCTGACGGTCGTGCTTACGGGAATTTATACGGCACAGGGAGATTCGAAGACACCGCTCGTGGCGAACTTTCTGGGACTTTTTGTAAATGTAGTATTGGATCCGCTGTTGATACTGGGGGTTGGTCCATTTCCAAGACTGGAAGTAGTCGGTGCGGCGATCGCAACGGTATTGGCACAGTTTATTGTAATGACGGTGTTGGTACTTGGTGTGATCAGAGACGGCAAGAAAAATGTATTGTCAGAATGTTATCTGTTTCGCCCTTCGGAAAAGAAATATTATCAGGGGATCTTTCGGATTGGTGTGCCTACGGCACTTCAAAGTACTGCATACTGTGCGATTTCCATGGTACTCACCCGTATGGTGGCAGATTTTGGCCCGGCGGCGGTGGCTGTCCAGAGGGTAGGGGGACAGGTAGAAGCATTGTCCTGGAATACGGCAGATGGATTCGCGGCGTCGATCAATGCATTTTCTGCGCAGAATTATGGGGCAGGGAAGATGGACAGAATCCGTAAAGGATATTGGATCGCATTCCGCACAATCGCAGCATGGGGATGCCTGATCATGGCACTCTTTTTCATCTTTCCGGAACCGTTGTCAGAGATATTCTTCCATGAAGCGGAAGCGATACAGATCTCAGTGAGTTATTTTCTGATCATTGGAATCAGTGAAGCATTTATGAGCGTGGAACTGATGACGATAGGTGCACTGTCCGGTCTTGGAAGAACCAGACTGTGCAGCATCATCAGTATCGTGTTTACTGGATCCAGAATCCCATTTGCAATGGCACTTGCGACCACACCGCTGGGACTGGATGGAATCTGGTGGGCAATGTCTCTGACTTCAGTGGTCAAAGGCATCATCTTTACGATAGTATTTCACAGGATTACACATAACGGTCGTTCGTAAGAATGCCGTTGTATAAATGTGTGTGGAAGCGTTTGGTAAATAAATCGCATTTACATAGGAAAAGATAATAAATATTCAGTCCGCAGTATTGCAGACTTTCAAAGTTGCCCTGGCCTTTGGAAAGGATTACATCCGCCTGTTCCAGAAGGTCACGGGCTTCTTTTGATATGTCCGGGAGATAAGTTCCCTGCAGGCAGGTGCCATTGCCGATGACCTTAACCAGATCCGGGAGCCCGACCTGACAGGCATCTTCCATGGTGGCATCGTTCAGTGCATGACCGCCGCGGACGATGACGTGGATCTGCAGATCCGGGAACTGAGACATGATCGTGCGGATGAGAAGTTTGTCTAATACGATCTCGCCACAGTTGTCGGTCAGTAGTACCATATTTTTCGCTGATGTAAGATCTTGCATCAGTTCTTCAAATATCTGCTCATCGATTGTCTGGTCTTTCGCTTGCGACAAGAGTTCCATTAATTTTTCGCTGTTTACATCAGACAGCACACCAAAGTCAATATAATTTCCCTTCATGACGTATTGTAAAGCACGGCGGATCGGGTCAGTGGCAGAAGAAATATCAGCATAGATCCAGTCTTCCTGTTCCAGCATAAGCTGATTGAAATGTTTCTTGATATCGGTATAATCGACGAACTGATCAAACATTTCTTTCTGAAGGGTAAGGATGCGGTTGACGATGACCGGGGAGCTTTCGCCGGGAGCTATGTCTGTCAGAATGGAGAACAGTCGGCGGATGTAGGTGAGCCGTTCTTCTTCCGTGGCTGTATCCGGGTAATTTGTCAGGTGCTTTTTCAGCAGACACTGAGTACAGTGTGAATTCCATCTTGATTTCATAATTGATAAAATCCTTTCATTTGATTGTGTGAAAATGCCTGTAAAGTATTTTGTAAGGTGTACTTTTACAATCGGCGTTACGTTATATACATAGTATACTGCTTCATGTATAATAAACTCAATAATAAAAATTGTATAAGACTATACAGGAAGTTACAGGGAGTGTGTATGGGAGACAAGAATGGAAAAATACAACTGATCCTCAGATTTTCAAAGGGCACCAGAGGGTGTTTTATCATTATTCTGCTGGCATCACTTGCGTCTACGCTTCTGAATTCGCTGATTCCGAGAATTTTTGGATTTACTATTGACCGTGTGCTTGTGGAAGATGGAATTCCGTACCTGAAAGAGCATATCTGGCTGATTTCGCTAGAGGTGATCGGCATTGCTCTTGTGAATGGAATTATGATCTATCTGTATCGAAGTCAGACGGCAAAGGCGGGAGAGACCTTTGCAAAGAATATGCGTGATATTCTGTTTGCACATGTGCAGAGACTGCCGATGAAGTGGCATGATGGTGTGCAGACAGGCGATATTATACAGCGTTGCACTGCAGATGTAGAGACAATAAGAAACTTTGTAGTTACCCAGGTGCTGGAAGTGTTTCGTACGGTGTTCCTGTTGGTGGTGTCGCTGGCAATGATGCTTACAATGAATATGAAGCTGACAGTGGTGGCACTTGCCTTTACACCGGTTGTTGTACTGTATTCCGGCATATTTTATCATCTGATCGCGAAGAATTATACGGCAGCGGATGAGGCAGAAGGAGATCTGTCAACGGTGGTGCAGGAGAATGCGACGGGTGTGCGAGTAGTGCGGGCATTTGGAAGAGAAAGGTTTGAAATTGATCAGTTTGATGAGAAAAATGAGATATTTGCCAGACTCTGGATCCGGCTTGGTACATTGTCGGGATTGTACTGGGCAGTGGGTGATCTGATTACCGGATTACAGGTGCTTGTGATCGTGACGCTTGGTGCGATCGAAGCGGTGCATGGATCTATTACAGCCGGAGAATTTATTGCATTTGCATCTTATAATACGACGTTGGTATGGCCTGTGCGAAGTCTGGGAAGGATCCTGTCGGAAATGAGTAAGACGGGCGTGTCATTTGACCGGGTGAATTACATTCTGGATTCGGCAGAAGAAGAAATGGCTGAGAGTGGCGTGATTCCGGAGCGTACGGACATTGTGTTTGATCACGTAAGCTTTGGCTATGAAGAGAATCAGTCTGTACTGGAAGATGTGAGCTTTCATATAAAAGAAGGGACAACCTGCGGTGTTCTTGGTGGAACGGGAAGCGGTAAGACAACGATCGTACATTTGCTGGATCGCCTTTATGAGTTGAAGAAGGGAACGGTACAGATCGGGGGTGTGGATATCCGTGATATTCCGAGAAGCTGGATACGCAGTCATGTAGGAATGGTGTTGCAGGAGCCTTTTTTATTTTCCAGAACCATTCGGGACAATATCGCAGCTGCTAATCCTGATGCGACGATGAATGAAATCCGTGAGGCTGCAAGGATTGCCTGCGTGGATGATACGATCATGGCATTCCCGGATGGATATGATACGATCGTGGGTGAGCGCGGTGTGACCTTGTCCGGCGGACAGCGGCAGCGAGTTGCAATCGCGCGGATGCTGATTGCAAAGGCACCGATCATGATCTTTGATGATTCACTTTCCGCAGTGGATGCGGATACGGATGTGCGGATCCGACGTGCACTCCGGTCGAAAATGAAAGAAGCTACCGTAATTCTGATCTCACACCGGATTACGACATTGATGGAAGCAGATCAGATTCTGGTGCTGAATCATGGCGTGATTGAGGAGTGTGGCACGCATCAACAATTGATCCACCACGGAGGTATTTATCAGAAAATCTATGAGATCCAGCTGAATCAGGATGACAGGAGACTTCTGAATGAGGGAGGTGATTCTGATGCAGAGTAATAAAAAAGGACCGAAGAGCCTCAGTATCGGAATCTGGAAACAGATGTTTCCGTTCTTCCGCCCATATTGTAAGGAATTTGCGACCACATTTAGTCTGAATATATTGCTGATTCTTGTGGATGTGGCAGTTCCGCTATTCCAGAGCTATGCGATCGATCATTTTATTGTGCCGGATACACTGCACGGAATCCAGTTGTTTGTAATCGCATATGTGGGGGTTATCATTATGCAGATGGTCTGTGTGTTTTTCAGTGTCCGGGCGGCAATTACGATTGAAATGAATGTGGGAAGAGATATGAAGAGAGCCCAGTTTGTACATTTGCAGAAGCTTTCGTTTTCTTATTATAATACAACTCCGGTGGGATATATCCACGCGAGGGTGATGAGTGACACTTCAAAGATCGCATCGGTGATTGCCTGGGGGCTGGTAGATATGTTCTGGGCGTTCGGGTATGTGCTTGGTGTATTTGCCATCATGTTTGCATTGAACTGGAAGCTGGCAGCGATCATTATGCTGGTAGTTCCGTTTATTGCAGGATTGACTTTTGTTTTTCAGAAAAAGATGTTGTTCTGGAACCGGGATATCCGGGAGGTCAATTCAGAAATAACAGGAGCGTTTAATGAAGGGATCACCGGAGTGGAAACCAGTAAGACGCTGGCGATGGAGGAGTTAAATGATCATACATTTTGTAATGTGACCGGACGGATGAAGTCGCACTCCATGACACTCGCCAGACTTACGGCAATCTATATGCCGATGATTTTGTTCTTTAGTTCCGTGGTGACAGCATTCGTGCTGGCGCGTGGCGGATATTTTGTGGAGCATCAGATCATTGCGCTAGGTACGTTGTCGGTATTTCTGTCTTACGCAGTGGGAATCTTTGAACCGATCCAGCAGCTGGCAAGACTCCTGTCTGATATGATTTCTTGCCAGGCCAATATAGAACGAGTGGCGGATCTGCTGGAGCAGGAACCGAATATTACCGATACACCGGAGGTGCTGGAAAGGTATGGCGATTCGGCAGAGCCGAAGCGGGAAAACTGGGAACCGATCCGCGGGGATATCGAGTTCCGGGATGTGAGTTTCCGGTATCCGGATGGTAAAGAATATGTACTGGAACATCTGAATCTGAAGATACCGGTCGGAACAACAGTGGCAATCGTAGGGGATACGGGAGCTGGTAAGTCGACAATTGTGAACCTGGCAGGCAGATTCTTTGAGCCTACATCCGGAGAGATTTTAATTGATGGCGTGGATTATCGGAAACGTTCCCAGCTCTGGCTGCACAGTCAGATCGGATATGTGCTGCAGAATCCGCACCTGTTCTCCGGCACGATACGGGAAAATATACGATATGGGAGACTGGATGCTACGGATGCGGAAGTCGAAGAAGCCGCAAGACGGGTATCAGCAGATCAGGTGATTGACCGTATGGAGCAGGGCTATGATACGGATGTTGGCGAAGGTGGCGACCGTCTTTCTACCGGAGAAAAGCAGCTGATCTCATTTGCCAGAGCGATTCTTGCAAAGCCTGCGATCTTTGTCCTGGACGAGGCGACGTCTTCGATTGATACCTGGACAGAACAGCTGATTCAGAAGGCAACGGATGAACTGCTGGCAGGGCATACATCATTTATGATCGCACACAGACTGTCAACGGTGCGCAATGCAGACCTGATTCTGGTGATGAAGGATGGAAAGATCATAGAACAGGGAAAACATCGGGAATTAATTGGCAGAAGAGGACATTATTATAACCTTTATTCCAGACAGTTTGAGGAAGAACGTATGATGGAGGTATTTGACTGATATTTTGCCTAGAATAATTTGACAAGCATTCATGAAAAGGTTATACTAATAATTAGCAATGTGTATAGTTATGACTGGAAGTATACACTATTATTTATTAAATATAACAAGCAATAAGGGAGGAAGATATTATGGTATCTCAGAAAGTAACAGTTTCAAATCCAACAGGAATTCACGCTAGACCAGCAGCAACATTAGCAAAGACAGCAGCTCCGTTCAAGAGCAGCATTATTCTTGTAGCAGGCGAGAAGAGACTTCAGGCTAAGAGCGTTCTGAACCTCATGTCTGCAGCTATTAAATGTGGAACAGAAATCACAGTTGAGTGTGATGGTGAAGATGAAGCAGAAGCACTTAAGACTGTAGTAGAAGCTATTGAAAGTGGACTGGGAGAGTAATATATGGAACAGATTCGTGTTGAGAAGACAGCGTCCAGAGGCATCGTTGTTGAAAAAGTATATATGTATCTTGAGCCAGATCTGACTCCGGCAACCGGTACGATCGCCGATGATCAGGTTCAGGCTGAGATTGAGAAGTTCGAGGCAGCTAAGAATGCTGTTGTAGAAGAACTTGGTCAGCTTGCTGAAAAGAATGAGATCTTTGCGGCACATCTGGAAATTGCGAATGACTTCATGCTTCAGGATGGCGTTGAGAGCAAGATCAAGGACAGCAAGTCTAATGTAGAGCAGGCGATCAGCAACACAATTGATGAGTTTGCTATGATTTTTGCATCTATGGATGACGAGTACATGAAAGAAAGAGCTGCAGACGTACGTGATATTGGTAAGCGTATGATGGCAGTAGTTAAGGGCGTTAAGCTTCCGGATCTGGGAGTTTTGACTGAGCCTGTAGTCGTTATGGCGAAAGATATGTATCCGTCTGATACAGTTAAGATCAATCCGGCGCTGGTTAAAGGTATCGTCACAGAAGAAGGCGGTGTTACAAGCCACGTATCTATCATTGCCAAGAGTCTTGGAATCCCGACACTGGTAGGTGTAAAGGGTATCCTTTCTAAGGTAGACGATGGAGAGTACATCTGTATGGATGCCGGAGAGGGTATTATTGTTGTGAAACCTGACGAGGATACAGAGAAGGAATATCTGGACAAGAAAGCTGCTTATGAGCAGGAAAGAGCACGTCTGGAAGGCCTGAGAAGTACTCCGGCAGTTACCAAGGACGGCAAGAGAATCTATCTGTGTGCTAACGTTGGTAATGTACAGGATATCAGAAATGCACTTCCGATGAATATTGATGGTGTAGGTCTGTTCCGTAGTGAGTTCCTTTACATGCAGAATACACACTTCCCGACAGAGGAAGAGCAGTTTGTGGTATACAAAGAGGCAGCAGAGCTTGCGTCTCAGGAACTGACAATCCGTACACTGGATATCGGTGGAGACAAAGAACTGTCTTATTATGAATTTGAAAAAGAGGAGAATCCATTCCTTGGATGGAGAGCAATCCGTATTTCTCTGGACATGAAGGATATGTTCAAAGAACAGCTGAGAGCTATCCTGCGCGCAAGTGCATTTGGTCATGTGAGAATCATGTTCCCAATGATCATTGCTATGGAAGAGCTTAAGAATGCTAAGGCACTTGTGAAAGAATGTATGAAAGAGCTTGACGAAAGAGGACAGGCTTACGATAAGAATATCGAGATGGGTATGATGATCGAGACACCTGCCAGTGTAATGCTTGCAGATGAATTCGCAAAAGAGGCTGATTTCTTCAGTATCGGAACGAACGATCTGACACAGTACATTCTGGTTGTTGACCGCGGTAATAAGAAGATTGCCAAGATGTACGATTACTTCAATCCGGCTGTTGTACGTGCAATTAAGCAGGTAATTGAGGCAGGACACAAAGAAGGCATCAAAGTCGGTATGTGTGGTGAGATGGCTGGTGATCAGAAAGCAGTCGAACTCCTTCTGGATCTTGGTCTGGATGAGTTTAGTATGTCCGCTGGAAGTATCGATTACGTAAGAGAGCAGATACTTAACAGAGAGTAAGAAAGAGTAAGTTTAAAAGGATTATGGAAAGCCTTCAGGTACGGTTGAGCCTGAGGGCTTTCTTGCATCACCAGGATTATTCAAGGCTTACGAGATGTGTTGACAATATTGTATAAATGACTTTTTTGCGTAAATATATAGTTTCCATTCCCTGAAAAAGGTAGTATAATGTACGCATAGTGGAGTCACATGCCCAGAAAGGGCGCGCGTATGCGATTGTGTGCCGATGGAGGAGTCATCATGAAGGACAAACGGGACATACAGCTGAAAGGACAGTTGAAGTTATATATGCAGTGGCCGGCAATCATGTCGGTACTTCTTCTGGCAATGAATGTATGGATCTATAAGATTGATCACAGAGCGGGATTTATCATGCTGATCTTTGTTCTGATTTATATGTTGATCGTAGGAGCATTGTATTTTTTTAACCGGGCGGTGATCCTTCGAGATCTGGTAGAGTTCTCGGCACAGTATGGTGTTGTACAGAATACGTTGCTGAAGGAATTGTCAGTACCATATGCGTTGCTGATGGAAGATGGCAGGATCCTGTGGGTGAATGATGAATTTAATGCGATCTTTGAGGGAGAAGGTAAAGTGTCTGGAAGCCTTGCAAAGTATATTCCAGAGATCAACCGCAGTCTGTTTCCCAAAAAAGAAGACCAGAAAGTACAGCGCGAGGTGCGCTATGAGGACAGAGAATATCTTGCAGAGCTAAGAAAGATATCTGTAAAAGGATTTAGCGATTCTGAGCAGTTGATGGAGATGCCGAAAGAGCAGGAGTACTTTATTGCAGTGCATATGCAGGATGTAACGGAACGTAATGAATATATCCGTGCCAATGAAGAACAGAGACTGGTTGCCGGTATGCTTTATATTGACAATTATGACGAAGTGATCGAGAGTGTGGAAGAGGTTCGTCAGAGTCTGTTGCTGGCACTGATCGATCGAAAGATTAACCAGTATTTCATGAAGGTTAATGGTATTGTCAAAAAGGTCGAGACAGATAAGTATTTTGTTGTAGTGAAGAAGAAAGATTTCAAGAAACTGGAAGAAGATCGTTTCTCATTGCTGGAAGATGTGAAGTCGGTCAGTGTGGGAAACAAGATTCCGGCTACACTTAGTATGGGTCTGGGACTCAGCAGCGACTCTTATTCACAGAGTTATAACTACGCCCGTGTGGCTATCGATCAGGCACTTGCCAGAGGTGGCGATCAGGCAGTTATCAAGGATTGTAACGGTATTACCTATTATGGTGGCAAGCGGGAAATGAGCTATAAGAACACGCGTGTTAAGGCGCGTGTTAAGGCGGAAGCTCTTCGTGAGTATATGATGACCAGTGGAAATGTTCTGGTTATGGGACATACGATGACAGATGTAGATTCGCTGGGAGCAGCGATTGGTATTTATCGTGCAACAGAGGCAATTGGTAAGAAAGCACATATCGTATTGAATAAGCCGACGAATTCAATTCGTTCCGTGTATGAAGACTATATTAACAACCCGGATTATCCGGAAGATATGTTTATCAGTTCATCGGAAGCAAAGGATCTGATGAATAATAATTCGATGGTCATCGTCGTAGATACGAATCGTCCGCAGATGACGGAGTGCCCGGAACTGCTGCAGATGACGAAGACCATTGTAGTGCTGGATCATCACAGACAGAGCAGTGATAATATTGATAATGCCATGCTGTCATATATTGAGCCATATGCATCATCTGCATGTGAGATGGTATCTGAGATCCTGCAGTATATCGATGAGGATGTAAAGATCCCGCCGCTGGAAGCAAGTAGTATGTATGCGGGTATGATGATCGATACGAATAATTTCACGAACCGTACCGGTGTACGAACCTTTGAGGCGGCAGCATTTTTGAGAAGATGTGGGGCAGATATTCCATATGTCCGCAAGATATTCCGGGATGATATGGATTCTTATCGGGCTAAGGCATCGATTATCAGTAATGCAGAAGTATATCGTCAGCAGTTTGCAATCGCCAGGGGTCAGAATCTGCGGGTGGACAGCCCGACGATTATTGGGGCACAGGCGGCTAATGAACTGCTGGATATTGAAGGTATCCGCGCTTCATTTGTATTGACGGTATACCAGGGACGTATCTATGTGAGTGCACGCTCCATTGATGAAGTAAATGTACAGATCATTATGGAACGTCTGGGCGGTGGAGGTCACATGAATGCCTCCGGTACACAGTTTGACCACACGAATATGGAAGAGGCGGTGAACTGTGTGAAAGCGCAGATTGACAGAATGATCGAGGAAGGAGATATATAAAATGAAAGTAATCTTATTAGAGGATGTAAAGTCTCTTGGCAAAAAAGGAGATGTAGTAAATGTAAATGATGGATATGCGAGGAATTTTCTTCTGAAAACGAAGAAAGGCATTGAAGCTAATGGCAAGAATATGAATGATCTGAAGCTTCAGAAGGCTAATGCAGATAAAGTGGCACAGGAGAATCTGGAAGCAGCAAAAGAACTGGGAGAACAGCTTGCTAAAGGCAAGATTGAAGTGTCTATTAAGACCGGTGAGGGCGGTAAGGTATTTGGTTCCGTGTCTTCCAAAGAGATTGCGCAGGCGGCTGAGGAGCAGCTCGGTCTGAAGATCGATAAGAAGAAGATTCAGTTAAAAGAACAGATCAAGAGCCTTGGCGTACACAATGTACCGATTAAGCTTCATCCAAAGGTAACTACAGAACTGAAAGTACACGTTGTAGAAGAGTAGGGAGGTCGCCATGGAGGAAGCGCTGATTAAGCGGGTGCTGCCTCACAGTATTGAGGCAGAGCAGTCAGTAGTCGGAGCCATGCTGATGGACAAAGAGGCTATTCTGACAGCGTCAGAGATCATTACAGGGCAGGATTTTTATCAAACTTCATATGGTGTGATCTTTGAATCCATGGTAGAACTTTTTAATGAAGGCAAGCCGGCAGATCTGATCACACTTCAGGAACGCCTGAAAGAAAAGGATGTACCGGAAGAGATATCTAGTCTGGAATTTGTCCGCGAGCTGGTGGCAGCTGTGCCGACTTCTGCCAATGTAAGATACTATGCGCAGATCGTATATGAGAAATCGGTCCTGCGTAAGCTGATCAAGTTAAATGAAGAGATAGCTAATACCTGTTATGTGTCTTCTCAGCCGATGGAAGAGATTTTGGAAATGACTGAGAAAAAGGTGTTTGAACTGCTGCAGAATCGTAATGCAGGCGATTTTGTCCCGATTAAGGACGTTGTACTTAATGCATTAGAGAAGATTGAAAAAGCATCTAAAAATAAAGGAACGGTAACGGGTATTCCAACAGGTTTCCTGGATCTGGATTACAAATTATCCGGATTGCAGCCGTCAGACCTGATTCTTGTGGCGGCGCGTCCATCTATGGGTAAGACTGCGTTCGTTCTGAATATCGCCCAGCATGTGGCATTCAAGAGCGATAGATATGTAGCTGTATTCAGTCTTGAGATGTCAAAGGAACAGTTGGTGAACCGTCTGTTTTCATTGGAATCACAGGTGGATTCTCAGAGTCTCAGAACGGGTAATCTGAAAGATGCCGATTGGGAGAAATTGATCGAGAGTGCCGGAATCATCGGTAAGTCACATCTGATCATCGATGACACACCAAGTATTTCAGTTACAGAACTTCGTTCCAAATGTCGTAAGTTCAAGCTGGAGCACGGCCTTGACCTGATCATTATCGACTACTTGCAGTTGATGAGTGGCAGTATTGGCGGCAGAAGTGATTCCAGACAGCAGGAGATCTCGGATATTTCTCGTTCACTGAAAGCAGTGGCGAGAGAGTTGAATGTGCCGGTCATTGCATTGTCGCAGTTGAGCCGGGCAGTGGAGCAGAGACCGGATCACCGGCCGATGCTTTCTGACCTTAGAGAGTCAGGAGCCATCGAGCAGGATGCCGACGTGGTAATGTTTATTTATCGTGATGATTATTATAATAAGGATACAGAGACACCGAATCAGGCGGAGATCATCATCGCTAAACAGAGAAATGGTCCGATTGGTACAGTGAATCTGGCATGGCTGCCGGATTACACAAAATTTGCCAATCTTACCTGGGAAAAGAATTAACAGATATGTTTTCGGGGCCATGATTAATCAAACAGATTTTATTAGTAATCAAAACTGTTTGATTAATCATGGCCCCGTTTGCGTACTGTATCGAGTAAAAGAATGATGATCTATATTGATGTACCGGGAAGCAGAAGCCTGCGAAGTCTTGTTACAGCACTGCTGTGAGCAGCATTTTTGCGGTAATTCTGCTGCTGGCGGATCAATTGGTCAAGCTTACGGAATTCTTCTTCCTGCTGGCGTTCTTTGGCATCCAGAAGAAAAGACATTTCTTTGGTAATCATAGACACCAGCATTTCATTATTGTTTTCCAGCATACGCTTGATGCGGAGTTGTTCTCGGGTGCGTTTCATATCCGGAATCAGAGCTTTCAGCTCTTCAAACGGCACACCCTGGTCATATAGTTCTTTGATGCAGTTGTAAAGCTTGGCATCTTCTTTCGTTGCGCTGCTTAATGTATTTAATACGTTGCCCATATAATCCCCCCTTAGTTCATGTAGACAGAGTATAGCATGTCCAAACGGAAGCATTTGTCAAAGGGAGTCGGGAAGATAATAGATTTGGCTGACAGGAAGTGACAATGGAAGGTTTGCGGCAAAAAAAGAACAGCCTGTCCAATTGCGAACAGGCTGCTTTTACTCTTTATTATTCTTGCGAAATTACTCAGCAGAGATAGCTGACATTGGGCATGTATCTGCACAAGCACCACAGTCAAGACATGCATCTGGGTTGATTTCGAAATGAGAATCTCCTTCGCTGATAGCTTCTGCAGGACACTGAGCTGCACAAGCACCACAAGAAACACATTCGTCACTAATTACGTATGCCATGATAAGTACCTCCTTATATAATATGTGATAATCATTATGGCTGAATACCTCAGCTTTAGTTAATCATAATACAAATGAGGGAAATATACAAGCTAAATCCTGCTTAAAAACAGATACAAAGTCAATGTTAATAAATTTTTTAAGAAATTTTTCAAGACTTTTTCACAGTTTTGGTGTATAACATATTATGTGATGTCAGAGGATACACGTAATAAGGAGTTACCTATACGACATCGGCAGATTAAGAAGAAATAGTTATTGGGAGAGATAGCATGAAAAAGAGATGGAGAGTAGCGGCGCTTGGTATATGCATGGCAATGCTTACATGTGCATGCAGTACGCAGACAGAGAAAGCGGATACATCTTCGACCCAGCAGAACGGAGAGAAGAAAGAGACTGCTGAAGAGAAGGCTGAAAAGGCAAAGCAGGCGAAACTGGATCTGATCGATCCGGCAGCATATGGTAATGTGGATGGATTAGAGCTGGAAAAAGGTACATATTTGTCGATCATTGGTAAAGGCAGTTCTGAGACCTATTGGAAAACGATTAAAGCAGGTGCCGAGGACGCAGTTGCTGATCTGAATAAAGAACTTGGGTATGAAGGTTCGGATAAGATCAAGGTAGTATACAGTGGACCTGGTAAGTCAGACGATGTGGATGAGCAGGTCAGTATTCTGGATGAAGAGTTGGACAGATATCCGGCGGCACTGGCAATCGCAATAGTAGATTCCAAGTCCTGTGAAGTGCAGTTTGATCTGGCGACTATGAACGGAATCCCGCTGATAACATTTGATTCTGTGGGTAATTATCAGGGAATCATGGCCAGTGTAATGACGGATAATGCGAAAGCATCCACAGAAGTAGCGACACATATGGTGGAGAGCCTTGGAGATGCCGGACAGGTTGTTGTGATCGCTCATGACAGCAAGTCCCTGACTTCGCAGGAAAGAGTAAATAATTTTATTGCAGAGATTCAGAATAATCATCCGAATATGTCGGTGGCAGGTCCATATTACATGGATCAGATCGATGATATAAAGAAGACAATCGCAGAACAGCAGCTTGATATTGTGCCAGTGGAAGGTCAGGAACTTGATGAGGAACAGCAGACGGCACTCGATGATGCAATCGCACAGATTACGGATGAAGACATTTATAATTATATTCTGGAGATGAATCCGGATGTGAAAGGTATCTTTGCAACCAATGGAGACACTACCATGCAGGCTTTGACAGCATGTGAAGGAAAAGACATGAAGGATGTTGTAATCATGGGATATGATGCGGATCAGGAAGAGATCGATGCGATGAAAGATGGCAGAATCGCAGGGATGATCGTTCAGAATCCATATGGTATGGGGTATGCAACGGTTGTGGCAGAAGCAAGATGTGTTCTGAATATGGGAAATGAAGCGAATGTTAACACGGGGTATACCTGGGTAACGCCGGATAATATAGAAGATAGGACAGTACAAGATATTCTGTATGCAGAGAAATAGCCGGATATAACCGGTCAGAATGAAGATAGAGCATGATATGAAAAAGGTGCGGCATTTGCCCGCACCTTTTTTACTACAGATGTGAAATAGACTAAAATGAGCTAATATAATATTAAATAGGAAGTTCCAGATAGATATCTTTTCCTTCTTTGATAGAGATGACTACTTTTCCACCTTTGATGGTAGTAACCATTCCCTGAACGCTTCCACTTACGGAAGGAGCATCTGCTTCAGCAGGAGCAGACTCTTCAGCCGGTGCTTCTTCAGCAGCTTCTTCTACTGCGCCGGCTTCTTTGTAGCCTTTTACATTATCAGGAGTCAGAGCACTAAGAGAATCACTTGTCTTAGTCAGAGTTGCTCCGAGTACCTGTCCGATTGTAAGTACTCCATCAAGGTTCAGAAGACCTGAATCAACCAGTTCATCAAAAATAGCTGGATCTTCGAGGTTGGCTGGTTCGATTGTAATACCAGCCTCTGCACGGCAACATAATACGGCAGGATCCTTTGCATGAGCCTGCGCGGTTTCAGCTGTAATAGACATATTACATACCTCCTTATTCATACTATTATTAGTATAGTTCTTAGGAGGGGTAAAATCCAATTGATTTTTATCATATTAAAAGCTTAATTATTGATAATTTCTATGACCAGTGTGCGCTATCTTTACTCTTTGGAAGGGTGAAGGTAAATTCACTTCCGACACCTTCCGTACTTATTACATTAATATTCTCACCGTGAGCCTGAATGGATTCCTTTACGATGGAAAGACCAAGTCCGGTTCCTTTTTTATCTTTGCCACGGGAAGAATCTGTCTTGTAAAAACGTTCCCATATTTTATTCAGCGAATCACGCGGAATACCGACTCCGTTATCCTTGACAGATACGAAGACTTTCTCGCCGCGTTCGGTGGTTTCAACTGTAATAATAGAGTCCGGATCGCTGAATTTAATCGCATTGTCGATCAAATTGTAGAGCACCTGCTGGATTTTGTGTTTGTCAGCAAATATGGACAAATGCCTGGTGGCAAGAACCAGTTCGATCGATATCTTCTTCTGTGTGCATGTGCCTTCAAAAGAGGCAGCAGTGGAACGGATCACATCATGAATGTCGAAAGATTCCCGGTTCAACAGAAGTTCCTGTGTGTCAAATGCATTTAACTCCAGAAGATCTCTCGTCAGATCTGTCAGTCGTTCTGTTTCAAATAAAATAATATTCAGGTACTTGCTCTGCATTTCCGGAGGAATCGTACCATCAGCCATGGCTTCTATGTAGCCCTTGATCGAGGTGAGAGGGGAACGGAAATCGTGGGAGACATTGGCCACGAACTTCTTCTGATAGTTCTCCATATCCCGAAGCTGTGAAGACATATAGTTGAGTGATGCCGACAGATATCCCATTTCATCACTGGTGCGGATCGGAATCTCGTAGTTCAGATTGCCGGATGCATACTGTGTAGCCGCCTGGGTGATCTCAACCAGTGGTCGGTGTACCAGCAGTTCAAATGCCAGGAAGATCATAAATGACAACAGATAGATGATGATCAGGGCAATATATACACGCTGGAGCAGCGCATTCTGCAGAGCGTTGATCTCGTCCAGATTCTGATGGATCAGAAGATAGCCTTTGGTTGTAAAGTCCTGAGTGACAGGAGCAATAACTGTAATAACATCTTCGGTAAAACAACCGTGATAATCACCCTTTTGCCAGATACTTCCGACATTTTCCGTTGGGTCAAAGTCAGGAATGACGGTTGGCGCATCCGGGTAGTCATCCGGAGATTTGCTGCAGATCAGATCCCCTTCTGCGTCTACCAGCCAGACGGCAGCATCCGTGTAGGATTCGATACCACTGAGCTGTGTGCGGACTTCCGATAAGGAGATTGTTTCATTAAAATATTTGGGCAGATACTGTGATGCGGTAACATTAGCACTTTTATATAACCGGGATGCGGTATAATCCGTGAGCTTATCAAGGGCATAACCGGATACCAGAATGGATGTAGTGAATATTGCCAGAAATCCAAATATGATATAAATTGCCAATATTTTTAATCGCAGCGTACTGCCGGTATGTGAAGGTGTTTTATTCATAACGCGCGTCCTTATTTGACTTCAAACTTATATCCAATGCCCCATACGGTTCCCAGATTCCAGGATGGGTGATCACTGATCTTTTTGCGGAGACGTTTGATATGTACGTCTACGGTACGAGTGTCACCGACATATTCATAACCCCAGATGTGGTCCAGGAGCTGTTCTCTGGTAAATACCTGATTCGGTGAGGAAGCCAGGAAATAGAGAAGCTCCAGTTCTTTTGGAGGCATGTCTACAGTCTCTCCGTCTACCTGAACCGAGTAGTTGGTCAGGTTGATCACAAGTCCCGGATATTCAACACATTTGCTGTTGCTGTCGGCAGGAATTTCCGGTTTTGCAGGATGATATCTGCGGAGTACGGCCTTGACTCTGGCGACCATTTCTTTCGAATCAAATGGTTTCATGATATAGTCATCGGCGCCCAGTTCCAGACCGAGCACTTTGTCAAAGACCTCGCCCTTGGCGGAAAGCATGATGATCGGTGTCTGCGAATGGGCACGGATCTCACGGCATACCTGATAGCCGTCAATGCCCGGAAGCATCAGATCCAGAAGTATCAGATCCGGATTCCACGCATCAAATGCGAGCAGAGCACTTTCTCCGTCGTGAACGATCTTGGTGTCGAAACATTCTTTTGCTAAATAAAGTGAGATCAGTTCTGCGATATTTTCGTCGTCGTCAACGATCAGTATTTTCTGTTTGCTAACCATAATTATTTCTCCCCACTAGTTGATTTTATGATAAATGTTGTCAGGGTACTTCGCTATTTGAACTCGACAATTGTTACACCTGCATCACCCTCACCAAATGCAGCCAGATGGAATTCTTTGATATGCTTCTGGCGGCGGAGATAAGCATGGATACCATTGCGGAGTGCGCCGGTACCTTTGCCATGTACGATGCGTACCTGGCTTAGGTGTGCAATATAGGCATCGTCCAGATATTTGTCAAGTTCTGCGACTGCTTCATCTACTGTCTTGCCTAACAGGTTAATCTCGGGGCTGACTGAGAAGGATTTGCTCATTTTCATCTTGCCCTTGGAAGTGCGCTGCAGCCCCTTGGCAGAGTAAGAAGGCTGTTCTTCGATGATCTCCAGATCGGACATGTGTACCTGCGAATTCAGGATACCCATCTGAACATGAAGATTGCCTCTTGCATCCGGAAGAGAAGTAATGATACCGTTCAGGTTCATGCTGAGAACCCGTACAGATTCGCCAAGCTTGAAATCAGAAGGCTTATGCTTCTTCCTTGGTTTGGCGGTTTCCAATGTTACCTTGCTGCTGGTAGATTTCAGCTTTTTGCGGAGACGTTCCCGTTCTTTTTCCATCTCAGCAGCAGAGATGTTCTCCTTGCCGAATTTGCGGAAATTCTTCATGGTTTCGTCGGCGGTTTCTTTGGCATCCAACAGGATAGCGTGAGCCTTTTCGTTGGCTTCGCGGATGATGCGGTCACGCTGGTCATCTAATTTCTTCTGGCGGGATGCGGTCTCGTTCTTCAGGCGTTCCAGCTCCCTCTTGTAAGATGCAATTTCTTCTTTTTCTTTTTCGATTAACCGACGGTTGGCTTCGAGGTCTGTCAAGACATCCTCAAAGGATTCTGCTTCGCTGGACAGATGCGCTCTGGCATCCTCGATAATATAGTCCGGAAGTCCCAGCTTTTTGGAAATGGCAAATGCATTACTCTTTCCCGGAATACCGATCAGCAGACGGTAAGTTGGCCGGAGCGTTGCAACGTCGAACTCGCAGCTCGCATTCTCCACGCCCGGTGTTTCGAGTGCAAAAATCTTCAGTTCACTGTAGTGAGTGGTCGCCATGGTGCGGATGCCCCGGGCATGCAAATGACTCAGAATCGCGATGGCAAGAGCGGCACCTTCGGTAGGATCGGTTCCGGCACCAAGTTCGTCGAAGAGTACCAGAGAATCGTCTTTAATCTTCTTTAAAAATGAAACAATATTCGTCATGTGAGAAGAGAAGGTACTGAGGCTCTGTTCAATACTCTGCTCGTCGCCGATGTCTGCATAGACATCTTCAAAGATACCGAGTTCTGAACGGTCGAGTGCCGGAATATGGAGTCCTGCCTGTCCCATCAGGGTAAAAAGTCCGACCGTTTTCAGTGAAACCGTTTTACCACCTGTGTTTGGTCCTGTTACGATCAGCAGGTCAAAGGTGTCACCCAGAGAAATGGTGATCGGTACAACCTTTTTTCGGTCAATCAATGGATGGCGGCCTTCGCGGATCAGAATGCGCCGTTCGTTATTAAAGAGCGGTCGGCTGGCATTCATGGAAAGTGCCAGGCTTCCTCTTGCAAAAATGAAATCCAGTTCGGTCATGAGTTTATAGTCGGTGCGGATCTCTTCAATATAATCAGCGACATCAGAACTAAGCCGGGCAAGTATCACCTGGATCTCTTCCTGTTCTTTGCCATATAATTCTTTCAGATCATTATTCAGCTTTACAACTGCCATAGGTTCGATAAAAAGTGTAGAACCGGTAGCGGACTGATCATGGATCATGCCGGACACTTTAGATCTGTATTCGGCCTTGACCGGAATACAGTAGCGGTCACCGCGCATGGTAATAATAGCGTCCTGCAGATAAGTGCGGAGTGGTCCGTTGACCATATTGGTCAATGTAGAGTGCACACGGTCATTCATTGCACTGATCTGACGGCGGATCTGCTTCAGTGTGCTGCTGGCATCGTCACTGATCTCGTCTTCGCTGATGATGCAACGGTCAATCTCGGTAGAAAGAAGAGATATCGGTTCCAGCATATCAAAATAACTGTCCAGACAGTCGGCAAGTTCTTCGATGGTCTCATGACGCCCATAGGCTTTGGCTCTTCCGGCTGCGGTAAGCACCTTGGCGATACGCAGAAGCTCGGCTGCATTTAACGCAGCCCCGACTTCCAGACGTTTCATAGATTCTTCGATCGGATAGCATCCACTGAAAGACAGATGTCCTTTTTTTACGATGCGGGTAAATGCAGCAGAGGTCTCTTCCTGCATGGACTCGATCTTCGTCAGATCTGTAGAAGGCTTGAGGCTGCGGCATTTGCGCTGCCCACCCGGCGTGGTGGCTTCATTCATGAGAAGCTCTGTGATTTTATAAAATTCCAGTTTGGTAAGTGTTTTCTTATTCATATGACATCTCCTGTTAATTCCTTTTTATTCTAACGTATTTGAGGTTTAAAGAAAAGGATAAATATTGAACATTATTCTGCAATATTGTATACTGATAGCAGAATTGTTAAAGGAGACGAACAGCATGGAGAACCACGGTGATCCGCGAGACAGAGAGGGTGAATCCGGGGCAGAACATGAAGAATATGAGTTTCTGCAGGAGACCTTGAAGGACGAGAAGAAGCGGGGCAGAATCGGAAAAAGTACGATCATAAAGTGTGCAGCTCTGGGACTGGTATTTGGTATGGCGGCCAGTCTTGGTTTTTTTGCGCTAAAACCATGGGCAGAAGATCTTATGCTTGGAGATCCTGATGAGATAACAATTCCGGAAGAAGAGGAAGATGAAGGGAATACAGCCACAGCTGAGGAGGAACAGTCACTTGTAGTGAGCATGGATCATTACCGGGAGATGAGTGCAGCTCTGGCAGAGATCGCTGACAAGGCAAAATGCAGTATGGCCAGAATATCGGTAACTGCAGATGACACCGTTGATGCAGAGAATATAACAGGAGCAGATGAGACAGATGCAGCGGGTACGGATAGCGTAACTGGCGTGATCATAGCGGATAATGGTCAGGAATACCTGATCTTTGGAAGTAACAGAGTATGTCAGGAGGGAGAAGCTGTAGAAGTGACATTTGCAGATGGCAGAAGTTATGAGGCTGGTGTGAAGCAGACCGACGGAACACTTGGATATGCTGTATATGCAGTGCATAAGAGCAGTCTTGCGGCGTCTACGGCGGAGAAGATACAGGTAGCTGCTCTTGGACGTACAGGAACTGCAGAACAGGGGAATACGGTTATTGCTATGGGTGATCCGTTTGGTTATGGAGATTCTATCGGTTATGGAGTTATTGCGTCATCCGGTACAGAAAAGAACCGTACCGATGGGGAATACCAGGTGATCGGCACTGACATTTCCGGTACATCGGATGGAACAGGTGCGTTATTTAACGTCAACGGCGAGGTCGTTGGCATGATTGATGCAGCAGCCAGAGATGAAGATATGACAACGGTAACAGCGTATGGAATTTCGGATCTGAAATCAATGATCGAATGTCTGTCAAATGGGGAGACAGTACCATATCTTGGAATTACCGGCGTGTCTGTTACAGAGGAAATTGCCAGTGACCAGGGAATACCACGAGGTGTGTATGTGCAGAAGGTGGAGGCAGATTCACCGGCTATGGAAGCAGGTATCCAGAGCGGTGATGTGATCACGGAGGTTGCTAAGACAGCGGCGACAACATTGTCGGCATATCATACAGTGCTGATGAAGCAGAAGACCGGTGACAGCATTCGTGTGAAGGGAATGCGGAAGGGGACCGATGGTTATGTGGATGTGCAGTATAATGTGACTGTAGGAAGCTTCAGATGAGACCTGTTATGAGCATTTATAAAATCAGAAGAACATAATAGAAAGAGAGAATTTATCATGAGATATATCAATACCCTCTGTGAGGGCGAGACAATTCGTAATGTGTATTTGTGTAAAGGGAAGCGTTCGGCGGAGACGAGAAACGGCAAGCCATATGACAATCTGATCTTGCAGGATAAGACCGGCACGCTGGATGGTAAGGTGTGGGATCCGAATTCAAGTGGGATCGCAGATTATGATGAGCTGGACTTTATCGAGGTGTTCGGTGAAGTGACCAGCTATAATAATGCCCTTCAGTTGAATATCCGTCAGATCCGCAAGGCATATGAGGATGAATATAATCCGGCAGATTATATGCCGACGACTGAGAAGAATGAAGACACCATGTATCAGGAACTTCTGAATTACGGGAAACAGATCGGCAACACTTATCTGAAACAGGTGGTGGAGTATTATTTCGTAAATAATCAGGAATTTGTAAAGGTGTTTAAGGGACATTCCGCAGCGAAGAGTGTGCATCACGGATTCGCAGGAGGACTTTTGGAACATACATTAAGTGTTGTGAAGATGTGTGAATACATGGTTGGCGCATATCCAATCCTGAATCGTGATCTGCTGTATACCGCAGCAATGTGTCATGATATCGGCAAAGTGAAAGAGCTGTCTGCATTTCCAAAGAATGATTATACGGATGAAGGACAGTTATTAGGACATATTGTGATTGGCGTGGAGATGGTAAATGATGCGATTCGTGAGATCCCGGATTTTCCGGAGAAGCTGGCCAATGAACTGAAGCACTGCATCATCTCACATCATGGAGAATTGGAGTATGGCTCGCCGAAGAAACCGGCATTGCCGGAAGCATTTGCCCTAAACTTTGCAGACTGTGCAGATGCCAAGATGGAGACGCTGACTGAGATCTTCAAAGACAGCAAGAATATGAAAGATAAAGAATGGACTGGATATAACCGACTGTTTGAGACAAATCTCAGAAAGAGCAGTCTGGAAAAGTAGACGGATAAGAGTATATAAATAGACGATGAGTATGAAGAAAAATGATCTGACAACAGTTACAATTGAAGATATGGGTGTCGGCGGCGAAGGCATCGGTAAGGTAGACGGCTATACGCTGTTTGTGAAGGATGCGGTTATTGGTGATGTGGCAGAAGTGAAGGTCATGAAGGCGAAGAAGCATTATGGTTATGCACGCCTGATGAAGATACTGCAGCCATCAAAAGACAGAGTAGAGCCTGTCTGTCCGGTGGCGAGACAATGCGGAGGCTGTCAGATACAGGCATTGAACTATGAGAAACAGCTGGAATTTAAGCATAACAAGGTGCGCAACAATCTGATCCGACTGGGCGGTATTCCAGAGGAACTTTTGGATGAGATTATGGAACCGGCAGCAGGAATGAAAGAGCCGTTCCGTTATCGCAATAAAGCACAGTTTCCGATTGGCAGAGACCGTGATGGAAAGCTGACTGCCGGATTCTATGCAGGCAGGACACACCAGATCATTCCGGTGCCGGAGCGTGACTGCGTACTGGGGGTAAAAGAGAATAAAGAAATCTTGGACGCAATTCTGGAATTTATGCAGGTGGAACATATCGAACCATATAATGAAGAAAATCACAGTGGACTGGTGCGCCATGTACTGATCCGTTATGGATTCCGTACAGGCGAGATCATGGTCTGCCTCGTTATCAATGGAAAGACACTTCCACACAGTGAGAAGCTGGTGGAGAGGCTTACAAAAATACCGGGGATGACGAGTATTACCTGCAGCATCAACCGCGAGAAGACGAATGTCATCATGGGAACGAAGATCCAGCTTCTGTGGGGGCAGATGTATATTACAGATTATATCGGAGAAGTAAAGTTCCAGATATCACCGCTTTCTTTTTATCAGGTGAATCCGGTGCAGACCGAGGTGCTGTATGGAACCGCATTAGAATATGCAGGACTTACCGGTCACGAGACCGTGTGGGATCTGTACTGTGGAATCGGAACCATTTCTCTCTTCCTTGCACAGAAAGCGGAACAGGTCTATGGTGTAGAGATCGTTCCGCAGGCAATTGACGATGCGAAAAAGAATGCAGAGATCAATGCGCTGACTAATGCTGAATTTTTCGTGGGTAAGGCAGAAGAAGTGCTGCCGGGATACTATGCGGATTATACCAAAGAGCATCCGGGAGAACATGCGCACGCAGATGTGATCGTAGTCGATCCGCCGCGAAAAGGATGCGAACAGAGTGTACTTGATACCATGGTTCAGATGGAGCCGGAGAGGATTGTATATGTGAGCTGCGATTCTGCAACACTGGCACGAGATGTGAAGTATCTGCGGGAGAACGGGTATGAGATCAGGAAAGTGAAGGCGACAGATATGTTTCCGATGTCGGTTCATGTGGAAAGTATCGTGCTTCTGTCCCACAAATCACCAGACAGTGTTATCAATGTAAAAGTGGAATTTGGAGAAGGCGATGATAAAATATCGTTGGATGCGATTGCAGAGCGAGCAAAGAAATATCAACCGAAACCGAAAATTACATATAAAATGATACAGGAATATGTAGAGAAGAAGTATGGGTTTAAGGTACATACCGCTTATATTGCGGAGGTAAAAAGGTCTTTGGGACTGACAATGTATGATGCGCCTAATGCGACAGAGGAATTGAAACAGCTGAGGAAACGTCCGCCGAAAGAAAAGGTGGAAGCGATAACGGAGGCACTTAAGTATTTTGAGGAAATCTAATGGATGAAAATATTTGCCGGTTTGCAGAGCGGATAGTTCAATTACATCAGAAAGCTTATGAGGTTTATTTGCCGTTAGTTGAAGATGTGTGCAGCAGAACTGTATCGGAAGATGAATTGTCACATTTGTTAGATTATTTACTAGACTTTGCGTGTGATGAAAAAATCCTGGGATTGTACAAATGGGTATGTAGAAAGTATTTGGACGTATATCCCGGTTGTATTAGGAATTATATTGAAGCATATCGGGAAATGTGGGAAGATGAAGATAGTTACTCAGTAGATTTCTCTTAAAGGGAAAAAGATACGGTGTTTCAAAATGTTATGATTTGCTTATGGGAGGTACAATGGGGAAAATAATTAAAGATACAATTCATGCGGCTGGAGTTGATATTGGAATTTATACGCAGGATTTTGAAAATGAATTTATTTCCTTGACGGATA